>Ga0075019_10002385_pt1 | contig 10681 bp, 8 predicted proteins | sample ColStrG_CSR_2013_FD_71473 | JGI IMG/M metagenome (GOLD analysis project Ga0075019, IMG submission 71473) | Freshwater sediment microbial communities in response to fracking from Pennsylvania, USA - Cold Stream Run_MetaG_CSR_2013 | ecosystem: Environmental > Aquatic > Freshwater > Creek >...
GCGGCCGACCAGGAGTCCTTTTGCAGCACATGGCCCTTGCCGTTGGGCAGTTGGCCGCCGATGCCGAGCCCCTGCCCATCGGCGTTGAACACATAGAGCGTCGTCGGCGGCAGATTGGCGCGGTCGGGGCGATTGCCCCAATTGAGCCAGATCACCGGAACGCCCGCAGCGCGCAGCGCCGGGACCATCGCCTGCAACGGCTTGATCGGCGCGCGCTCGGGCGAAAGGTCCGCGCCCAGATGATCGACCCAGCCGCCCGGCGCGCAAAAATCGTTCTGCATATCGACGACGACGATCGCCGAGCGGTTGAGGTCGAGCGTGATGGTTTGCGGCTGCGCGTCGAGGGTGAGCGGCGCGACGGGGACCGGGGGCATGGCGAGGTTGACGTGGTCGGGGCCCACTTCCCAGGCGTAGTTCCCGGCGCCCAGACGGGTCGGGGGCTCCTCGCTTTGCATCGGCTTGAGGCTGGGCATGGCGACACCTTCGCTGAACGAACTCGTTCTACGCCGCAAGAGATATGCCAGCGTCAATCATGCTCGATGGGCATGTTGCGACGCTGCCCAAGCCGTCCGCTTTCATATTCGATGCGGCAGAAGTCGATGAAGAGCCGCGTGACCGGCGAAGGGCTACGGGTTCGCGACCAGGCGAGGCCCGTTTCAAGCGTGGGAATGTCGGCCGCCACCTCCCGCACTTCGATGCGGTCGCCCTCCAGCGACCATGGCCGATACATCATGTCCGACAGGATCGTCACGCCCTCGCGAAACGAGATGAACGAGCGCACCGCCTCCACCGATTGCGTGCGAAACACGATGTTGGGCGTGAGATTGTGGGCGCGCCAATAGGCGCTGGTGGACGCTTCGGCGTCGTCGATCAGCAATTGCACATAAGGTTGGTCGGCGACGTCGGCCAGCGTCACCGTGTCCAGCGCCAGCAGGGGATGGCGGGGCGGCAGCCACAGTCGGCGCATCGAATGGACGAGCGTATGGGTGACGAAATCCCCGGATTTGGAAACGTTCGACACCAGCATGACGGCGACGTCGATCTCGCCGCGCCGCACGCCCGCCTCCAGATCGACCCGCGTCGCCTCGATCACCTTGACGTCGATGCTGGGAAACGTGTTGCGGAACCGCGATAGCAGCGGCGCCAGAAAATAGCCGGCGACCGTGATGCTGGCGCCCAACCTCAGAACGCCGCCGGATTCGCTGTCGGGCCGGATCAGCGCGCGGGTCGCCGCCTCCACAGCGGACAAGATATTGCGGCTATGGGCGAGGAAGCGATGCCCGTCATAGGTCAGATCGAGACCGCGCGGATGGCGGTTGAACAGCTTTTTTCCCGACAGGCTCTCGAGTTCGGCGATCGCCTCGGTAACGGCCGAGGCGGAAATCCCGATCATCGTCGAGGCGGTGCTGACCTTGCCCGATTCCGCGACTGCGATGAAATAGCGGATTTGTCGAAGCGTCACATGCGACGCGAAGCGGTCCATCTTACCGGGCGGCGGCGACGGACCCGACCCCAGCGGTGAAAGCCTATTCATTGCGCACCTCTTGAGGCAAATGCCGCTTCCAACGCCAGCGCCCATTCGGTTTTAACGATACCGGACCTCTGAAATAAGAAATTTACAGCACCGCTTCCCGCACGCAAGCTTGCCGAACAAATAGATGCGGTTTCCATGAGATCTACGTCAACAGACATATGTCTGTCGAGGAACCTTGGAATTCGCCGCGCGGCCTCAAAATCGACGGTTCGAGGCGGCACGCGGCGTCTGCTTGTGTTGGATTCGTTCAGAAAGGTTTGTCCATGATTGTTCCGACACTCTCCTTCCTGCCTTCAGCGACGCGCAGGCTCGCCGTTTTCGCGGCCGGCGTCGCACTGCTGACGGGCGCGGCCTACGCCGCCGAAGTTTCGCCGGCCGCCAAGGCCGTGGTTGAGTTCGACAAGGCCGGCGTCGCACCCACCTCCAAGCATCGCATCGCCTATCTCACCGAATGCGTCGACAATCCCTATTGTCTGGCGCGTCTGGCCGGGCTGAAGGCGGCGGCGGCCAAATACAACTTCGAGTTCAAGATTTTCGACGCCAATTTCAGCCCCGCCACGCAGGCCAAGGTCGTCGAGAACGCGGTCACCGAGGGATTCGACGGCTATCTGTTCGGTCCCGCCGCCGCGCAGCCCGGATGCGGCCTCTACAACCGCCTGCTCAAGCCGACGGGCAAGCCGGTCGTCTCCATCGACATCGCGATGTGCGGCGATCCCGACTACACGCCGGGCCTCAACGCCACCTTCACCATGCAAGGCCCCGCTCACTTCAACGAGGCGCTCGACAACGCCTTCGCGGCCTGCAAAGGCGCCTGCGAAGTGGCGGCGGTCGGCGGCTTCGTCGGCTCGGATCTGTTCACCTATTGGGAGGGCGCGATCAAGGCGGCGGCGGCCAAACACCCCAACGTGAAGGTCGTCACCGACGAGCCCGCCAATTTCGACCCCCGCATCGCCCTGAAGAAAATTCAGGACGCGCTGCTGGCGCATCCCAACATCTCGATCATCATCTCGTCGTGGGACGACATGTCGCGCGGCGTCGAGCAGGCCGTCATCGCCTCGGGCAAGACGCCCGGCAAGGACGTGATGATCTTCTCCGGCGGCGCCACCAAGGTTGGCGTCGACAAGGTGAAGGCGGGCCTGTGGCAATCGACTACCGCCTACCTTCCCTATCAAGAGGGTTACTACGGCGCCGTGGCGCTCATCATGGCGCTCGAAGGCAAGCCGGTGAACGCCTACGTCGATGAGGCGCTCTTGCCCGAGATCGTCGACTCGACCGGCACGATCTTCATTACGAAGGACAACGTCGACAAATACAATCCCGTCTACTGATCGGCTCGCGCTCCGGCCAAACCGGGGCGCGGAAAGGGCAAATGCGAATGTCCGCGCCATTGACGGTCCGCAAAAGCCGCGTCGAGTCGACCGTGGCGTTGCGCGTGAGAAAAGTGGTCAAGTCCTATCCCGGCGTTAAAGCGCTTCGCAGCGTGAATTTCGAGCTGGCGACCGGAGAAGTGCATGGGCTCGTCGGCGCCAACGGCGCCGGCAAGTCGACGCTCATCAAGATGCTGTCGGGCGCCGACACACCGGATTCGGGGGAGATCGAGGTTCACGGAGCGCCGATGAATTTCGACAACCCGCGCGCGCAGCGCGCCAATGGCATCGCTGCGATCTATCAGGAATTGACCATCATTCCTCAGATGACCGCGCTCTCCAACGCCTTTCTAGGGGCGCCGAAGTCGCGTCTGGGGCTGACGGACCGCTCAGCCATGGAGGCCGCATTTAGAGAGGTCGCGCGCGGCCTCGGGGTCGCCATTCCGCCCTGGGTCAAAGCGGGGACCTTGTCGGTCGCCAATCAGCAGATGCTCGAAATCATGCGGGCGATATTGGCGGATCACGACGTCATCATTATGGACGAACCGACCGCGCCGCTGGGTCCGTTCGAGCGCGCGCGGCTCTATGAACTCATCGGCCGCTTGAAGGCCAGCGGCGCCTCGATCATCTTCATCTCGCACGACCTCGACGAAGTGCTGAGCCTGTGTGACCGCGTTTCCGTCATGCGCGAGGGTCAGTTGATCGCCACAAGGCGCGCGGCTGATAGCAGCAAGGACGGACTCGTTGAGTTGATGCTGGGCGACGTCAAAATATCGCATGGCGACAAGCGCACGGCTCGGGCTGCTGCCGGCGTCCTCCAGGTGGACGGCCTTCGCGTCTCCGGCCGGGTCGAAGGCGTCTCGTTCACGCTGGGGCGCGGCGAAATTCTGGGTATAGCGGGCCTCGTCGGGGCGGGCCGCACGGAGGTGCTACGCGCGCTCGCAGGCGCCGAGCCGACCTCGTCGGGCGTCATGGCTTTAGACGGCGTCCCCTGCGCGTGGCCGCGCTCAATTAGGGACTCCATCGCGCGCGGAATCGTGCTGGCGCCGGAGGATCGCAAGCATCAGGGGCTTGTGCTGTCACGGCCCGGCGTCGCCAATTTCGTGATGGCCGACCTGCGCTCCGTGGCGTGGGGACCACTCATGCGGCGCGGATATCAGCGCAGCGTCGCCTCAGCGCTGGCGCGCCGACTCGGCTTCAATCCGGCGCGGCTCGATATCGCCGCCGTAAATCTTTCGGGCGGCAATCAGCAGAAGATTGTGCTGGGCAAGTGGCTGCATCGTTCGCCGCGCGTGCTGCTGCTCGACGAGCCGACGCGTGGAATTGATCTGGGCGCCAAACAAGAAATCTATCAGACGATCCGAGCTTTGAGCGATCAGGGCATGTCGGTGATCCTCGTCTCTTCCGATCTGGAGGAGGTGGTGGAGAACGCGGATCGCGTCCTCGTCATGGCGAGGGGGCGGCAGGTCGGGCTTCTCGGTGCGCAACAGGCGAGCGTGGAGAGGATTTTGAAGATCATCTTCGATGTCGAGCGAAGACCTGCACCCAAGGAAGCCGCGGCATGATCGAGGCCGCTTTGGCGCCTGTCGACGAGCGTGGCGGCTTCCGGCAGGCGCTGCCCACGCTGGTGCGCGTCTACGGGATCGTCGCGACGCTGGTCATTCTTGTCGCCGTCGTCACGATCGGTAATCACGCGTTCCTGTCGAGCCACAACATCTTCAACATGCTTTCGCAATGGTCGCCGGCGGGCATCATGGCGGTGGGCATGACCTTCGTCATTTTGACCGGCGGCTTCGATCTCTCCATCGCGTCGGGCTATTCGCTATGCGCGGTGACGGCGGCCTATGTGGGTCAGCATCACGCGCCGGCAATCGCCTTTCTGGCGGCGATTGTGGTGGGGCTGCTCTATGGGGTCGCCAACGGCCTGCTGGTCGCCGTCGTGCGCATCAACCCGTTCATCACCACCGTCGGCAGCGGCTTCATTCTCAACGGCATCGCGCTGGTGGCGACGGAGAACGCGGCGTTTCTGGTTGACGCGCCCGACTTCGCCATTCTGGGCGCCGGGCGCTGGCAGGGCGTGCCCTATTCCGGCATGCTGCTGATCGTGTTCCTCCTACTGTTCGGCTTCGTCCTCGCCCGCACCGTCTATGGCGAAGCTATCTATGCGGTAGGCGGCAATTACGAGGCGAGCCGGCTGTCGGGCATCCGCGTCCGGCTGGTGGTCGCCAGCACTTATGTGCTGCTGGGTGGCTGCGTCGGCGTCGCGGGCGCCATCGCGGCTTCGCAACTTAGCTCCGCGCAGGCCAATCTTGATCCCGGCATCATCTTCGACGTGCTGACCATTGTCGTGGTCGGCGGCACTTCGCTTTCGGGCGGCTCGGGCGCGATGTGGCGCACCGCCGTGGGATTGGGGATCATTGCTACGATCTCCAACGGCTTCGTGCTGCTCGACATCAGCCCCTATTACCAATCGATCATCAAGGGCGCGATCATCGTCGCCGCGCTCGCGCTCGACACCGGGCTGACTCGCCTCGTCAGAGCAAAGTGACATACGCCCACCGCGAGGACACAAACATGACCGCTCCCCTTATAGAAGAGATCACCATCGATAAGGCGCACGCCGCAATGCTGGCGGGAACGCTGACGTCGGTCGATCTGGTGAAGGCCTATCTCGCGCGCATCGCCGCCTATGATTCTGCGGGACCTGCGCTCAACAGTTTCGCCGCGCTCAACCCTGAGGCGCTGGCCGAGGCCGCGAGCCTCGACGCGGCGCTGGCCAAAACCGGCAAGCTGACCGGCCCGCTGCACGGGATTCCGGTCGGCGTGAAGGATCAGGCCGAGACCAAAGGCATCCCGACCGCCTTCGGCTCCATCGCGATCAAGGGCTATGTCCCGACCGAAGATTCCACGCTCGCGCGCAAGCTGAAGGAGGCGGGCGCGATCATCCTCGGCAAGACGACGCTGCCGGATTTCGCGACCTCGTGGTTCGGCTATTCCTCCGCGACAGGAGAAACCAAGAACCCCTATGACCTGACGCGCGATCCGGGCGGCTCCAGCGCGGGGACGGGCGCAGCGATCTCGGCCAATCTCGCGCTGGTCGGCATCGGCGAGGATACGGGCGGCTCGATCCGCCTGCCGTCGAGCTTCTGCAATCTGGTCGGCGTGCGCGTCACGCCGGGGCTCATCAGCCGCAGCGGCCTGTCGCCGCTGGTGGTGTTTCAGGACACCGCCGGGCCGATGGGGCGCACGGTCAAGGACACGGCGCTCGTGCTCGACGCCATCGTCGGCTACGATTCCAAAGACCCCTACACGTCGGCCTATGTCATCGCCGGGCACAAGGGCAGCTACGCCGACGCCATGGACACGAACGGCCTCAAAGGCGCGCGCATGGGCGTACTGAAGGAAGCCTTCGGCAGCGACGAGAACCCCGATTGTGCTGAGGTCAACGCCGTCGCGCGCGCCGCCATCGCCAAGATGAAAGCGGCGGGCGCCGAGATCGTCGAGATCAACCTGCCAAATCTGATGGATCACATCATCGACACGTCGCTCTACATCGCCCACTCGCGACACGACATCAACCAGTTCCTCGCCGCGCGGCCCTGGCTCCCCTATGCCTCGCTCGACGCCATCCACAAGGATGGCAAATATCATCCCAACCTTGATCTCGTCGAAGAAATCATGACCGGCCCGGTGACGCCTACCGACGATCCCGATTATTACCGCAAGCTCGCCGCGCGCGACGCGTTCCAGCGGGCGGTGGTCGGCCTGATCGCGCAGAACAGGCTGGACGGAATCTGTTTCCCCTCGTCTCAGGTGCTACCGCCCACGCGCAAAGAGCTGGATGAAAAGCGTTGGACGGTACTGGGCTTTCCCACCAACACGCTGATCGCGGCGCAAACTTGGATGCCCTCGATCTGCCTGCCCGCCGGCTTCACGCCCTCGGGCGTGCCGGTAGGATTGGAGATCGTCGTGCTGCCCTACCACGAGCCGGACCTTTTCCGTCTCGGCGCCGCCTTCGAGGCGATCGTGCCTGCGCGCAAGCCTCCCGCCAGCGCCCCCGCCCTCTGAGCGGCGCGCGCCCGGACCAAATATCGGGGGGATATGACCTTGGTTGAACCCGTCCGCAGCGCGCGCGCCTTCAGAAACGCTCTTACGGACCATGTCCCTTTCACCGCGACCGTGCGAGGCCGGCGACTCGCCGTCGCCGCGCACAATCATCTGTCGGCGCAGGCGGGCCTCGCCATGCTGGCGGAAGGCGGCAACGCGGTCGACGCCGCCATGGCCGCCGTGCTCGTCGAGGGTGTAGTCGATCCGCATATGAACACGTTGGGCGGCGAATGTCCGGTGCTGCTGCATCTACCGGGTCGCGGGGTCGTCTGCATCAACGGCAACACGCAGGCGCCGCGCAGGGCGACGCCGCGGGCTTACCAGGATCGTGGGCTCGTCGACGTGCCCGACCGCGGCGTGCTGGCGGCGGGCGTCCCCGCCACGCTCGCCGCCGTTCTCAAGGCGCTCTCGCTGGGAGGAAAGTTGCCTTTCGGGGCGATCGCAGCGCCGGCGCTCGATCTCGCGCGCGGCGGCTTTCCCGTGCATCGCGGGTTAGTGGCGCAGGAAAAGTTCGGCCTGGCGTCGCTAGCGGCCGCGGTTGGGCAGGAGTGGCCGGCGAGCGCCGCGCTTTATTGGCCCAACGGAGCGGCCCCGCGCGAAGGCTCGGTTCAAACCAACCCGGCCCTCGCAGACCTTCTTACTTATTTGATCAGCGCCGAACGCGAGGCCTTCGGCATTTTGCAACAGGGTTACGAACGCGTCGCCATGGCCTTCTACAAGGGCGACCCTGCCGACAAAATCGCCGCCTACAGCCGCGCCCGCGACGGTCTGCTGGATGCGGAGGATCTCGCCGCTTACGCCTGCCAGGTCGAGGCGCCCGTCTCGATATCGCTTCGCGGCCACGACATCTTCAAGTGCCCGCCGTGGAACCAGGGCCCAGCCATGTTGCAGGCGCTGCTCATTCATCCTGGCCAAACGGAACGCCTCGTGCGCGACGCCGACTCTCTCCATCTCATGATCGAAGCGTTGAAGTTGGCTTATGCTGATCGTGATCAATGGTATGGCGACACCCGTCATTTCAACGTCCCCGTCGAGGGCTTGCTATCTTCGCAATACGCCGAACGCCGACGTTCACTGATCGACCCCGATCGCGCTGACCCCGACCTGCGCCCTGGCGACCCCGTCCAAATGCTCGCGTTGTTGGCGCGCGAAAAAGTCTTCGGTAACCGCCCGTGGGGGTCGGGAACCGTTCATGTCTGCGCGGCCGATGGCGAAGGTGTAATGGTGTCAGCTACGCCCAGCGGCGGCTGGTTACGATCCAACGAAGTTGTCGCCGAACTCGGTTTTCCGCTCGGCAACCGGATGATGACGTTTTATCTGGGCCCTTCGGACCACCCCAATGTCATTGCCCCGGGAAAACAGCCCCGAACCACCATTAGCCCCAGCCTCGTCATGAAGGATGGCGAGGCGCTTCTCGCCTGCGGCAGCATGGGCGGCGACCAGCAGGATCAATGGCAACTCCAGTTTCTCGTCAACCGGCTCTTGTTCGGCGACACGCTCGCGCAGGCGATCGACGCGCCGCGCTGGAGCAGCGAAAGCTTTCCGGGCTTTTTCGCGCCACACGACGTCTTTCCCAACCGGGTCCGGCTGGAGCGCTCGCTGGCCGAAACGTTTGGGGCGTCTCTGGCCGCGCGGGGGCACGAAATCGTCGTTGGGGCGGATTGGACAGAGGGTTTCGTGGTGGCTGTGGAGCGTGATCCCGTTTCCGGAACCCTTTCCGCCGCCGTGGATCCGCGCGGCACGAAAGCCGAGATCTTCTCACCTGCGGCGCTGGCGATCTGACGAACGAAAGGCGTCCTGCGCCAATACAACCGACGCCTTCAGACCCTAACGTCGCCGCTTCGAGCCTCGGCTGTCTAAAAGATTGGCAAATTGTTGCGTTTTCACCAAATACCAAAAAACCTTTGATCTTGACCCTCAACAGCCCGCGTAATGCTCTGATCGCGCAAATCTCGATGGCTTTGCGCTGCGCAGGCTTCGCCGGCGACGCAGGGGCTTCACATTCGATCCCGGAGTTCAGCCATGTGTTCGCTGGCGGGCGATCTGCGCGTCCCTCAGATCGTCGACGGCAACAAAGGCTGCCACATGATGCTGGCCAAGACCCATATCAGATCGCCGGTCGCAGGCGCGAGCGGCTATCTGACCAAAATGCGGGCGCCGGCGACGCGACCGCAGCTCAATTTGCAGGCGCGGCGGCGACAAGTTTTTGTGCGGCGTCGGACAAGCCGGGTTTGGCGATCGTGCTCTATCGTGCCGCCGGTAAGCCGCGCGGAGCGGGCTTAGCGAAATTCAGGAGCGGATCATGATGTTTAGTGTGTTCACCCAACGGCGGCTGGCCGGCGTCGCTCTAGGCCTGGCTCTGGCCCTTGGCGCGACCGCATCGGCCCAGGCTGCGCCGGCGGGCTGCGCGGCGCTGCAGGCGAAATATCCCGACTGGAAGGGCAAGACGCTCGTCAACGCCATCAACCCGCATACGCCGGGCTATGAAGCCATCGACCCCGCCGATCCAGACAAATATATCGGCTTCGACATCGAGATGGGCGAGGACATCGGCGATTGCCTGGGCTTCAAGGTCTCCTACAAGCCCGTCACCTTCGCCGCGCTGCTGACGACGCTGGCCAGCAAACAGGCCGATTTCGTCATGTCCGACATCTACGCCACCAAGGAGCGCGCCAAGGCGGGCGACTTCATCACCTATTCCAAGGTGTTCGACGGCGTGTTGGTCGCCAAGGGCAACCCCAAGGGCATCAAGGGCATCGACCTGTCGCTCTGTGGCGCGGCGGCGGCGGAGAACACCGGTTACGTCGAAGTGCCTCTGGTCAACAATCTCGCCGAGCCGTGCAAGAAGGCGGGCAAGGCGGAGCCGACGCTCCAGCTTTATGACAACAACGCCGATTGCATCCAGGCCATCATCGCCGGCCGCGCCGACACCTATGTCAATGACATCAACACCGTCGATCAGGCGGTGAAGGCCAATCCCGACAAGCTGGAGAAAGCCGCCGCGCTGGCGATTCCGTGGTCGGTCGGCCTCGCGGTGCCCAAGGGCGATCTGAAGATGCGCGAGGCCTTCATGTCGGCGCTGATCCTGTTGCAGAAGGACGGCACGCATGTGGCGCTGTTGAAGAAATACAACCTCGACCCCAACAACTTCGAGGAACCGGGCGTCCTGACGGCGGATTGATCCGACGCGGCGTCGGCGTCAACGCCGACGTCGCCACGCGGCGAAACCGTCGGCCTGAAGGCCGACGCTCCCAACAGCGCCTCTCCCCTCAACGGTCCAGATGTCGCTTTTTCTGCATTATCTGACGATGCCCTATCTGCTGCGGGGCATCGGCCTTACGATTCAGGTGACGGCGCTGGGTCTTGTGGGCGGCGTCCTTCTGGGGGCTGTGCTCGCGGCGATGCAGCTTTCCCGCTTCGCCCCGCTTGCGGCGTTCGCGCGCGGCTACGCCATCATCTTTCGCGGCACGCCGCTTATCCTTCAGATGGTGTTCGCCTATGACGCGCTGCCGCGCCTCGGGCTGACGCTGCCCGCCGTGGCGGCGGGGGGCCTCGCGCTCTCCTGCAACGAGGCGCCCTTCATCGCCGAATTGATCCGCGCCAGCGTGCTGGGCGTCGATAAAGGACAAGTGCTGGCGGGACAGGCGCTCGGCATGACGCCGCTCGTGCTGCT
>Ga0075019_10002386_pt1 | contig 10675 bp, 7 predicted proteins | sample ColStrG_CSR_2013_FD_71473 | JGI IMG/M metagenome (GOLD analysis project Ga0075019, IMG submission 71473) | Freshwater sediment microbial communities in response to fracking from Pennsylvania, USA - Cold Stream Run_MetaG_CSR_2013 | ecosystem: Environmental > Aquatic > Freshwater > Creek >...
ACACTTACCGCGCCTTCTAGCGTCTCTTCACGTCAAAAACCCCCCTTTCCTTAAACCCCCATACAGTCTCGCCATCCCATTCTACTACATCTGGTCAGGGATGGCAGTTTATTCGTCGAATAAATTCGTATTCGTATTCGCGCGAATATTCGTCGAATACGAATACGTGGTTCATTCGTATTATTCGCCGAATACGAACACGAATTTATCAAATGGTATTCGTATTCGCCGAATACGAATACGAATAAATTTATCCAAGGCGTTCAAATTCGCGAATATTCGTGCCGTATTCGTATTCGTATTCAACTCGAATACGAATACGAATACGAATTCGAATATCGATGCAACATATTTGCCGCCGAAACGTACATATTGATACTCCGAAGCTATAACAACGGAGCCACTTTCTTAGCCTATGGCACACCTCTGAGGATGCTCTGGGCACACTCGTCGACGATCGTCGCGACCATCGTCGACAATTTTGCCGGGCCGCAATTGCGGCCGTCTTAAGACGCCGCAACGTATTTTGGCGTCTTCGCTTGCTAGTCGTTAACGACAATTGTCGAATATAAAATGCCGGGGAAATCGGAGAGCGGGATAATGATATACAAGAGCGCGAAAACTTCTTCGCTCGGACATTTGACCAATCAGGACCAAAATGTTACCTATTCACGAAGAATTACGCATAATTCGTTACAATTAAATAAAGGTTTTAAAGATATTCCACCGTTCAATGCTAGCCGTGCCAAAGGACTCTGCACCCACGCCAACGCAATTAATGCATTCTCAAAACTCAGGAAAAGTGATTGCGCTGCCAGAACGTTTTACGATTCTAGTGCATACTCCAACGAGCTCCTCAATTTATGATGCCGGAAACTATAATTTTGTTTCAAACATGGTTTTTCTATATCGTTCGGTTCAGCATCGAACAAAAAGCAGCATGCTACAGCGATTACAGAGCCCATTATTCTATCGCGGGATATCAATACGTTTCTACTACGAAGACAGGTTTGGCTTCTTGTTCGGATATCGCAGCATTCATCGTTCGCTTTCGCTCCCAGAGGCGCGCTACGGACCGTAGTGCGGCAAAATATCATACAATAATGGAAGCGATGTTCTCCGTCTGCCCCTTCCACGACGCCTGGGGGGCGTGAAGCGCGGAGCGAATGATGGAGAACGGACGGGATGAGGAGCGAATTTAGAAGAGGGTCAACGGTTTTTCCGATCGTGTCTTACCAGTCTGCCACAACAGAAAAAGGGTCTCTCCCCTGTTCCGTACGACATGGGCCGTCTAAGAAGTGCGAGTCATTCCTAGCCGAAGTAACGGACTTTGGTCCGTTAGTTCCATTATAATGGAATTCCAATAGGAGTTTAGCTTGTCCAATAAAAGTGGACAAGCTAAACTCCTATAATCTGCGACTACTCAACCAGCTCTTCACTAAATCTCGTCTCTATATGAGGAGTGCAAAATGCCTATACTCTAGCTGTGGTGTCTCTAGGCCTTATAGGAACCACAGCTTGAGCACTAGCACTCACGAAGCATGCCAAATTCTTGAATAATAAAAAGAATTCTGCGAGACGTTATCCCGTCTGAATGCTCGCAAAGGATTCTAAATCCGGCAGGGATGTTATTGCTCTTATAAATTAGTATGCGCACAAACCCTGACCGGATCAACCTGGTCATGGGACTCGAAACTAGATGGTGTTCTCCAGCAGTACGCACTTCGTCGTTTTGCAGTATGCCGGCTTAATGCAGAACAACCAAGTACTCCATGCGGCCGCATGAAATCCACCGTCCCATCATCCAAACCACATATGAAAATAAGTAAATCACCTAATGGCTGTCCCGCCGGCTGGAAATCGCCCACAACGGAGCCAAAATATTTCCCAAATTGTTCATAAGCACCCACACTGGACATACGCAGTCCGTCGCTTCCCCAGCGATCTCTGCTGCAGCGACAGCATCTGCACTGTCATGGGTCGCGATGCGTACGCATTGCGCAGCACCACTCTACGTAGAGTGGTGCTGCGCAATGACGTCTCGCACCAAATTGCAGTCGTCCGCGCGTCAACGCTCTGGCTCGGCACTCATGGACGCCGTCGACCTCATCGGAGGGATTTACGAACTGTCGGAGCATGTCGGTGGCTTCCAGCAATATTACTCTGGTACTACCTGTTGTTCTCTGTTTTAGATCAAGTCCTTGAGTCAGTGATCACTCTAGGAACCAAACCAGAGCCAGCCATTTGTGTGGCAGTCACAATCTGGCTCGATCTTGCTATCACTGCTCTGCGCATTACTGGCAATTTGCACAAAATGGCCACCGACTTGGCCCATTTGAAAACTTCGGACTGTATGACAACGTGGACTCAACGGAGTTTGTGAAATATTCAAAATTTTGGAGGACAAACACCGAATTATTTAAAGAATTTGTGGTTTTTCCCTCCAGCTCACCGGGCGCAAAAAGCCGTGCAGCGGTACAGCGAATTTTCTTCCCCCACATGTAGCGGTCGGTAGTCATCAGTTCGTCGCAAAACTGCCCCATCCCAGCGTCCCAGACGCACGCCATCCGATCTCGGTATGTGCACGCGCCGACGATGTTGTCGTCCACCGACGTTCCGACGATCGATACAACGGAGCCGCCGTGCCCAGGCACGCGGGCACCGTTGCATCGATTGCGGTTGGGCTCAGGACCCTGCATCCAGCACATAACCGATGGACCCACAGATGGGCGTTGGCCTCAGGCCGAGCGCCCCCGATTTGCCAAATCCGCATCGAACGTCCATCCAAAATAGAAGGGATTCGTCGGGCCATGCAATACACCACAACGCCGGTGATCAGATTCGTTCTGCCTCGTCGGACGCCCAGGAACTCTCCCGTAGGCTCCCACAACAGCCGCAAGCAGTTATCCTTCGAGCCATGTTCGGGGACAAAAGAATTTCTGCCAGGTTTTCTGGACTATCGTCCTCTCGAGGGCACTCGACTATCGTCTTCTAGAAGGAACTCGACTATCGTTGCCCTCGAGGGCACACGGTCATGCATAAGACAATTTCGAGATCGTTCGCTGGACCAGTGTCGGACGCAATCTTTGCAGTCTGTGCTTTGAGGTGCACAATCAGAAAAATGTCCAGCTGATTTCCGGGCTGGCCTAGGCTCACGCATTTTTCCCCTTTTCTTGACACACGGCGACTATGATGTCTTCATTGTCTGGCCGCACGTGCTCACTCAGTCGACTAAGTCTTGTGTATTTCTTGCGAAAGTCCTTGAGACCCGACACTATTGGGAAGAGCGAAGCTTAGCGTTCGGTTCTGCCAGCACAAAAACCAGAGCGCAAACCAGCACGCTCCGTCACACACTTGCCATGTTTCAAGTGCACGAAAATCTGGAACGCCAATGAACTCAATGAACTCATGCATCCTTACAACGAATAAACAATCTTCCACAAGTTACCTTTAGTATTATATTGCCATAAACGCAGTTTATCGCCAGTCCAAGACCAAGAAGCGAGTTTCCCACGAAAAAGGTTATGCCTGTCACTTCATTAGAGTGTCTTTAAAGAACGCAGTGGAATTATTGTCCACAACGGATATGTGGCAGCTCCGATGACCAGCAAAAATACTATCAGCTGGAGCTCCCACGTCATTTCTTCCACACATATCGCACCCAAATTTCCCGCGATGGGTGAGAAGCGGTTGACCTTTCTCCGGAGCATGTGGCCATGTTGTTTTTGAGATATCGAGATAATTCCTGGGCGGACCTTCACCCACGGCACTATTGCCGTAAATTCTATTTCGCAGCATATCGTCGAGATATTTCTGGAGCTGAAAACTCGCATGACAATGCGGCACGACATAATTTGATAATTTGAGTCTTGACGCCTATATGCGTGTATACAGGACCCGGTTAGGATAGAAATGCTCGAAAATTGGGGTGCAGCGCTCTGCCGCCGCTGCCACAGTTCTTTCAAAACAGTTAATTCATTTGACCCATCGAAGCACCCTTGCAAAAACAACTAGCCAGGGCTTGGGGAAATGAGTCTTCACACTCTCCAAGAACTCTCGTACGATAGTGTCATCCGCTTTGACGCTAGATTATAGAAGGCCGACTACTTGGAGTGAGAGTTCTGGATCGCCGGAGGGTATTGCATACTTGCGGACCTTTGTTAGCCATCTGGCGGCAAAACGCGGCCATGGTGGAGCTGGCTCATCACCCACATTTTTCCCACTACGTTCGCAATATTTCGCGGGCTCGCCAGTTTGTCTGCGTCCAGACCTCATATTTTTTCCTTTCCCTAGGATATTACGCAGTTGAATTGAGTGGCCACCGCCGCAAGCCTATGGCACTCGGTCACGATACCAAATCATCGGTAATCGGATGGTCCATCGATCATCGCCGCAATACATGGTTGCGGATCGGATGCATCTTGCGCATTTCACGCCATTCTCCATCACACAGATATGTTGCATGAAGTTGTGCAAAACAATTTCTCCACACGTGTGGGCCAAGGAAAGCGAAAACTTCTCCAACAATCCCTTGACGAAAACACTTTCTCCGTCTTTCGGCAAGTCGCCGGAAGAATCGTTTTTCACTGCACCAGGTTTTCGTGGAAAGCCATGAACCGAACATTTGAGCCAATGTTTTGCAGCAGCTTCATCGACGGTCAACATCAAGGCAGCTACGTATGGCCGTAGCTCCATGTTCATGGTAGTCTAATCGTCTTCCATTACCGCGAGGGAGAGCTACAAGTTTCGCCAATCATTCTTCCAACAGGGCGATACGTAATATCCGACCAGCCCGCTCGGATCGGGAGGAGGCACCTATGCCACCCCTTCAACTAGTAATTTAGGTCGGATATCAGTGGACTGCAGCCCTTTCGGATATCTTTTCAGCCCGAAACGCTGAATGTTTATAAACTCCTATTGAAACTAAAGGATCCGTTATAATGTTATACCCGTACGTATGTTATATCCTGAAAATGCTATATCTGTACGTATGTTATATCAGTGATTCCGGTCGTATACGAAGGAGGTTCAAATGTTTTCTGAGTAACTCGGTTCCAGTTGCAACCGCTAGTCTTGAGACTAGAATGGGTTCCGAATGGTGCTTCATATTACGAGAACTATACATTTTTGCTACATCAAGTGTACCGTTCTTCAAACACGATGCTGTGAACTCGTGTTTTAGACTTCTCGATCGTCTGAAAGATATTATTGTTTTGTCTGTCCCGGTACAAGGTAACGTTGCCCCAGCGTCCAATTTTGTACTGAAATTACGTAACGCCTATGGAGGCCGTAGACCAAATGTCGCATAGAGAAATCTGTATTGTATTGGACGACTGTCGCTGCAACTGTTTGCCCCTCCAAACATGGAACGAAAATCCGCTGTAGCTCCGGCTTTTATTATCAGATATCTAAAACAAAAGAGATTGCGCGAGGACTGGAAGTAAGTAAGTCTGTGGCCCATGGGCCGTGCAACGTGCATGTCAGAGGGACACAGAATATTGCCTTCAAGAAAACTTTGCCTGATCGAATAACCCCGATTTTAAATTGCACTGGATATTTGAAACTCTGACAGAACAGATATTGCTGGATGTTCAAAATCCCGGTGACAACAAAGGAGCCGTTACGACCACGTTTAGAACCGTTCTAGAGGGATTCCGAAACGCTCTCAGAGCAGTGCTCTGTTAGTGAGAACGATCTAATACTTGCCTCCTGCAACCAATTAAAATATCGTGTATTGTCGGTAGCCGTTTAATAAAGCACTACAGTCATGATAATATCATCCTCGTTTCTACACTAGTCGCTAAGTCAAAATATTATAAGACTTGTTGAGAAACGCTTCATATTTCTGACCCGACTGCGTGCGAGAAAGGTTTTGCTAGGAAGTGGCGCAATTCTCAGTAACACAATGACATTGAATACGAATCCCCAAACCAGAGGTTCAGACAGCGAATTGCAGGAAACCAGAGTCGAAGACTGCTCTTCCTCAAGAAAACGAGAGCGCGATGGAGCGGACATTAATGGACGTAGATCTTACTTCCTCGAAATCGATGACGTCGATCGTACTGAATCGCTCGATATCACGTCCGAAGCCGCTATCGCTGGTAACAGCGGTTCCCTGGAGCACAGCGATACTGAAAAAGACTCAAGGGCGCCACACGAGTCAGGTGTTCGTCCCACGAGGAGCAAATGTTGGCAGGATTTTGATAGAAAGGAAATTGCCGGAATACGTTACGCTGTCTGCAAACATTGCAGTAAGATGCTAAAGCTAGTAAAATCGGCTGGCACGGGAACCATGCGTCACCACATTGCCATGCACAAAAAGAATGATTCCATTTCAAAGAGGGGCGGCCGACAAACATCCATCGACGCTTTCAAGAAGGAAGTCACTGATCCAGGAGGTACTGAGTATCAATATCTTCCAATTCTCTCCGAGGATCAGAGAAAAATGCTAGTACTGTGGATGTCAAAGCGGAACATTCCGCTTGCGGAGGTCGAGGATCCGGATTTTAGGTTGTTTTTGTTGAGCATGAATCCCTCGGTTCGATGCGTATCCCGGAACACCGTCAAATCGTGGTCAATGGATCTTTATGAAGAAATGAAGAATTATATGTCAAATATTCTTTCGAATGAAGCCGGTGGTCTGTGCGTTGCAGTAGACGGCTGGACCAGCGAGTCGCAGAACAGAAGCTACATAGGAATTGTTGTATCTTTCATACATAATTGGGAACGGAAGTCGTGCTTGCTTTCTCTTCGAGAACCGGAAAGTGACTCGCAGACTGCAGAGGTGGTGGCACAAGCTATATACGAAGAACTGAAAGCATTTAATGTTCACAAAAACCTTTTTGCCATGATCTCGGACAATGGAAGCAACATGATCGCGGCCTGGCCAGTGTTAATTGAACTGCTAGCAAAGGATGGAATTCAGCTTGACCAAGACATGCACGCAAGATGTGTATGCCATGTTGTCAACATTTTGGTGCGAGGGTTTCTTAAGGACATTGGAGCAAACAAACCGATGTCAGCAAGCACCGTACCAAAGAAAGATGAGTCCCAGGCTCGCCCGCATGCCGACGCTGTGAATCTAATTAGGTTCTTGACAGTCTATATTCATTCGAGTCCAAAGAGACTCAAAAGGTTCAAGACCCACCAAATGGTTCTTGGAAAGGTACTTTTGCCCATGACTGAAACTATCACGAGGTGGAACTCGACTTTTCTTATGCTCGAAAGAGCTTTGCAAATCAAGGAAGCGCTTTCTGCGGGCCTAATAGGAGAGGAGTTTGTTTCACAGGCGTTACCAACCAATGCAACTTGGGAATGCATCAGAACGATAGTTGATTTCTTGAGCCCATTTCACCGGATCACCCAGCAGTTGCAAGGTAATGTAGCGCTAACTGCTTCTATCCCATGTTATAACGAAATGTTCGATCATGTAGAAGACTGGAAGGACTCTCTCAGGACAAAACTAGGCCCAGGGAGTCGTTTGGAAGAGGTCGCCTGGAAAACAGCATTGGAGAAGTGCACCGATATGCTAAAAAAGTACTACGTCAAAACGGATTCCAAACTGTACTCCGGGGTCACATATTGTGATCCAAGGATGAGGAACTATTACTGGAAAGATGCGGGATACGAATCGGTATGGATATCAAGAGCTCTGGCGCAGGTGAAAGAAGTTTATGCAAGTAAGTATCTCTTGCACGGAAAGGCTCGTATGCATCAATCTAATGCTGATTACGATGAAAGTGACCCAGTGCAGCGTGTAATGAAGGCAAGGCTCGTGGACAATGGAGATGAGCTTTCCATGTATGAAAGAGGCGCACCGGCAGACGGTGATCCGTTGTCTTGGTGGAAACTTCACGAGCCAACTTTTCCCGGACTTTCCAAGATGGCCAGAGACATGCTGGGTGTTCCAGCCACAACGGCAAGCGCAGAGCGAATATTTTCGCAGGCAAAGCTCATTATGACCGATCAGAGAAGTCGCTTGGACTCTGATACGGCTGGGAAGCTGGTTTCTATTGGTTCGTGGATGCGAACTTTTGACGTTGGGATCCAATGACTTGTTCCTGTTCTCTGTCAAAAGGGTTAATAGTGTGATTTTTGACTTGCCAGAATAGAAATATGATATTTGGTGTACTCGGTCCCTATTCTTTGGACACGGGGCAATAGACGCACCGTCCAATCCAATCATTTTCCATCATGTGGAGTGGGTTTTTTCATGGTTCTTACGTTTTTCCCACGACCATAGTAATCGCGATTACTCAAGTACCTATAGTAGTAAAATATCGATAAATATAAGAATGACATAGTGGCATATTTGCCGCTATGGGTGGGGCAAGGTTAAACTTGCTCCGAAGCAAGTGACAATGTTGGTTTTGGGATATCGAGATATCTCGAATATATATTTCCTCGACGAATATTCACCCTCGGAACTATTGCCATGAATAATATTTAGCAGCATATCGTCAAGATACTCTTGAAGCTGAAACTATCCGGTGGCAATCCTGCATTAAATGATTAGATTCTTGATGCCTACCAGAACATGGCTAGGACAGTAATGCCTGAAAGTTGGTGCGCAGTGTCGCGCCGCCACTGCCACATTTATTTCACAAGCGTTTAATTCATTCGACCCATTGAAGCATCCTCCCATATTATGTATCCGGGGCTTTCGGAAATGAGTCCTCACATTCTCAAAGAACTCTCGTGCGAAAGTGTCTTCCGCTTTGACACTAGCCAGTTCTAGAACATAGAATCTAGAAGGCCGACTGGCTAGTGTGCCAGTCCAGGGTCCTCGGATGGTCGTGAATGTTTTGCGGTACCTGGGCTTTTCATCCCCCAACAAACTCGGCCACGGTCGAGCTGCCTCCACCGCCATCAATTTGCCCACTATGTCTGCAAACTTTTGTAGGCTCGCCAATGCGCCAGCGTCCTGCTACATTACGGGCACAGGTGGGGGCGGCGTGCGTTGCAGAGAGATGTACATCTATTAATACGGAAGTACTGGCGAGGTATTTTGTTTACGAACAAGAAACCCGAAAGCCACATGGGACTGAACTGCTTTATTAAATGTCTACTCGGGTTTTCCACACGTTTATGGCAGCGAAGAACTTGTAAAGTCAAACCGGGCAATATAAGCAGCGTTTGTACTGAAACCACCTTGTAGAAAAAGGGCCAGACTTTGAAAGGTACGCATAATTACCATATGATTAATCATAACCAATTGTTTATAAACCCTCAATGGAGCTGAAATCAACTCCATTCCCAAAAGATCTAAAATTAACCGGACTTATTTCCAGTCTGAGAATTATTCCTGCATTTTTAATCAAAATTTACTGGGCTGTGATCACGCGTTTATTGTAAATAGACGCGCATATCCTACGGATAATACCACGCGTGGTATTATCCGTAGGATATGCGCAATGTGAATAGACTAACTATTATCCGTAGGATATGCGCAATTTTGCAACAGCTTTGCCCCCTTTTTACCGGCCGTCCAGCCAGTGGCACCTGTTATTCTAGATCTAGTCCGCCGCGATATTACGAAAGATCGCAACCAAGCAATTGCACCTTAAGGTGTCAATATTCGCAAGTCTCGTGCAGGCATAGCTTACTAATGTGCAACCGAGGTTGAGCCTTCTCTGCTGGAGTCAATACCAGGCTACCATTTCCGAGTATGTCAAGCTACACGTACGAACGGCTCTCCCACAAGAACTAATGTGCCGCTCTTCGTATCGCTTGCGTAGAGCTCGTACCGCTAGCAAATGCTCATGTACATCTGTTTCCTGCGTTGAGAAAAACCATCGTGTGGTTGAAGTTTTCCAGAATATACAATCTTCATTTGGAGAATGCCTCTGCGAGGCATTTCAAACTTTTGGCCGATGGACTAGACGAAGACAAAACATTACAGTTTTTCTTAAAAATAAGTTAGGCGAATACGAATAACCTACGAATATTCGTATTCGCCGGAAATTCGAATATTCAGCAGAAAAAACGAATAATTTCGACGAATATTCGTATTCGACGAACACGAATACGAACGAATATGTCAATCCCATTATTCGTTACGAATTATTCGTCTATCCTCAAAAACCACGAATATTCGACGAATACGAATACGAACGAATATGGGTCGTTTCAATTTATTCGTATTCGTCGAATACGAATAAACTGCCATCCCTGGTCGATACCCCAGATCTAGGTCTACTAATTCTCGAGACCTTGGCTACCCCCGCTCTTCCACTGGTCCCCCAAGTGTTCTTTGGAATACGGAGTACCCCGAGATGGAGCAAGATGGTCCAGGACCTGCACCTTTACCTTCAGGTGACTCGGATCCCTGGCGCATGGAACACCACGACGTCTCTCAGGTAGAAACGATTTTCCTTGCCGATCCCGGATACAAGACTCGCATGCGTGCTCGTGACCAGTCTGCTGGATCTGCGTCTTTCCGCGGAGCTGTTGACAACCGTGATCCTCCGCGGAGGCCTGGAGAAAAAGACAATGATGTCTCGACGAAGTCCGGCAAACAGCTCCGCTGTTTTAGATGCAACTCACGCTTCCACTACGTGTTCAGTTGTCCTGACTCGTCCCCCGCTGATCGAGTACATTTTGCCTCGCTGCTCAACTTCGATACTTCTGATCCGGACGTCTTACTTCCCACCGGCACTGCCGTTCATCCATCGAC
>Ga0075019_10002388_pt1 | contig 10674 bp, 9 predicted proteins | sample ColStrG_CSR_2013_FD_71473 | JGI IMG/M metagenome (GOLD analysis project Ga0075019, IMG submission 71473) | Freshwater sediment microbial communities in response to fracking from Pennsylvania, USA - Cold Stream Run_MetaG_CSR_2013 | ecosystem: Environmental > Aquatic > Freshwater > Creek >...
GTTTTTAACTGATCCTTTCCATTATTAAAATGCAAACCACTCTCTCTTAAGAGCTTGAGCGAGTCTTCTTGGAGTCTCCCGGATTTCTGGATTGCGATCCTTAACATCGTTTTCATTTTTTGTCAAATTAATTTCTTCATAACAAAAAAGGCTTGCCACATTCGGCAAGCCTTTTTTGAGTTTATCTGTATGGTAAAATCAAAACAATAACCTGCCGACTATGCGGTGTGCATGGTGGTGCAGATGATATATGTTTTGGTTGTTGTTCATAATTGAGGATGCGAAGTAATCGAACATTTGGTAAACTTCAAAGAATTTGAGGCAACTATTTCAAATTAAAATTTGAAATGATAGGTAAAGCTGGGATAGTTTTGGTTTAGCAATCGGTTGAAAGACAAGCCAATCATGCTTTTGTTTGAAATCTTCATATTATAAATATCAATGGCCTTTGCCATTTGACCATGGGATAAGGCATTAAAGGTGATATCTCCCACCAAACCTCCGGCCCATAACAGTAAAAAAGTTTCGGAACTAATCCCGCGAGTAGGGCGGCGCCCTCCGAAATTGGCATTGGTAAGCAGGTAGACGATTCCGGGAATGTAAGCGACTCCCCGCAGCACTTGAAAAGTCTTAAACTTTTTGTATCGCGCGTTAATTTCGCTATCGTTCAGGGATTGCAACGGAATTTGCAACGCATAAGCAGAATTCATTCGTTGGACTCCGTAGAAGTATTTCCATCCATTTTTATAAATCGGTTTGAGCGGCATTTCCTTTGTGTATTGAGCGTTGGCAGTTAACGTGCAAACGAAAAGAACTACCGCAACCGATCCTGTTATTCTCATATCTTTGCCATTGAAATGTAATTTATGAAGATTGTTGGCCAACTTGTTATTTTTTTATTCTTGCTTAGCGCGTGCGGCAGCAAGGAGGAACGTTTGCAGAAATTCTTACTGAAGGGAAATTTAGCTTCCAAAGAAAGAAACTGGGAGCAAGCCACCTACTATTATGGAGAAGCGATTCGCATCGAACCTTGCTTTGCCGACGCCTGGAACAATTTGGGAACGGTTTATTTTCAGCAAAAGAATTTTGAAAAGGCGATGGAAAATTATGAGAAGGCCATTTCGTGCAACTCGCAATTTATTCATGCACTGCTAAATCGTGCCAACACCGCCTATGAACTAAAAGAGTATTTTAAGGCGGTGGGCGATTTGGAGCGCGTCATTTCCTTAAAACCCGATACTTCCATTACCTATTTCACGTTGGGCCTTTGCTATACTCGACTGAGGGAATTTAAAAAGTCACTCGAGGCGTTTGAAAAGGCCAGGCAATTGGCCGGCTCCGACCAAAAGCAGCAACAGGAACTCGCCGTAAATCATGCCATTGTGCGTTACTATCTTAAGCAATACGATTCTGCCAAGATCGAACTGCAGGAAGCCGCTAAAATCAATGACATGGAGCCTAATATTTATAATACGCTTTCCTTGATTGAAACGGAGGAAGGCCACTTGAAGGAGGCTATGAATTATATCAACGAGGCCATTCGACTGGCTCCCAACCAATCGTACTTTGTGAATAACCGTGGTTATATTTTTCTCTTGCAGAATGACCTTGACCGTGCAGAGGCTGATATTAACGAAAGCATTTCCAAAGATCCTGACAATGCGTGGGCTTATCGCAATAAAGGAATTTTTTATTTGGCGAAGAAAGATTTTGGCCAGGCGGAAAGAATCCTGACGCAATCCTGGAAGATGGATTCATTTGTTGATCGTATTCATTATTATCTTGGGCTAGCTTACCTGTATAATGGAAAAAGAGATTTGGCCTGTGCCTCCTTTAGAAAATCGGAAGAGCTCAATGACCGAATGGTAACCGCGGACTTGGTCAAACAGTGTAAATGAACAATCTGATTACACTTTCTGAAAGACTTTCAAAAAGATTAACCCAGCCATTGCCCGGAAGCGTTGCGCATGAGCCCCTGCGTGCCACACCGGTAGGGCCCACCAGGCCGAAGTTTGAGCATCAATATCCACCGAAGCTGGGAAGTGTTTTGATTTTGCTCTACCAACAGGAGGGAAAGATTAAATTTCCGCTGACCAAACGCCCCGACTATCTTGGTCCTCACGGCGGACAAATTAGTTTACCGGGCGGAAAGTCCGAACCCGGCGAAAATTTTGTTCAAACGGCGTTGCGCGAAGGAGAGGAAGAAATTGGAGTGGATTCGGATAAACTCAAGGTCATCGGGCGCCTGAGTGATTTCTACGTGATCCCGAGTAACTTTTTGATCGCCCCGGTGATTGCTTATTCATTGACCAAGCCAATTTTTGTGCCGCAGGAATCAGAGGTGGTCAAAATAATAGCGGGCGATCTGGAGGAACTCGTTAAGGAGGATGCTGTTCAAACAAAAGAGATCCTGGCAGCGAAAGTGTATCCGATGATCGCTCCCCATTTTTTAATCGAAGGTGAAATCGTTTGGGGCGCTACGGCGATGATGTTGAATGAATTGAGAATGATCGTAAGAGAGATTTTTTCTTTGTAGGAGCGCCACCCCCCCCTTTTTGCTTGCCAAATCGCATGGCATGAGGGTACACCGGTGCGTTCCTGTTCTCCGCAAGCGTGACACAGGACTGGCGCTTGTTCGGTGCCTCTAGTCTGGCTGAAGAAGATTTTCAAATTCTTCTTCAAAAAGCGATCCATGAGAAACGTCTCGCCCCTCATCGGCCGTTTCTTTGAAATCGCTTGGCGAAGTGTAGTTAAAAAAAATTTTACGATCGTTCCAACATTTCCTGTTTCAGGACGAGACCGGCATTCATTTAGCGCCTGCCCAGATCGAGACTTGTGTGCGAAACCAATCATCGGCCCCTTCCGTCCATTTAAAATTATGGCGAATATAATCCATCGTATCTTTCTCAATGTCAGTATAGACCCCAGCGTCAGTTACCGCTTTTAGTAGTAATCCGCCTTCTAATTTGGAGATTCGTCCATCTCCTTTGCCTTTGACCATTGTCACGGCTAAATCCAGCAAGTGTCCGTCCATTTTTTTTCCGTTGACTATTTTATAGTAGCTCATTATTTTATTTTTATATATGCCCAAACAAATGAAACTCAAAAACGAGTCGCTGCTTTCTCCTCAACGAAAAAAGTTACTCTTTTTCAGTGAACCAATCCGTTTTAATTTGACCTTTTGAGCGGTGATTACCAATAAAAGCGACCTCCTTACTTGTATTTAATCTTTTACGTATCATCAACATTTTGAGGTTTGTGCTGATTTCTGGATGAGAATGGCTAACATCTTCACGCTCTCTGATGAAAGGGGTCGTATATGCTACAAGGCGAAAAAATTCTTCCCTATAACAAATGCGATAACCACCAGGCTCATTGCCAAAAGGTAGGCTGCCGTTATGGTCAATAAAAAATAACGGGTATGATGGCCATGGGCCTTCAAATCCCCGTGTATTAGACTTAATCTCTTTTCCATAATCATTTTATGTTTCCATAAAATTGCATGTTTAACACCGAAAGGCTCTTACACAATTTCATGGAAGATTTATATCCTTCACGCATGACTGCCGAACGAAGTAAAAACGAGAGAGCCTCCGGGCAATCCAAAGAATAAATAACACGTACCAATAGATATGTAATAACGCGGCCAACTCATAAATTAACTTTACCACTTCATAGGGTATGGATTTAGGTAAAAGAAGGGTTAAGCCAGACGGGTTTAACCCTCTTTGTTTTTATGAACGTGCGACTGGGTTAAATGACGCAGCGGTCCTGACTATCTTAATCAAGGCGAAAATAGGCAACACAAAACGATCAATCTTGAAACGACAGGACGAACAGCCATGAAACCTAATTTAATCTTCTGCTTTTTGCTGGCTTTCTTCCTTGTGGATTGCAGCATGAAAATCTATTCTGATTTTGATCGTAACATCTCCATTAAAAAATATAAAACATTTGGGTGGCCTGACCATGAGAAACTGGAGAGAAAAAATAATCCCCTTTATAGTGAGCAAGCCGACAAGGTCATTAGGAGGGAAGTAGCCCTTGAGCTAGTCAAGAAAGGGTATCAATTTTCTGAATTGCAGCCCGACCTCAGAATGCATTACCACATCGTGTTGGAAAACTGGTCAATCACACCCGATCCATTTGGATATGAGTATGATTCCTATTGGTTAAACCGAGAGATACACTTGTATGAATATCGCCAGGGCACACTCATCATTGATTTAGTTGATCCTAAAACCGACTTTTTGATATGGAGAGGCTGGGTGGTCAACTTCAAGAGTCAAAGAAAGCCCGATCAGCTTGAGAAACAAATAAAAAAGGCGACACAGAAAATTTTTGAAGGGTTTCCTTTACAGGAGAGACAGGCCCAGTAGAACAATTCTTTCCTCTACGGTTTACGTGTAATTAATGGTACCTGCCTAAGCTTTATCTATCCTGGCTTTTTCCTTACCACCGGTTGAACAACGACCAGTTTTTCGTGGATAAGAATCACCTGATTTCGACAATCATTTTTCACCTGGTAAACCATGGTTCAGGTGATTTAATCCTATTTTTGCCACACTTTTTTCGACCTTTACTACTATTTTTTTAGATGGAAACAGATATTCAACGCATCGCCTCCGAATTGGGGTTAACCCAGCATCAGGTTGAAGTGGTTATCAACTTACTCACCGAAGGCGCCACCATTCCCTTTATGGCGCGTTACCGAAAGGAATTAACGGGCAGTTTGGATGAAGTGGCTTTGGCTGCTATTCGCGATCGCCACGAGCAACTGGCCGAGTTAGGCAGCCGAAAAGAAGCCATCTTAAAATCAATCGACAAGCAGGGGTTTCTTACGCCGGAGTTGTCCAGGTTGATTGACGAAGTTGAAACGATGGCTGAGCTGGAGGATATCTACTTGCCCTTCAAACCAAAGCGCAAGACACGGGCCAGCATCGCCAGAGAAAAAGGCCTGGAACCTTTAGCAGCACTTATTTTTGAACAAAAGAAAATGGACCTTGAGGGAACCGCCTCCTCGTTCATTGACAAGGAATTGGGCGTGTCGACATTACAAGACGCCTTGGATGGAGCGCGAGATATTATGGCGGAGTGGATCGGCGAAAACCAGGAAGCAAGGAAAAACATCCGCGCGTTGTTCTGGCAAGACGGGCTTATTCAGGCGACGGTAATTAAATCCAAGGCCGACAGCGAGGAAGCACAAAAGTTTAAGGATTATTTTGATTGGAAAGAGCCCATCAAAAAAACCCCATCCCATCGGTTGCTTGCCCTACGCAGAGCAGAAAAAGAGGGATTTATTTTGTTAGATATTGCTCCAACAGAAGAGTTGGCAATCCAATTGCTTGAAAAACAATTTGTTAAATCAACGTCCGATTCGTCCCAACAGGTGAAGCTTGCTGTAAAAGATTGTTACAAACGTTTATTAAAACCAACACTGGAGAGCGAAGTGCGGGTAGAAACAAAAATACTTGCCGACCAGGAGGCGATCAAAGTCTTTGCCGCCAATCTCAAGAAATTATTATTGGCATCACCACTGGGGCAGAAACGGGTGCTTGCCCTTGATCCCGGTTTTCGCAGCGGTATAAAAGTAGTGTGTCTTGGTGCGCAGGGTGAATTGCAATTTGACACCGTTATTTATCCTTTGGAACCGCAACGTGAAGTCATGAAGTCGGCCACCATCATAGTTGGTCTTTGTGATCGTTTCAAAATTGAGGCGATTGCTGTAGGCAATGGCACGGCCAGTAGAGAGACAGAAGCATTTATTAAAAGTATCGGTTTGCCGAAAGAAATTATCGTGGTCATGGTGAATGAGAGCGGTGCCTCGGTTTATTCGGCATCGGGAGTGGCGCGTGAGGAATTTCCCGATCATGACATTACGGTACGAGGTGCCGTTTCGATTGGCCGCAGACTAACTGATCCTCTGGCGGAGTTGGTAAAGATCGATGCCAAGTCGATTGGCGTGGGACAATACCAACACGATGTTGATCAAACCAAGTTGAAAGCGGGACTTGATGATGTGGTCATGAGTTGTGTAAACTCCGTCGGTGTTGAAGTCAATACGGCAAGCAAAGAATTACTCTCTTATGTCTCTGGTCTAGGGCCCCAGCTGGCTAAAAATATTGTGGAATATCGCCATCAACACGGCGCTTTTAAAAGCCGAAACGAATTAATGAAAGTGGCTAGACTTGGTGAGAAAGCCTTTGAGCAGTGTGCAGGTTTTTTGCGCATACGCGATTCAAAAAACCCACTGGATGCCAGCGCTGTGCACCCTGAGCGCTACGACCTCGTGGAGAAATTTGCAAAGGACCTGGGCTGCTCGGTAAAAGATTTAATGACCAGCGCCGAACTTCGAAAGAGGCTGGATCTGAAAAAATATATTACTGAAAATGTGGGCTTACCAACACTCACCGACATTCTTGCCGAGTTGGAGAAACCAGGCCGTGATCCGCGCGAGAAGTTTGAGGTATTCTCCTTTGAGGAAGGGGTAAATGAAATTAAGGATCTGAAAGTAGGGATGGTGTTGCCGGGCATTGTTACCAACGTGACCAACTTTGGCGCATTTGTTGACATTGGTGTTCACCAGGATGGGTTGGTACACATCAGTCATTTGTCGGACCGCTTCGTGAAAGACGCCAATCAGGTAGTGGCCGTACAGCAAAAAGTAAAAGTATCGGTGATGGAAGTGGATGTGGCGCGCAAGCGGATAGCGCTGTCCATGAAGAGCGATCCTTTCGGTGCCAGTTCAACCCCCATAAAGAAATCAGAGACTTCTTTGCGCGGGGAGACGCAAAAGATAACATCTTCCTGGCATAAACAGGAAAGTATGGAAGACAAACTAGCACAGTTGAAAAATAAATTCAAAAAGTAATAAGGATACTCAATTCAAAATGGATTGAAAGGTATAGGTCCCTGATCCGACTTCAACAACCGCATAGCCATCTTTGTATCCAAGGAGTTTTATTTCTGACGTTATTGGAATTCCGTTTTCCTGGATTCCACTTTCTGGTTTACAGGGAATCCAAACTTCGGATTTTGTGTTAACTGGTATGGAAATGGTAATTGAGAAATGGCTCCCCTCGATTTTCCAATCGCAACCAATTTTTCCTTTGATAGATTCATAACTTCCCTTGGCCCAGCTTAAGTCTCCAGCAGGTTGGGGTTTGATCATAATTTTTTCAAAGCCAGGCGCAGCTGGGTTAATCCCCAAAAGAGAGCGATAAAACCATTCATCGATGGAACCAAACATCGGGTGGTTATGTGAATAGGTATTGTCAGAATAGGTCCAGGTTTCCCAAAGGGTAGTTGCGCCTTGCGATAGCATGTAACCCCAACTGGGAAAATCTTTTTGGTTGGCGATGCGATAAGCCTCATCATTTAAGTTGTTCTTCCTCAATATATCAAACATCATCTTCACGCCAAAAATACCGGAAGATACATGATCATGATGCCTTTTAAATTCATCCATCAACACGGCAAAGGTCTTCTCCTTTTCCGGGGAAAGGTCATACCAAAGCGCGAAAACCTGCGCCGATTGGGTGCCATTATCAAATCTGCCGGTGTTGGGTATATAATATTTTTCAATGATTTCTTTTTTTATTTGATCAGCCAGTTGAGCGTATTTTAAGGAGTCGCCATGCTTGAGAATTTGCGCGAATTCTTTTGCCAACAAAGCATGATGATAATAAAAGGCCGCGGCCGAGAAAGCTTCCGCTTTTGGGTCGATGGCTTCATGATCGCCAATGTCCCAAGCAAATAAACCATCGATCGTCTGCGTTTGAAGGAACGCCATTTGCTTTTGAACCATGGGAAAATTTTCTTTGATTATTTTTTCATCCCCATAGTAATGATAGAGTTGTTGTTGCAAATACGGAAAAGCCAACTGCCATCCCAACGGTCCTGATCCCTCTCCATATCCCTTGTCAGCAATGCCGATGTAAGGAGCCGTTTCTGTAATTCCGCCGCCAGGTCGCTGGTCGTTTGAGAAATCGCGTACGGCTTTGAGATAGAAATGGCGCATCGCATAGTTGTATATGTAGGCATCAGCGGTGGCAACCATGTCGGCACCGTAACCCAGCTTTTCACGCGCCGGACAATCCGATTGGACGCTAAAGACATTGCTGAGGAAAGTCCACTGTATCGCCTCATGGATTTTATTGAACAGTCCATTGGAGCAACTGAACTGTCCATCTTGGTGTAAATCCGAGCTCATTCTTAGGCCATCGATGGAATTTTTATCTGGGGTGCCTGGCCACCCGGTAATCTCTACGTAACGAAATCCGTGAAATGTAAACCGGGGAGACCATTCTTCGATTCCCTTTCCCTTCAGAATGTAATCATCTTCTTGCCACGCCGTGGGAGGAGAGCCCGGTCCGCCATTCACTTTCCACATTTCTTTTATTTGTCCTGCCGTTGTTGTTAAGAAATTGAGCGAACCATCAGGATGAAGGAGCTCACCGTATTTCAATTTTATTCGTGTTCCTGCTGGTCCTTTTAGGCGAATCCGCGCAACGCCCGCAAAATTTTGCCCGAAGTCAACGATGAATGTCTTTGGGGAAATTTCTTTTATGGTTAGGGGCCGGAGAATTTTTGTAATCCGAACGGGCGGCTGCATTTGTGCTGTTAAGATTCCGGAAGGTCCCTCCACAATCGTTGCGGGGTGCCATGCTCTTTCATCACTTTTTACCGTCAGCCAACCTTCTTGCTCCAGTCGGGCATCATAATGTTCGCCTAAATAGACGTTGTTGTGAAAGACAGGTCCCGGGGCGACTTTCCATGAGTCATCCGTGATAATGGCCTCGGATGATCCATCTTTGTATTGAATATGAAACTCAGCCACTAAGCAAGGTCGCCCTGTTTGTTGATAATCTCTAAGGTTAAAACGCGAGAATAAGCGAAGGGGCAAAGGATTGTACCACCCGTTGCCGAGCATCACACCGACAACGTTGATTCCTTTTTTTAACTGCGCGGTGATGTCAAAAACGGAATACTGAATTTCCTTTTTATACGAAGTCCAGCCCGGATCAAGCACCTGGTTTCCAATTTTATGTCCGTTCAAGTAAACTTCATAATAGCCAAGACCGGAGATGTAAAGATGCGCCCTGTTGATTTCTTTTTTGGTGGAAAACGTCTTTCGGAACAGGGGCATCCGGTCATCCTGATAAAAGTCTTCATCACGCTGAAATGGTTGACTTCCATCACCAATCCACTTGGCTTTCCAGTCGAGAGGATGAAGCATTGCCGTTCCAAACCAAGCCGGCCTGCTCCAAGGCGACGGATGGTTGTTCTGATCATAGGCGCGCACTTGCCAATAGTATTTTGTGAACGGTTGCAGGGGCTTACCGTTATAAGGGATGTTGGTATTTTTTGACGAAATGACTTTTCCAGAACTCCAGCTGAAATTCGGATTATTATCCAGCTGTTGGGTAACGGTTATTTCGTAGGCGGACTGGTGTTGATTGCGACCGGAAGCTTTAAATGTCCAACTAAACTGGGGACTTTCTATGTCAATGCCCATGGGGTTTTCAACGTCTTCACAGGTAAGTTTGTCAAGTTGCAATTGTGCTGATAAAGATGAGGCGCATGGTACAAGGAGAAGTGCAAAAGTGTATCGATTAATCCATTGACGTTGACCTGGTTTCATAGATGCGCTCACGATAGTTAATCCAAAGATAACCTTTACGGGGATACCATTTTGGTGACTACTTAAAGAACAGGCCTGTGGGTTAAGAATTTTCAACCATTAGTCTAAATCGGATTGTGCTACTGAAACCAATGACCTATATTGTGTTTCAATTACACATTGAATTAATAAACCAAAATCTTATGAAATTTCTGCTGGGTGTATTCGGTGTTTTGCTGACTTTATTTTCCTACGGTCAACAATGGATGGAAAAGAAAAATGAGGGATTCTCTGTGATTACCAATCCCAAGGGTCAAGTGCTGGGCTATTCCCCGTCATCGGGCATAAAGATACTTACCGTTGACGGACTTGCTTTCAAGGACCTCAATAAGAACGGAAGTCTCGATAAGTATGAGGATTGGCGTTTGCCCGTGGAGGAGCGGGCAAAGGATCTGGCATCGAAAATGTCAATTGATCAAATAGCGGGTTTAATGCTTTATAGTGGCCATCAGTCCATTCCGGCACGACCAAGGGGGTTTGGAAGTGGAACCTACAATGGAAAACCAATAGGAGAGAGTGGGGCGCTGTCCTCTGATCTCTCCGATCAACAAAAGTCTTTTTTAACGAGCGACAACCTCCGGCATGTTTTGATAACAACTATTGAAAGCCCGGAAGTGGCAGCAAAATGGAATAATAACATGCAGGCCTTCGTTGAAGGCCTTGGACTGGGAATTCCCGCCAACACCAGTTCGGATCCGCGCCATGGCGCGGTGGCGAACACAGAATATAATCTGGGCAGTGGTGGAAAAATTTCGATGTGGCCAGAATCGCTTGGACTTGCTGCCACCTTTGATCCCGCTGTTGTTCAAAAATTTGGGGAGATTGCCGCGAAAGAGTATCGTGCGATCGGAATTGCTACAGCGCTTTCGCCGCAGATTGATTTGGGAACAGAACCGAGGTGGAACAGAATCAACGGCACGTTCGGTGAAGACCCCAATTTATCTGCCGACATGGCCAGAGCGTATGTGGATGGGTTTCAGACTTCCTATGGT
>Ga0075019_10002393_pt1 | contig 10667 bp, 9 predicted proteins | sample ColStrG_CSR_2013_FD_71473 | JGI IMG/M metagenome (GOLD analysis project Ga0075019, IMG submission 71473) | Freshwater sediment microbial communities in response to fracking from Pennsylvania, USA - Cold Stream Run_MetaG_CSR_2013 | ecosystem: Environmental > Aquatic > Freshwater > Creek >...
GGGCGCACCACCAGCAGTTTTTTCCAGGAACTGGCGTTGAGTATCCAGAATCATTTGCGTACGCAGATGCCGGTGTGGCGCGCCCAGTATGACGGCGTGGAGAACATGACGGTGGCGGTGATGGGATGTGTGGTGAACGGACCCGGTGAAAGCAAGCTGGCGAACATCGGCATCAGCCTGCCGGGTACCGGCGAGAGTCCCGCCGCGCCAGTGTATATCGACGGCGAGAAGGCCATGACCTTGCGCGGAGATCATATCTCGGTCGAATTCACCCGCCTCGTCGATGACTATGTGGCAAAGAAATATCCCGCGCGTACCGCTGCCTCGCCCAAGGTCGCGCGTCAGATCCCCATTCAAGTGGTAAATAAATAAAGCACGAGTGATGAGTAACGAGACCTTGCAAGCCGTAAAAGGCATGAATGACATATTGCCCGATGAGGCGGGACTGTGGCTGTGGTTCGAGGAAGTGGTGCGCGGCTGGCTGGACAGTTACGGCTACCGCAACATCCGCATGCCGCTGGTGGAACCGACGAATTTGTTCAAGCGCGCCATCGGCGAAGTGACCGATATCGTCGAAAAAGAGATGTACAGCTTTGTGGACAGCATGAACGGCGACGAGCTGACGCTGCGCCCAGAAGGCACGGCTTCCTGCGTGCGCGCGGTGCTGCAACACAATTTGCTGTATAACGCGCCCCAGCGTTTGTATTACACGGGCCAGATGTTCCGCCATGAACGTCCGCAAAAAGGCCGCTACCGCCAGTTTCATCAGGTTGGCGTGGAGGCCTTGGGTTTTGCCGGGCCGGATATCGATGCCGAACAGATCTTGATGTGCGCGCGGTTGTGGAAGAAGCTCGGCATACGCGATGTGACGCTGCAACTCAACACCTTGGGCGACGCGGCTTCGCGCCTACGCCACCGCGAAAAATTGATCGTGTATTTCGAGCGTCATGCCGAACAGTTGGATGCGGAAGCCACGCGCCGTTTGCACACCAATCCCCTGCGCATTCTGGACAGCAAGAATCCGGTGATGCAGGAACTGATCGCGGGCGCACCGCAGTTGATGGACGAGTTGGATAACGAGGCATTGGAACATTTTGCCGCGGTGCAAGCCACACTCACCGCACATGGAATCGCGTTCGAGCTCAATCCGCGTTTGGTGCGCGGCCTGGATTACTACAACCGCACCGTGTTCGAATGGGTGACCACGCGCCTGGGGGCACAGGGCACGATCTGCGCCGGCGGACGCTATGACGGGCTGGTCGAACAGATAGGCGGCAAACCCGCGCCCGCGATGGGTTTTGCGATGGGTGTGGAACGCTTGTTGGCGTTGCTGCAGGATGATGGCATGGCTTTGCCCAAACCGGCAGTGGACGTGTATGTGGTGCATCAGGGCGAGCTGGCGAGCCGGTTGGCAAGCCGTGTGGCGGAGCAGATGCGCGATGAATCTCTGCGCGTGGTGCTGCATTGCGGCGGCGGCAGTTTCAAGTCGCAAATGAAGAAAGCGGATGCCAGCGGCGCAATGGTGGCGGTAGTGATCGGTGACGATGAGGCGCAGGCCGGCCAGGTCAGCGTGAAGCCGATGCAGGGCGGTGAACAAATTCGGGTGAGCGTTGAACGACTCAACGTCACGATTCAGCAATTTATCAAGCAGGAGTAAAACATGGCGGCATTGGATTTGCAGGAACAGGAACAACTCGAAGGATTGATGGCATGGTGGAAAGACAATCGCAACTGGATATTGGGTGCGGCGCTGTTCGCCCTGATCTCCGTCGGCGGCTGGCGCGGCTGGCATTATTACCAGGCCAAACAAGCCAACGAGGCCGCGACGCTGTACGCGCAATTCACCGAGCAACTCGCGACCAACGATGCCAAGCGCATCAACGATGCCGCCGCTGCCGTGATGGACAAATATGCGGGAACAGTCTACGCCGCCCGTGCAGCACTGGCCGCCGCGCAAGTCAATGAACAAGGCAAGGCGATCCCGCAGGCCAAGACGCAACTGCAATGGGTGTTGGACCACGCATCGGAAGCGACCCTGAAAGACGTGGCGCATCTGCGTATGGCGGCTATCCTGCTGGATGAAAAGAATTATTCCGACGCGCTCAAACAACTGGACGCGACCCATCCTGCCGCCTTTGACGGCTTGTATGCCGACCTGAGAGGTGATGTATTGAGCGCACAGGGCAAGAACGATGAAGCGCGTCTCGCTTACCAGCAGGCCTTTGACAAGACCGATGCGAAAAGCACTTACCGCCAGCTCATACAATTGAAGCTGGATGATCTGGGAGCGGGTAAATGATGTTGAGTCGCCTGCTGTGGTTCGTTGCCGTGCTGGCATTGAGTGCCTGCTCCAGTTCGACTTCCAAAGTGGGCGGGGTGCAACCGACCCTGCTTTCGGACTTCAAGCAGACGGCAAGCTTTGCAGTGCGCTGGCATGAACAGTTGGGCGATTCGGGCAATTATGTGTTGCATTCCGCGCTGGGCAAAACCTCCATCGTCGGCGCGTCCACCAAGGGAATATTGACGGCCTTGGAACGCAGCAGCGGCAAGATCTTGTGGCAGGTCAATACCGGCATGGTGGTGTCGGGCGGCGTGGGCGGCGACGAATCTTTATGGGTGGTGGGCAGCGACAAGGGGGATGTGCTGGCTTATGATGCGGCCGGAAAATTGTTGTGGAAAAGTAAGGTGTCCAGCGAAGTATTGAGCGTGCCGCAAGTCGCCGATGGCGTGGTGGTGGTTCGCAGCGGCGACGGCCGTATCGTGGGTCTGGCGGTCGCCGATGGCAAACGCCTGTGGTCCTATGATCGCACCACGCCCACTCTGGTGGTGCGGAGTTTTGCCAGCGTGACCATACAACGCGGCTTGGTGTATGCGGGTTTTGCCGCGGGCAAGCTCGTCGCACTGGAGATCAAGAGCGGCAATCTGGTTTGGGAAAATTCCGTGTCGCAACCGCGCGGCAATACCGAGCTGGATCGCATCAGTGACATCACCAGCAATGTCGTGGTCGATGACGAACAAGCGTGTGCCATCGCCTTTCAGGGACGCGTGGCATGTTTCGATGCGGCGCAGGGCAGCCCTTTGTGGAACCGCGATATCTCCAGTGACAAGGGGCTGATGCTGTTGCGCAAATATCTCTATCTCACCGACGATCATGGCGCGGTGATGGCCCTGGACAAAAGCACCGGCAGCACCTTGTGGAAGAACGAGCAATTGCTGTTACGCGATACCACTGCGCCATACTCCTTTGCAGAATTCGCGGTGGTGGGAGATTTTGAAAGCTATTTGCACGGCTTGAACCGTGAAGACGGCAGGCTGGTTGCACGCATGAAACTCGATGGCAGCCCGGTATCGGGCGCGCCTTTGGAACTCGATGACGGACTGCTGGTGCAAACCCGCAAGGGCGGTCTGTACTCGATAACATTGCATTAAAACGGTGAAATGTGAAATGAGAAACGTGAAACGCAGAACCGCTGTTTCGCTTCACCTTTCACCTTTCACCTTTCACATTATTTAAGGTTATCCAAAATGTTGCCCACGCTGGTATTAGTAGGTCGTCCGAATGTGGGCAAGTCCACGCTGTTCAATCGTCTCACGCGCAGCCGTGACGCGCTGGTCGCCGACCAGCCGGGGTTGACGCGCGACCGTCATTACGGGCGCGGCAGAGTCGGCGAGCGTCCCTATCTGGTCGTGGACACCGGCGGTCTGGAGCCGGTGGCCAAGGACGGCATCATGTTCGAAATGGCCAAGCAAAGCCGCCAGGCGGTGGACGAAGCCGATGTGGTGTTGTTCATTGTCGATGGGCGCGCCGGCAGCACGCCGCAGGACATGATCATCGCGACGCAATTGCGCAAGACCGGCAAACCCATCCTGCTGTTGGTCAACAAGGCCGAAGGCATGATGCGGAGCAAGATCACGGCGGATTTTTTCGAGCTGGGGCTGGGTGAACCGTATCCGATTTCTTCCGCGCACGGCGACAACGTGAACGAAGTCATCGAGATCGCGATGGAGAATTTCCCCGAACATATCGAGGAAGAAAAAACAGGCGAGCAACCGCCCAAGCTTGCTATCGTCGGTCGTCCCAACGTGGGCAAGTCCACGCTGGTGAATGCCATCTTGGGTGAACAGCGCGTGATCGCCTTCGACCAACCCGGCACGACGCGCGACAGTATCTATATCGATTTCGAGCGCGACGGAAAACAGTACGTCATCATCGACACGGCCGGTGTGCGGCGGCGCGGCAAGGTCGAGGAAGCCATCGAAAAATTCTCCGTCATCAAGACCATGCAGGCCATCGAAGATGCCAATGTGGTGGTACTGGTGGTGGACGCGCGCGACCAGATCACCGAACAGGATGCACACGTCGCCGACTATGTGCTGCAAGCCGGACGCGCGCTGGTATTGGCGGTGAACAAATGGGACGGTCTGGACGATCACCAGCGACTGATGGTGAAGAACGACATCGAACGCAAGCTGCATTTTTTGAGCTTCGCCAAACGCCATTACATCTCGGCCTTGCATGCCAACGGCATACCCGGCGTGTTGAAGTCGGTGGACGAAGCCTACGCGGCGGCGATGGCGAAACTTTCCACGCCCAAGCTCACCCGCGCACTCATCGCCGCGCTCGACAAACAATTGCCGCCGAAGGGCGGACGCTTTTTACCCAAGATGCGCTATGCCCACCAGGGCGGCAGCAACCCGCCGTTGATCGTGATACACGGCAGTGGCCTGGACGACGTGCCCGCGAGTTACACGCGCTATCTGGAGCGCGCCTTCTGCGAAATATTCAAGCTGCAAGGCACGCCGATGAAGATCCAATACAACTCCAGCAAGAATCCGTTCGAAGGCAAGAAACCGCGCGCGCTTACCGAGGCGGAACAGCGCAAAGCACATCGAGCACGGATACGCGGACGAAAGTTGTACGGGTGATTGAGATGTAGGGTTATGAGATGCGGCATGTTGCAATGCAAGACTTGACCCTAATAGTTGTTACATCAATATACGGCGCAATACCTGTTAGTTAATGCACCCTACGCGGATTTCATTCGGAATCAGTAAATATTTGATGATGGATACTAAAAAAGAAGCTGCGCGAAAAAAATCCCTTGGTGAATTGGGCGAATTATTTGCCATTAAAGCGCTTGTCGATAATGGTTTTGACAGAATCAAGAATCTAAATGATAAAGCAAGGAACGAACCTTATGCTGACTTGTTTTGTGAGAAGGATGGAAAAAAATACGTTATCAGCGTCAAAGCAAGGAATAAATTTCAACTCGATGGAAAACTGAACTCTAGATATAACTTGGGTCAAAATGTACAAACCTTGGCAGAAAGGGCTGAGAAGAAATATAACGCTATCGCATATTGGATGGCGATACAGTTTGATAATGAATCTTTCTCAATCTTTTTTGGTTCTTTGAGTGAATTAGGTGAGGCAAAAGCAATTCCAATCGCCAAGTGTATGTCTAAGTTAGTCGGCGTGGTTTTGGTGGAAAACAAACGTCATTATTTTGATTTCGACTTCTACTCAAACAGTTCTCGTAGGGTGCAATAACCAAAGGGCATTGCGGAAAAAATCAGGGTCAAATATATCAGGGTCAGGTCTTGCAATATGACATCCAGAGATTTCGCGTCCTTAATTGAGCTTGCCAATTTTTGCCAACATTATTAGACTGCTCGCCATGACGACGATGAATATTTCTTTGCCGGACACGCTCAAGCAATTTGTGGATCAACAAGTTTCCACGTCGGGTTACGGTACTTCCAGCGAATATGTGCGCGATTTGATACGCCGCGATCAGGAGCGTTTGCAACTGCGCAACTTGTTATTTGAAGGCGGACAATCCAAGGCTTCCGGGCTGGCCGATAAAAAATATTTTTCTGCATTGCGTTCCGATATTAAGAAACGCTTGCCCAAAACAAAATGAAACCGCTTGTCCGCCACGCGCGGGCAGACTTGGATGTTGAGGAGGCTATCGAGTATTACCTGCAACACGCACCGGAAATCGTCTTGGGTTTCGTCGATGCACTAGAGCAAACCTATCAACAGATACAGCGTCGTCCCACCATCGGTTCCCCACGTTATGCCCACGAATTGAATCTGCCCGGTTTGCGCTTCCGGCAAGTAAGAAAATTTCCTTACCTCGTTTTTTATGTCGAGACAGAACATCAGGTCGATATCTGGCGTGTGTTACATGGCAGCCGAGATATTCCTGCCTGGCTGTTGGATGTGTCATGATAGTTGCCGAAATTTGCCGTGGTATTAATGGTCGGCTATCAACACCCGGTAATTCTTGTTTGAAACGCGCTGCTTAAATATCTTGGATATATGTCTCTGACCCAGTTCTACACCCTCGCTGATATCACCCGTTGGTATCCCAATAACGAGATACACAAAGCCAAGGCTTATCTCAATTCGATCAGCGAATTGGAAGTGAACGACGCGTCCATCATCGCCCAGGTGCAGGGGCGCACGGGTGTGCCGTATCGGGTCGAGATCGTTTTGTCGCAAGGCCAGAACGGTAAGCTGGCGGTGCGACCGTCATGCTCTTGCCCGGTGGGTTATCTGTGCAAACACACGGCCGCGGTGCTGTTGTCGGTATTGTCCCTGCCGCGCCCGCCCAGTGTGAAACATGCGGTCACGGAATGGATAGAGTCCATGCGCGGCACGCTCAGTACGCCGCTCAAGAAAAAGCCGTCCGTCACGCAGCGCGGTACCGCCCTGTGCTATGCCTTGGTGAAATCATCGCAGCAGAAGCACTATGTGGTGCAAATCTACAAAGCCAAGCTCGATGGCGAGGGACAAGTCTCGGGCGATCTCGAACCTTGGGATACCGTCGAGCGCGCGTTGCTGAACCCGCCGCAATATGTGCGCGAGGAGGACATGCCGATCTTGCGTTTGTTGTTGCGGCAGCACGACCGGTACGATGGCTATCAGGTGCTGGGCAAACATGGCAACGAGTTGTTGACGCGCTTGTTGTCCTCCGGGAGGCTTTTTTTCAGAGAGCGCGTGGTGGGCAGCCGGGATCGTTTATCCCATCCCTTGCCGCTCAAAGCCGGCGAGAGCAGGCCGGCGCACATTGCCTGGGGAGCAGATGACCAGGGTTGCATGCAGCCCACGGTGATCCGTTCGGGCAACGCGGTGCATGTGCTGGCCTTGCCTGAGGACACCTGGTACATCGACGCGACTACGGGCGAGATGGGTCAGTTGCAATTGGCTCAGGCACCGGCACAAGTCGCAAAATTGCTGAGCATGCCGCCGCTCAACGACATGGAGATGCTGGTGGTCGCGGCTGCCCTGCGCGACCTGTTGCCCGAGTTGCCCGCACCCAGCAAGGCTGCGCTGCGCAGTCTGAAGACCAAGATGATCCCGGTGATGTCACTGGACACATCGGATGCCGCTTACCGGAATGCCTATCGCGGCTACGCGGCGGGAAGCCAGATCCGTGATTTCGCACGCGTCCAGTGGCGCTATGGCGATGCGATGTTGTCGCCCGATCATCCCAGCGAATTTGTGACGCTCGCGAGCGGCGAGACGGTGCGGGTGGTGCGCGATACCAGGGCGGAAACACAAGCGCTCAAAGTCTTGCATGGCCATGGCTTGAAAGAGATGCCGAATGTGTCGCTGACCGGCAGCTATGCCGATTATTCACTATTCGGCTTGGATAACGCGGCGGCGTGGCCGGAGTTCATGCAACAGGCCGTGCCCGAGCTGCGTGCGGTGGGTTGGCAAATCGATATGCTGACCGGCTTTCGTCACCACGTGCTGGAGGTACAGGCATGGTTGGGCGATTTCGATGAGCAAGCTGACGGCTGGTTCAGTTTGAACATGGGCATCGTGGTGAACGGCGAACGTGTCCCGCTCGCGCCCTTGCTGCATGAATTGTTCAAGGTCGATCCGCGCTGGCTGGATGCGCTGCATCTTGAGATGCTCCCGGACCAGGAACCCATCACACTGCAATTGCCCGACGGCGGTCAGGTGAAAGTTCCCGCCGCGCGCATCAAACCTTTGGCGCGCACGCTGCTGGAACTGTTCGACGGCGGGGGCATGAGGGGCGATGGCATACGCTTGTCTCGCTATGACGTGGCGCGCATCCAGCAATTGGCGGACATGGAGCGCTGGCAATTCAAGGGCGCGGATGCACTGATCGCTTTGGCGAACCAACTCAAAAATACCAATGGCATCCAGGAAGTTCAACCGCCAAAAAACTTTCCGCTGGAACTGCGTCCGTATCAGTTGGAAGGATTGGCCTGGCTGCAATTCTTACGCGAGAACCGGCTGGCCGGTATTCTGGCGGATGATATGGGCTTGGGTAAAACGGCACAGGCTTTGGCGCATCTGCTGCTGGAAAAACAAAGCGGCCGTATGGACCGACCCACGCTGGTGGTGTTGCCGACCTCGCTGATCTTCAATTGGAAGCGCGAGGCCGAGCGCTTTGCGCCCGATCTAAAGTTATTGTCCTTGCATGGCAAACAACGCGCCGGTCATTTTGCCGCGATCCCGCATTACGATGTCATCCTGACCACCTATCCCCTGTTGTGGCGGGACGAGGAGATGCTGTCGCAATACGAGTATCACCTGCTGATCCTGGATGAAGCGCAGACGGTCAAGAATGCAGCCAGCCAGGCCGCGCAGGTGGTGCGCAAACTCAAGGCGCGCCATCGTTTATGCCTGACCGGGACACCGCTGGAAAATCATCTGGGCGATCTGTGGTCGCAGTTTGATTTTCTGTTGCCCGGTTTGTTGGGTGACGCAAGATCGTTCACCAAAACCTGGCGCACGCCGATCGAAAAACAGGGCAATACCCTGCGCCGAAATTTGTTGGCTCAGCGCGTCAGGCCCTTCATCCTGCGCCGCCGCAAGCAGGACGTGGCCAGCGAATTACCGCCCAAGACGCTGATCGTGCGCAGCGTCGAACTATCCGGTGCGCAACGCGACCTGTATGAGACCGTGCGCATCGCGATGGATCAGCGGGTACGTGAAGAGATCGCCGACAAAGGTTTCGCGCGCAGCCACATCATTATCCTCGACGCGCTGCTCAAGCTGCGCCAGGTGTGCTGTGATCCGCGTCTGCTGAAATTGACAGCGGCAAAAAATGTGCAGGAACACGCCAAGCTCGACATGCTCATGGAAATGTTGCCGGAGCTGGTCAGCGAAGGACGGCGCATTTTGGTGTTTTCGCAATTCACCAGTATGCTGGAATTGATCGAAGCCGAATTGCACAAGGAAAAACTGGGTTACGTCAAACTCACCGGCGACACACAAAATCGCGAAGAAGTAGTGCGCCGTTTCCAGGACGGTGAAGTGCCCATCTTTCTCATCAGCCTGAAGGCGGGCGGGGTAGGGCTGAATCTGACCACCGCGGACACCGTCATCCACTACGACCCGTGGTGGAACCCGGCCGTGGAAAACCAGGCTACCGACCGCGCGCATCGTCTGGGCCAACTCAACAATGTGTTCGTTTACAAACTGGTCGTGGCCGGCAGCATCGAGGAAAAGATCCTCGCGCTGCAAGAGAAAAAAGCCGAGCTGGCGGCAGGGATCTTGTCAGAGGACAGCAGCGGCTTGGTGAAATTCGGTGAAGCCGATATCGCGGCTTTGCTCGCGCCTTTGCCGGTTGATGAGGTTGCGGCATAAGTGAAATCCCCGATATATGTTTGACACCGATACGCAATTGGGCAAAGATACGCGCATGTCCGGTTTAACCAAAAAGATCGTTGCAGTGTTTTTTGCCCTGTGGCTGCCGCTGTTCAGCGCAAGTGCGCTGGCGGCCTCGGTGCAGATGCCCGCCGGTCACTGTGACGATGCATCTATGCAGATGGCGGACATGGGCGATATGGACATGCACAACATGCCGGGTACACCCAAATCACCTGCTTCTGCCTGCGACGCATGCGGTGTCTGTCATCTGGCATGCACGGCATATTTGGCCGTACCCGGCATCAGTCTGGTTGCGCTACCCTCCTCCTCGATTGAGATCACGCCTTATCTGCTGGCATTCCGTTCCGTTACCTCCGTTCCTCTGCTTCCTCCTCCTCTCGCCCGCGTCTGACGCGGGACGAGTCCGTCTGTCGTTTTTAGAATTCGATTCTCGTCCTGTATCGCGGCCGTTTGCGGTCGCCCGTTTGTATCATCACGGCATTTAAGGATGCGGAATATGAAATTAACTTTATTGATTTTCACGGTGCTGTGCTCGCTGAGTGTGACGCCGGCCAGAGCCGATCAATCCTTAGGCAGCGATCTGACCGGGTTGCTGGATTACGCGCGCGAACATAATCCCGAACTCGCCGCCACGCGCTATGAGGCCGAAGCGGCACAACAACGAACCGTATCAGTCGGAGCGTTGCCCGACCCGGTATTGCGCACCGAGTGGTTCGACATCACCAAGCAGGGAACGACCGGTCCAAATCTATTACCCGGACAAAGTGGCGGCGGCACGCGCTATTTGCTGATGCAAAGCGTGCCCTGGTTCGGCAAGCGTGATCTGCAACGCGAAGTCGCTTATGCGCAAGTCGCGCAGGCATCGGGGCAAGTCGCCGCAAGCTGGACGGAACTGGCGAGTCGTATCAAACAGACCTATGCCATGCACTACTACGCCACCACCAGCGAAAACCTGACACAACAGACACTGGCTTTGCTGGACAGTCTGGAAACCATCGCAGAGACGCGC
>Ga0075019_10002399_pt1 | contig 10655 bp, 10 predicted proteins | sample ColStrG_CSR_2013_FD_71473 | JGI IMG/M metagenome (GOLD analysis project Ga0075019, IMG submission 71473) | Freshwater sediment microbial communities in response to fracking from Pennsylvania, USA - Cold Stream Run_MetaG_CSR_2013 | ecosystem: Environmental > Aquatic > Freshwater > Creek >...
GGTGCTGACTGGGGCTTCTCAGTAGACCCTAGCGTATTAGTTAGATGCTTCATTGATGGAAAGCGGCTCTATGTGGATTATGAAGCTTACATGGTGGGCTGTGAAATTGATAATCTCCCTAGCTTGTTTATGTCTATTCCTGATGCTGAGCGTTATCCTATTGTTGCAGACTCTGCTAGACCGGAGACAATAAGCTACATGAGGAAGCATGGCTTCCCTAAAATGCTAGCAGCAGTGAAGGGAGCTAGAAGCTTAGAAGAGGGAGTGGAATTTCTTAAGAGCTATGACATTATTGTCCATCCACGTTGTAAGCATCTCCAGGATGAGTTGACAGCTTATAGCTACAAGCTAGACCCTCTTACACAGGCTGTAACGCCAGTATTGGAAGACAAAGACAACCACGTTATAGATTCGCTTAGATATGCCTGTGAGGGCGCTAGGCGTGCTCTTAAATCTCAGACAGTGATACGCACAGTACCACAACCTAATTACACAGCAGGAGCATGGCTAGGCTAATGGCTAAACTAGATATAGAATGGGATCGGCTTACAGTTCCTGAGAGAGCTGTAGCCTGTATGAATTTAGCTGTAGATGCTGACACGGAGAATAGATCAGCAGCTATAGATGATTTAAATTTTAGCTATGGTGAGCAGTGGCCTAGCGAGATTAAAATGCAGAGGCAATTAGATAAGCGCCCCTGCTTAACAATCAATAAAACAGATACCTTTGTACGCTCAGTGGTTAATAACATGAGACAGCAAAGGCCACGCATTAAAGTACATCCTGTATCTGATGGCGCAGATCAGCAGACAGCAGAAGTGTTAGAAGGACTCATGCGGCATATTGAGGTGCAATCTAATGCTGAGCTAGCTTATGATACTGGCTGTGAATTCCAGGTTAGGATGGGATGGGGTTATTGGAGGGTAGCAGCACGCTATATTGATGAGAAAGCTTTCGATCAAGAGCTTTACATTGAGCGAGTTAGAAATCCCTTCAGTATCTATTACGACCCTTCTAGCGTATCTCCTGATGGCTTAGATTGTAAGTGGGTTGTAATCACTGACAGGATTAGAAAGAAAGATTTTAAGCGCCAATACCCCAATGCTAAAGAGAGTGATTTTAAGCCCTCAGGAGCAGGAGATGGGCAAGATGCATGGTCTTCTAAAGAGGAGATTATGATTGCAGAATACTGGCGCATTGAGGAAAAGAATGACAAGCTCTTTCAATTATCTGATGGACAGGCCGTGTTTAAATCTGATGCTGGAGAGGCTCAGGGCATCGGTGACCAAGTTGGAGAAGCATTAGTAGTAGATGTTAGGGATTCAGTTAAGAAGATTATTAAATGCTCTAAGGTTACTAAGTCTCAAGTATTAGAAGAGATAGAGTGGCCAGGCAAATACATCCCTATTATTCCCGTCTATGGGTCAGAAATGACTATGGACGGCAAGAGCATGAAATTCGGCATGGTAAGGCAGCTCAAAGACCCTCAAAGGATGTATAACTTTTGGCGTACTCAAGAGACTGAATTTGTGGCATTAGCGCCTAAAGCCCCGTGGTTAATCGCTGAAGGGCAGATTGAAAACCATGAAGCAGAATGGGCTACAGCTAATGTAAAAAACCATTCCACATTAACGTATAAGCCTGTGCAAGATGAGAATGGGCAACCAGTACCACCACCTACACGATTAAATCCTCAATCTGTACCAGCAGCTAGCGTAAATGCAGCTATGGCAGCAAGTGAGGATTTAAAAGCTGTAGCAGGTATGTTTGACCCAGCACTAGGTGCTCCAGGCAATGAGACATCAGGAACAATGGTGGCTCAACGGCAGGGGCAATCTGATTTATCTAATTACCATTTCTACGATAACCTCACTCGCTCCATCAGAGCTACAGGGATTATATTGCTTGATTTATTCAAGACATATTATTCAGGTGAGCGTGTTATTCGGATTATTGGTGAGGACGGTAATCCAGAGAGCGTAACAATCAATAAACAGCAAGCAGATAAGATTCTTAATGATGTAAATACAGGTCGATATGACGTAATTATGTCTACTGGCCCAGGTTATGACACTAAGCGCCAAGAATCTGCTCAAATGATGATTGACATGCTGCACCACATGCCTCAATTAGGGCAAATAGCTGGAGATTTAATTGTAGGCCAGATGGATTGGCCGGGAGCTACACAATTAGCTGAACGATTAAAAATGGCTAACCCCCTAGCTCAGATGCAAGACCAAATGCCTAAGAACATCCCCCCAGAAGCTAAAGAAATGATAGGTAGCTTAATGGGGCAATTACACCAAGCACAGCAGCAATTACAGCAGCTCACCCAAGAGAAGCAGGCTAAAGTATTTGGCGTACAGGAAAGAGAACAGGCAGTAACACAGAGAGAAATGCAGAAAGAAGTGGCAGAGACCCATAGATTGCACATCAAAGAATCTGGGGATAATAAGCGAGCTACTTTAGCTGCTCATACTCAGCTCTTAGACACGCAATTACGTACTTCCACAGATATGCATGAAACAATTATAGATTCTCAAACCAATCTAGAAATAGCACATAAGCAAGCTATGAATCGTGGCAAGCCTAGTGCTCCAGATAGACAATAAAACTTCGTTAAGGATAACGTAAAACCATGAGTAGTGAAGCGATTAATGCACGTGAAGCATCAATGTCTAGAGTACAGACACAAGAATCAGTTTTAGCAAGTCTTGCCGTGGAGCCTACGCCAGTGGCTACAGAGGGTTTGGAACGTAATGAGTCCAACAATTCTGTTAAAAATCAAGATGAGCAACACCAAGATAAACCAGTTAAGAAAACTGCACAAGAGCGTATTAGCGAACTAGCTAACAAGCGTAGGGAAGCTGAGACACGTGCAGATGAAGCTACAAAGCGAGCCTCTGAATTAGAAGCCCGTCTTAAAGCTTTAGAAGCAGCAGCACCACCAGCAGAAGTTAGCGATAAACCAAACCGCGCTCAATTCACAAATGATGAACAATATATTGAGGCATTAACGGACTGGAAAGCTACCGAAGCAATTATCAAGCGAGAGCAGCAACAAGCTCAAGCTAGATTTCAAGCTGAAATAGATGAAGTAAATGCGCAATATGAAGTTAGCTTAAAAGCTGCTCAAGAGCGTTATACGGATTTTGTTGAGGTGGTCAGTGCAGCTACTACAAATATTCCTGATTTCTTGGTGATGGCAATCAAGGAAAGCCCCATAGGAGCAGATTTAACTTACTACCTTAGTATGCATAAGGATGAAGCTGAAAAGCTTGCCTCAATGCGTCCTGTAAAGGCTATTAAGTATTTAGATCAGCTTGAAAGGGATTTGCTTTCTGATGATGAGCCAGTTAAAGATAAAACAGAAGGCAAGTCTGCCCCTGTGACTAAAAAACCACCTGCACCGATTGCCCCATTAGCCGGTAGTGCTGCTATTGCACCTAACCAAGCTAAATCCTTTGACGAATATAAAGCCAGACGATTAGCAGCTAAGAAGCTACGGTAAAACTTTATAAAGAAAGAATAATTAATGTCTAATGCTTTATTGACGATTTCCGATATCACCAACGAAGGTTTGATGATTTTGGAAAATGAATTGATGTTAGCCGACAAGATCAATCATGAATATGATGATCGTTTTGCCGTAGACGGCGCTAAAATTGGCTATACAATCAACCTTCGTAAGCCTCCACGCTTCACTGTAAGTGGTGGCCCTGCTCTTAACGTTCAGGATTTGGTAGAAACTTCTGTCCCTGCCACTCTGACTAACCAAGCTCACGTTGATACTCAATTCATCACTTCAGATCGCTTGCTGTCTGTAGATGATTTTAGTAAGCGTGTTCTTAAGCCTAAGATTGCAGCTCTCGCTAACAGCGTAGATGCATATGTGGCTAATGCAATGCGGATTGGTACAGCGAATATCGTAGGTACTCCAGGTACTTCGCCAACCACTCTGGCTCCGTTCTTGAGTGCTGGTGCTATTCTGGATACTGAAGGCGTCCCTCGTGATGGTGATCGCTACATGGTGCTGGACCAGTTCTCACAAGCCTCTATGGTTGGTTCTTTGACTGGTTTGTTTAATCCACAAGCTGCTATCACTGAGCAATACAAGAAAGGCTTGATGTCTCGCCAGACAGTGGGCTTTGACTGGTATATGGATCAGAATATTTCAGCTCAAACTTATGGCTCTTGGGCTGGTGCTCCTAAATTCGGTACTGGTGGTACTTCTACTGCTTTGCTGACTACAGGTTGGGCTGATTCAGGGACTCTGTATCTGACTGGCTTCACAGCATCTACTGCTGTTGTAAACGTAGGTGATACATTCACTATTGCTGGTGTTTACATGGTCAATCCCCAGAACCGTCAAGCTACTAAACAGCTGCGTTCTTTCGTGGTACGCCCCCCAGTAGGTACTCCATCTAACGGTACTTTTGCTGCTGTAACTGATGTATTCGGTAATATCACTGGTGGTACATACACTTCAGATGGTTCTGGTAATCTTCAGATCACTGTAGCTGTTGCTGTTATCTCTGCTGGCCAGTTCCAGAACGTATCAGCCGCACCAGCTAACACTGCTACTGTTACTCCTACTGCTACCACTCAGGTATCGCCACAATCGTTAGCTTTCCATCGTGACTCATTCACGCTTGTATCTGCTGACTTGCCACTCCCAGGTGGTGTGGAGATGGCAGCTCGTGCTGCTCATAAAGACATTGGTGTATCTATGCGTATTGTAACGCAATACACGATTAACAATGATGCTTTACCTAGCCGGATTGACATCCTGTACGGTGTAGCTTCTCTGTATCGTGAATTGGCTTGCCGCGTAGCTGGCTAATATTAACGCTCCCTTCGGGGAGTAATTAAATTAAGGATTTTTAAATGTCATTAACACTTAATAATAGCCCAGCAACTACTCAGCAGACCCCTATTCAGGCTCCTGTAAGTAATGCGCAAGCTGTTTATGTACTAGCTGCTACTCCAGCATTAACTACTTCTATTACGGCTAACACTACAGTAGAGGTTACTTTCCCTATTACAGGTATTCAGCTGTCAGATGTAGTATTTCTGAATAAGAACAGCTACTCAGCAGGTCTGTCTATTGGTAACATCCGTGTCACTACTGCTAATCAGATTCAGGTGGAATTTATTAACAATACAGCTTCTCCAATCTTGCTTTTGGTTGGTGATACCTATTCCGTTATTGTAATTCGTCCTATCGCTCAGCAAGTCACTAACGGCTTGCCAACAGCTCTCCCTCTGCCATAATAATCTAGCCCCCTTAATTGGGGGCATTTAACTCTATAAAGGAAAATTATGCCAGCAGGACGTGCATATGGAATCTTTGCAGGGAATGTGCCTTTTCAACCAGGTGATTTCTTCTTAGAAGCTTCTCAAGATAATATTACGGCATTAGCTGGCGGTGGTCAGGTTAATGCTACGCAAATTAACACACAAACGGCAAGAATCACTACAGTAGCTACTCAGGGTGACTCCATTGCTTTGCCCCCTTCGCAAGCTGGTCTAGAAGTGCTGATTATCAATCATGGCAATAACGCCATGCAGGTATTTGGATACGGTACAGATCAGATTGATGATAATACTAGCTCAGTAGGTGTACAGCAAATGGCTAACAGCTTTGTTCTTTATAGCTGTGCTGCTACTGGTAACTGGTATTCAGAAGGCTTAGCTACAGGGTTCCAACGTGGCTCTAGCTTACAGACATTTAGTTCTGCTGTAATTGCAGCTAATATTACTAACACACAGGCAGCTGGTACACCTGTAGCGGCTATGTTGGTAAATACTACTGCTTCTGCTGCTGCTTCTGTAACTCTCCCAGTATCTGCTCCAGGCTTAGAGATTACAGTGCATAACATTAGCGCATTTACTGTAAACGTCTTCCCTAATGCTGGCGGCACTACTACAGAGAAGATTAACGCATTGGCCAACAATGCTGCTATTGCCCTTCCCACTAACACTTCCACAGTGTTTACGTGTACCACAGCAGGACAATGGTATACCGTTCCACGAGTACCGTCTTAATAAGACATTTACAGCCCTCCAGTTTAATCCAATAAGCTTGGAGGGTTTTTTATTTATTCTACAGGTGATCAATGTCCCTCTTATCAAATAGTATAGCGTCCGCGCAAAATCAGAATACGCAATTAGTCCAGGGTGTTGCATCATCTGCTGGATATATTAACCAGATTGCCAACCCATCCGGTACACCAACATTTCTAACTAGCTTGTATGCACAGTGTGGTGTACCCATGCTTTTACAATCTAGCGGTACAGTAGGTAATAACGGAGCTTTAACGCTAACATCTGCTACAGATATTACCTATTCCAATTGTTATATGACTTTTCCGCAAGGGGCTTTATTTACTAATTCCCCTGCTGGTCAATATTTTACACAAATGTCTTCACATACTGTTGGCGTAGTCTATAACAATCAGTATATTTCAGGTATTCCAACAATTCCTACAGCAGCTCAGTTAGTCCCTATTGTAGCTACTGGCCCAGGTGCTTATATACAACCTACTGGTGTTTTAAATTCATTAGTTAATTTTACATTCCCAGGAAATGTTGTAGGAAATAATGGGGCAATCCGCACTTTAGATACTTGGGCATTTATTAATAATACCAATAGCCGTGGTATGTCTAGCGCAATCGGAGCTAATAACATTACTGGACCCACTGTCACCACTGCCTTAAGCTCACAGCAGGTGCAGCACGTATTACGAAACAGAGGCTTACCTACTTTACAGGTGAATTTTGGGTCTGGCGGAACCGGTATTGCTACATCAGGTAGCCCTGTAGGTTTAATTGCTATAGACACTACTCAACCACAGACAGTTAGTTATAACGCCATCTTAAATACTGCTTCCACAGACTGGGTAGTTTTAGAAGGCTTCTCGTTTGAAATCCTTCCAGGATAATAAATGGCAATTGACCCCACCACTAAAACAGCTACAGATTTAATTACTGGAGCTTTAAGGAAAACTGGACAGTACGCTCCTGGTGAGGCAATTGCTTCTCAGGATTTAAATGATGCTCTAGATGTTCTTAATGCTCATCTAGATGCAATGTCTTTAGACAACAAAGCTATTTTTAATAGCGTAGAAAATGTAATTACGCTTACAGCTGGTCAGCAGAAATACACAGTAGGGAATGAATACGCTGGAACGTTCGTAGGGACGACTACAAGCTCTTCTAATGTAATCACTGGGGTTACACTGCCACAGACCCCTACAAACGGCTCTAACACTGCTGTATTAGCCCTAGGAGCTACTGTGCAAGGGCCAGGTATTCCTACTGGCTCTACTGTAACTGCAATAGGCACTAACACAGTTACCATTAGCAATCCAGCTACAGGGACATTTACTAATCAAATTAGCTATACATCCCCAGGGCAGATTGTTATACAGCGGCCATTGCGTATCACTAATGCGTATTCTAGGGTTACTACTACATCTAGCACAGTAGACTTCTTCTGTGATATTAAGGACTTAACTGACTACGCTAATATTGGATTAAAGAGTCAACCTGGCCCATGGGCTAAATTTCTCTTTTACAATCCTAAATTTCCTAATGCAGATATGTATTTATGGCCTGTTCCTAATCAGGCCGTAGAATTCCATTTCTGGTCAGATCAAGTATTGCAAAGTGTTAGCTTAAGTACGCCATTGCAGCTTCCACAAGGCTATTATATTTATTTGCAATTCGCTTTGGCTGAGCTGCTTTGTGTAGAGTTTGGTGTACCTATCTCTGAAGATATTATTAGGCTCACTAAGAGATATGAATCTAAAATCAAATCTAATAACACCGTAGTAGATCAAGAAATTGCCATAGATGGTGCTCTGGTAACCAGTATGAATAATGATGCTGGGTGGATTCTTACAGGCGGATTTCAATAAGGGGTTTAAATGTCTGAATTTCTAGGGTTCATAGGGAGTGCTTATACAGCAGCAAATCCCATGCAGGATTGCCAAGCCTCTATTAACTGGTTCCCAGATACAGATAAAGACCCAGGAGCTAAAGTAGAAGTAAGCTTATTGGGTGTTCCGGGGTTAGTTGATCAAGGTCAAAGCAATTACACTGGACAAGTTAGAGGCATGTGGCCATTGCCAGGAAATGCTTCTGCTGTAATAGTGGTAGGTAAGACAGTCTTGTTAATGACTGTAAGCGTTCAGGCTTCTAAAACATCTAGACCAATATTCTCTTATTCTCCAATAGGCTCATTAAATACATCTACTGGAAAAGTTAATATTAGAGATAATGGCGCTGGACAAATTTGCTGCTTAGTTGATGGACAAAACTTATACGTCTATAACATTTCATCTGGCACATTCACTGTATCAATTGACCCAGCATTTTTACTTAGTAACTTCATTGCTGAAATAGATGGATGGTTTATATTCAATAAGCCAAACACTCAATTATTTTATACTAGCCCATTATACTGGAATGGTGTAACCGCATTTGATGCTACATATTTTGCTGTTAAAGATGATTCTACAGATAACCTTGTCTCAGTTATAGAGCAAAACAGGGAGCTGTGGTTGATCGGAGAAGCAACTACTGAAATATGGTATAACTCAGGTGGGCAATACTTCCCATTCTCTAGATTGCAAGGCTCTTTAATGCAAATAGGATGTGCAGCAGGTCAATCTGTTGCAAGGTATGGAGAAGGCCTTGTATGGTTAGCCAGATCAGAGCGCGGAAACAATACAGTGGTTCTTACACAAGGCTACCAGTATAAAAATATCGCCACGCCAGCTATATCTTATGCGCTAAATAAATACCCAGTAGTGAATGATGCTATCGGTTATACGTATAGTGAAGAGGGTAGAGAATTTTATGTATTAATCTTCCCTACTGCCGATGTAACATGGGTATATGATTTTACCACTGATATGTGGCATCAAAGAGCTAGCTATGATCCAGTAAGTGGACTAATGCACCGACAGCGAGCTAATGCATTAATGAATTTTCAGGGTATGCAAATAGCTGGTGATTACTCTACAGGGCAAATTTATTGGCAGACTCGTACAGCTTACACTGATGGAAATTACCCCCTAGTTTGTATTAGACGGTGCCCTCATTTATGGGATAAAGATAACAGGAATAGGGTTAGGCATAATCGGCTTCAAATTGAATTTGGCTATAACACTACCCCTAGTAATTCTAATCCACAAGCAAGCCTTAAATGGTCAGATGATGGCGGACAGACTTATGGAAATGAGCATTATGTCGGAATTGGTTTAACTGGCCAAACAAAGAATAGGGTTATCTGGAGAAGGCTTGGTATGGCTAGGGATAGAGTTTATCAGCTTTCTTTTAGTGACCCAGTAGCTAGAGATATTGTAGGAGCTTCGCTAATAGCTGAGCCGTTAGGTGCATAATGACATATAACACAGGCTATACTTCATTACCAGCTACTAGCTTAGCTCTCCCACATTCCGGTGTACCGTTTATAGATGAGCGTAATGGTAAAATAAGCAGAGAGTGGTGGCTGTTTTTACAGAACCTGTACGAGAGAGTTGGTGGTCCATCTGCCCCAAGTAATTCTAATATCTCTACAGTGGCTTCTAGGCCTAATCCAGAATTTCTAGGGGATGATGGGTACATAGAAGAGGCCATGTTTGTGCCTGGATTACCAGGCCCATCTGGGCAAGCTGGAGCTACAGGTGCTGCTGGTGCTGCCGCACATTCTCTTATTGACGACAATCAACTAGACGTAATGTCTGAGGCATTGAGCAGTAATTATACAAGCTTATTACCATCCTCTAGGGTTATTGGAATAACATCTGGCGGTAGCCAACCAGCTGGTGTTATTGGGGAATACCCTACACCTACTAACTTGAGTGCTGTTAGTCTTACTTCAGCCACTTCTGTTAACGTAAGCAGTGTTTTACTACAGCCTGGGGATTATGAAATATCTGGGGTAGTGACATTCAGTCCAGCAGCTACCACTACTGTTTCTAACATAGCCGCTGGGGTTAGCTCAGTTACTAATAACTTCGGCGCTGTAGGTACTTATGCTCTTCTCTCAGCTTCATTAACTACTGGGACAGCTCAGTATTTTGTAGCTCCTGTACAGAGGTTTTCATTTTCAACAGCCACTACTATTTACCTAATAGCCTATGCCACATTCGCTGTTAGTACTTGTACTGCTAGTGGGTTCATGCATATTCGTAGGGCATGTTAATAAATAAGGTAAAAAATGGCAGCAAATAAAATTATAAGATTTGGTCCGGTAGCTTTAGGCACAAGTGCAGCAAACTTAATTAATCCGCCAACACTAACTGGTGGAACTGGTCTTGCTGGAACTAACGCAAACACTTATGTAATTATCCGGCATATCCGTATTCTCAATAAAACAGCTTCTTCTGCCACTTTCTCTTTATATGTTGGCGCTACTGGGGCAAGTGCTGCTGGTACTGAATTTATGGGAACAGCACAACCTATTGCGGCTAATGGTTTTGTGGATTGGTATGGGGTATTGCGTCTAGATGTCTCAGATTATTTAACTGGTCTAGCTTCTTTAGCTACTGCCCTTACCATCGAAGCTGAAGGCGAAATTGGGGTAGCTTAATGGGCATGGCAATCACTGTAAATTATAGTGGTAACTTCTTAAAAATTGCAGA
>Ga0075019_10002403_pt1 | contig 10647 bp, 9 predicted proteins | sample ColStrG_CSR_2013_FD_71473 | JGI IMG/M metagenome (GOLD analysis project Ga0075019, IMG submission 71473) | Freshwater sediment microbial communities in response to fracking from Pennsylvania, USA - Cold Stream Run_MetaG_CSR_2013 | ecosystem: Environmental > Aquatic > Freshwater > Creek >...
CGCGGGAGATCTCCCGCGCCTCTCGAGATGCGTTCAGCACCACACCCCACTCGCTCCCAGGAGAATGCTGTCGCGACACCAAAGTTTCCGCATGTGCAACTGCTGGACCGTCATCGGCGATGCGCGGTTGGCTTTGACGAAGGCGGCGCGGCAACTGGGAGTATTCGCAAGCACGCGGTGGGCACACGAGCCACCATGTCGCGATCTGGCCCTAGTGGAGATTTGACAATGCGTCTTCGCGTCAATTCAGGCCCCTCGCTCGCCGCAATGACCTTGGCCGGTACGCTCGGCTTGAATACCGCTGCAGGTGATCCTGTCAGCACAAGCGTCCGACGGTCGTCTCTGAGTGAACTGCCCATCGTGGCGCGGATTGCTGTGCCGGCAGGACCTGCATGGCTTGAAACGGGGTTCGGTTCGGTTTGGCTGACCAAGATCAAAATCAAGACGGTGTTTCGAATTGACCCGGCCACAAACAGGATCGTCGCGAAGATTCGCGTCGGCTCGAATCCGGAACTAGGAATCGGCGTGGGATTCGGATTCGCATGGGTCCCGGACACCAAGGACCGCACGCTGACACAGATTGATCCGCAGAATAATAAGGTCGTACGCGTCATCCCCGTAAACCTTCCGGAGGATAGCGAGGGATCGATCGGCGTCGGGGAAGGGTCCCTGTGGGTGCTTACCAACGAAGGTGGCACAGACTCCGGAATCCTTTCACGCATAGATCCTGTCAGTGGCCACACCATCGCAAATATTCCCGTGAAGCCTAAGTCACGTGCCGTGACGGTCGCGTTCGGCGCGGTGTGGGTGAGTGGTACGGATAGCGGCTGCGTTCTGCGTGTAGACCCTAAGACCAATACTGTGGTCGCGGAAATCGCCGTGCATGCGAAGCCGCGCTTTCTGGCAGGTGGCGAAGGTAGCGTGTGGGTTCTGAGCCAGAGTGACGGAACTTTGGCGCGGATCGATCCTGCAACGAATAAGGTCGCGGCGACAATCCCAGTGGGCGTACCGGGCGATGGCGGTGACCTTTCGATCGGTGAACGTTACGTATGGGTGTCCGCAGAGGGCGTGCCACTGTCTCAGATAGACCCGTCCACCAACGCAGTTATCCGCCAGTTTGCCGGGGGCAAGCGAGACGACACGTTGCGTGTGGGATTTGGCTCAGCGTGGATCGTTGATGAAACCCATGGTCAGCTGTGGCGTGTCGATCTCAACAAACTCGCACCAGCGGCGTCATTGAACTGACTTAGTGCGCACTAAATCGACCTGGCGCCGCAGAACACCCGGTTTTTCCCCGACGCCATGCCCTGTACATACGCAATCCAATGCAGGTGGTCAAATCAAACGCGCCAAATACCGGTCGGCCTGGCGCTCAGGGCCGCGACTCACGTCACCGCGTCCGTTCTGTTTTTTTAGATGGCGCGGTTTGGTCTGCGCCGACAATCTCGCGCGACCGGCACGGGTAGTACAATGCGCGCAATGGCCTAATGTTTCGGAGACCAGAAATGCAAATCGGCGTCAGCATGCGGATCGGGCTAGCCATCCTAATCATGGCTGCTACTCTGGGCGCTACGCCATCGACCGTGGTACTGCCTCAACCATTGATCGATGCTGTACTGCGCAGCGGCCCGGATGGTCAGGTACCCGCACACCTCTCCGTTGTCCTCGGGCTGACCAAGGCAGAGCGACCGATACCCGTTAAGCAGGCCGTCCTGCGCGAGGGATCCATCGTAAGAACGTTCAATGTATCCACCGTACGACATGATGACGTCGTGCTGATGTCATACGACGAGCAAGCGCGTTCGATGCAGGCATATCTCACCTCGCCCGCGGGAACACTGCGTAAGGCTATCAGCTATCGCGCCGGCGGTCAGGCCGTCGAACGCACCACGGCAGATGCGGCAATCGACTTCGCTATGGAGGTGAAGCGGTGGATAACGCCGGCACCAAAAGCGTTGCGCTAGAAGCCGAGTGATAGTGCATCAATAAGGTCATGAGGCAGTTCAGCCAATCAACGCTCGGTAGACCGACACGCCGCAGCGCGCGCCACGCTGCGACTCGTCAGGCACCGGTTCAAGTCAGTCCGTCATTTTCTTCGGAAGCGGTAGTGAGGCTTGGGCGAACAAATAGCGCCACCCCTGAGGGGTCCTTACATAGACATCACTGAACCACTCGGTATAGTCAACTTTTTTGCCATCTTCGAGGCCTTTAGCCCATAGCTTCGCGGAAACCAGCGCTGTGTCTCCAACGACTACAATGGTTCGGTCCGAATCATCCTGATGTTCGTAACGAGTCCGGCCGTCCGTGGCGCTTCTTAACAAGTCCGCTTTGCTTGAGCGCTTGCCGTCGCCTTCGACGAGCACAAAATTATCCGCGAGAATGGCGGCCATTGTCTTCGCATCGTTGTTCTTTACGGCCAGCTGGTACCGAGTGTCCAGCGCAGCGATTGCGGCACGGTCATCGCTCTCTGAAGCGCTGGCGGTCGCGCCTGCGCCGAACGCTGCGCTGACGATCAACCAGAGGGACACGGCTCGTCGCGCAGTATTGTGCTCCCGCAAGCGGGGGCTGCTTGACCCGAATACGGTTTTGTAACAGCGGCTTTCCCGGGTCGTACCAAGCGCGGTCATTTCTACACCCTCCCGGTTAGCATCCCGTGCATCGTGGCCAGGGGGGTGGTGCGGCATGCTGCAATGCGCGATCGCGCCCCCATGCGGCTTCGTTGAGAACCTAGCAGGTAAATTCGCATCCTTCAAATCGTGACGGATGCTCCTACGAGCCGTTACCCTGCGCTGCTCGAGGCCGTTCACCAGGTGGAAACAGCTGTCCTGGCTGTGGGAGCGCGATCGCAGCCAAAGTACTCTGCCTCGGCGTGCTTAGGAAGCGCCGAATGGGGTCCTGGAGTCTGGAAGAATCGCGATATGATTCCGTACGATGCCGAGTCACCCACAGTCGCTCCGCGCCTCCTTCGTTGGATTTCGGGCGTAACGGCGGTGTTTCACTGTCCTGGCAGCAGGCTTGCCCAGCGGGGTTCGACACCATGATTCTCCAGTTCCTTGCATCTGTGCGTTTTGGCACGCCCGGCCTCGACTTCGCGGCCACCGCGCTGCTGCTGTTAGCCACCGTGGCTGCCGCAGGACCCGCTCTGCCGGCGGAGCCGGCGCAGGGCAGGCTAGTTGGCAACGCTACTGATTACGCCGTGCTGCCACCACATGAGCGCGTCGCCGTCGAGAACAGGATTCTCGTCGAGCGCCTGGAGCACCTGCTGCCGGTCCTGATGGCCGAGGCGGGTCTCGACATGTGGGTCGTGATAAACCGTGAGTACGCCGAAGATCCCGTGTACTTCACACTCGTTCCGCAGCCAAGCTTTGCGGCGCGACGCACGACGATGTTGGTATTCAGTCGAGCAGCCGATGGGACTGTAGATCGGCTTGCGGTGAATCGCTACCCGCTCGGCGGGCCCTATAAAGCGGCGTGGACCGGCGGCGACCTAGACGCACAGTGGAAAGCACTCGGGGCCTTGATCGGCGGCCTTCAACCCAAACGGATTGGTATCGACGTGTCTCGCACGTGGCCGGCGGCGGATGGGTTGACGCACGGGTTATATGACCGGTTGGTCGATGTTCTCCCGGCAGGGTACGTCACTCGCCTCGTATCTGCCGAAGCGCTGGTCGTGCGTTGGGTGGAAACACGCATCCCCACCGAGCAGGCCTTATATCCGCATATCGACAGCATTGCGCGAGGCGTCATTGCCGAGGCTTTCAGCGCTCGTGTTATCACCCCTGGCGTCACGACCACCGACGAAGTCGCGTGGTACATCCGCGAGCGCTTCGAGACACTGGGACTGCGTTTATGGTTCATGCCGACGGTAGACCGTCAACGCGCGGGCGAGCCATGCACGATTGGCGCCGCACACTGTGGGGATGAAGGGCGTATAGAAGCCGGTGATGTGCTGCATACTGATGTAGGGTTCTGCTATCTCAAGCTCTGCACCGATACGCAGGAGATGGGCTACGTCCTCAGGCTGGATGAAGCCGGCGTACCGCCCGGACTAGAAGCCGCATTGGCCAGCGGGAATAGATGGCAGGACATTTTAACGGGGTCCTTCAAGGAAGGCCGATCCGGCAACGAAATACTCGACGCGACCGCCAAGGGATGTGCGACGGCGGGGCTGGTGTGCAGCACGTACAGCCACCCGCTCGGCTTCTTCGGCCACGCGCTCGGACCTACGATCGGTATGTGGGACAACCAGTCCGCGACTTTGGGAACCGGTGACTGGCCACTGCACCGGAACACGGTATACGCGATCGAGGGAAACGTCACGGTATCGCTACCGGAATGGAAGGGACAGCGTGTACAGATCATGCTCGAACAAGGCGCGCTGTTTGATGGAACGAGCGTGCACTATCTGGCCGGGCGTCAGACGCAATGGCATGTGATTCGGTAGCATGCTTAGCCAGTGAGCTCTTGCTGTCTCATAAGCGGCGACGCTAAACCTCGAGGGCGTTCGCGGCGGGACCCTTCATGTAACGTGGATCGGATGGTGGAGGGTCAACGGCACATGCGACTGCGATCGCAGGAGAGTAGAGGCGGCTCACTAATCGACACGAACGTTCTCTTCGCAGCGTCTGCCGGACAGCACTAACCACCGCTCGCGAATTTCGTGGTCCAATACGACGTGGGTTGGCGCTGGGCGGTGCGGTTGTGATGCCTGGCGGGTCGCAGTTGCGAACTGTGATTCTGTACCGCATCCTCTGAAGCGTCAGTATTCGAAAGGGAGTTTAACGTGTCGCGCATCGTTGTCCTTGTCGTGTGTTTGTTTGCGACAAACCTGTTGGCGGCTGAACAGCGTTTCGGTGCCGACGATCTGACGCGCGTGGTGCGTGTTTCGGACCCGCAGATCGCCCCCGACGGCAAGACAATTGTGGTTGTAGTCGGGCGCGCGAACCTCAAGACCAACAAATACGACGCCGAGCTGGTTTTGGTGGACATTGCGACACGAGAACAGCACTTGCTTACGCATGATCGAGTTGTTAGCGGGTATCCGCGCTGGTCCCCCTCGGGCGACCGGCTCGCGTACATCGCCGAAGACAACGATCACCGTGCGCAGATTTTTGTGCTCTCGATGCGGGGCGGTGATTCATTGCAGCTGACTCATGCTGCCGGTGCAGTGTCACAATTCGCATGGAAGCCAGACGGCAAGGCGATTGCGTTTGCGGCGACAGACGAGGTGCCAAGGCGCGAAGGCGAGGCGAAGTTCCTCGATGCGTTCGAGGTACTGGTAAACGACTCGCTTGTGTCCGGCCGTTCGCCATCCACCCATCTATGGCTTATCGATGCAATCGGCGGGGAGGCGCGCAGGCTGACGTCTGGTGATTGGTCGCTGCCGGTCAGTTTCCCACCGGGTTCGCCTTCTTCGCCACTTAACTGGTCGGCGGATGGCAAGCTGATCGCGTTCGTGAAGGCCGTCAGTCCGCTCTCGGGCGACGCTGAGCGCACTCAGATCGAGCTGCTGGATGTCGCGAGTGGACAGTTCCGTCCGCTGACCCAGCGCACGGCTCTGGAAAGCTATCCGCTGCTATCCCCCGACGGTTCCAAAGTCGCCTACTGGTACCCTCGTGATGGCAAAGTCTGGTTCAACAACGAGATTCGCGTCGTCGGCGTCAACGGTGGCGCGGACCACTCCGAAACGGCGGTGATTGACAGAAATTTCGAGCGGGTGCTTTGGACTTCAGACAGCAGGGCACTGGTGGTGGCGGCAAACGATGGAACTACGGTCGGCGTTTGGATCAAGCCGCTGGATGGTGCAGCCCGGCGCGTCGCACTGGGACAGCTTACTGCCGGTGGGCTGTTCTGGTTCGACTATTCCGTCGGATCCCACGACCAGCTCGCCCTGTGTGGTACGACGCCGGACAGGGCCACCGAGCTTTACTATCTGCCGACGCTCGACAGTGCGCCGGTGCGCCTGACTGACTTCAATGCGGCGCTGGACTCGCGCCTGCGCGGTAGGTCGGAAACGGTGACCTGGGTGAGCGATAATGTGCAACTCGACGGTGTGCTGACTTACCCGCCGGATTTTATGCCCGGCCGAAAGTACCCCCTCGTACTAGACATCCATGGCGGGCCGACGTACGCGTCCCGCGAGACTTTCGACGAGAGCGTGCAGTACCTCGCAGCTCAGGGCTGGCTAGTGTTTGAACCGAACTATCGCGGCTCCGATAATCGTGGCAATCAGTTCGTGTCGGCGATCTACAAGGATACTGGCGCCGGCCCCGGGCGGGACGTGATGGCCGGCGTGGAGATGCTCGAAAGGCGCGGGTTCGTTGACGCGTCAAAAATGGCGGTGTCAGGCTGGAGTTATGGCGGTTACATGACCACTTGGCTGCTGGGACATTACGACGTCTGGAAGGCCGCAGTGGCCGGTGCTGCCGTTACGGACTGGGTAACGATGTACGCGCTTTCGGACGGCAACGTCACAATCGCCGACCAGGTCGGCGGGTCGCCCTACCGGGGCGACTCGCTCAAAACCTATCGCGAGCAGTCGCCGGTCAGCTTTGCGCAACGAATCCACGCGCCTACACTGATCCTTAGTGACACTGGCGACACTCGAGTACCGATCGCCAACTCGTATGAACTTTTCAGGGCGCTTAGCGACAACGGGGTGACAACTCAGTTCTTCGCATACCCCATCGCGGGCCATTACCCGGACGATCCGCTCCGGAATCGCGACATTTGGCAGCGCTGGGTCGCCTGGATCGGCCGCTACGTCGGGACGGACTCAGTAGGGCCCAGCACGCCAGCGCCGACAACAAAGTAATTCGCCACCTGCCCAAGCCAGTCTATGACGTCTAATCGGGGGCGCATGCGAGTCCCTGTTCGCCGACGCGTGCAACGCTTCTTCACCATCACGAAGCGCTATGACGGGGCTTGGTGTACGCAATGGTTAATCGAATTTAGTCGTAAAGCGCACCTTCAATGCCCGTCCAGGAAGCGCCCGATATGCTCATTGAGGTAGTGCGCATCGGCGGGCGACGCTCCCGCTCCGGCTGGATGACCCCACAACGAGGGAATCACGTCGAGCGTGCAGTGCGGAATGAATGCCGCCTCATAGCGTGCGTCGCCAACCGGAAAATACAAGTCCGTTTCCGACGGCATGTACAGCACTTGAGCTTTTATCGATTGCAATGCGGCTTGCAGGTTGCCTTTGAACGGTGGAGTCGCACCGACGTCGTTGGACTCCCAGGTCCGAGACTGCAGTATCAGATCATTCGCATCGGCTCCGGGTATGAAGTTCGTGCGATAGCCCTCCACCACCTGTGCGAACGTAGTCGCGTCGGGGTCCTGACCACGCCAAAGTTCGTTGCGCCACCATTCCTGTGAATACAGCCATGCCGTCCACACGATCGAAAACGCCTCGATGCCCTTTTTTGGCTGAGTGGTGTAGTCGCCGCCACGAAAATCGGCATCGGTCGTGAGCGCTGCGATCTGGCTTTCGAGACGCACGACTCCGTGTCCATACGTCTTGGCCGTACCGGCTGTCGCGACGATACGATCCATGAAATCCGGATAGCTCACCGCCCACTGAAAAGCCTGTTGCGCACCCATGGAGAATCCGATGACGGCGCGCAGATGATGCACGCCCAGCTCCTCCTCCAGCAGCCGGTGAACCGCGACGACGTTGTCGCGAATCGTGACTTGCGGGAATCTCGGCCCGTGAAACGGCTCGGGTGTATTGCTCGGTGACGACGAGCGCCCATTTCCGAACAACTCCGAAGTGACCAGAAAAAGCTTGTTCGGGTCGAGCGCCCTTCCCGGTCCGATAAGCCAGCCATAGCCGGTCATATCCGCCATGTAGTGCGACGGAAGCAACACGACATTGTCGTGCGCAGCGTTAAGTCGGCCGTACGTACCATACACAACGGTGGCTTCGGGTAAGACGACGCCACTTTGCGTCTGAAATTCCTTGATCGTGAATCGGTGCTGTTCAGGTTCCGCGCCTGCTGCGCTGGTCACCCGTAGCGCGCAGCACGCCGCGGCTGCGATAAGTGAGCGAAGGGCTGTGCGGCTGAACAGGAATCGGATCTGCATTGTCGAGATTCCTCATGATTGTTAGCGGGCCGGACGTCAACGAGATAATGCACGCAATGGCAATCCAGCCTGCTGAGACGATCTTAGCGGGAAAGCGCCGGGTTCCCCATTCGTCCGAATGGGGATCGGGCAAGCGGGGAGGCGCCTGTCCCGGACAATCCGCTGCGATGCACATTCTCATACGGCCGAAGCCGGTTTTGGGGTCGCGCCACGGCTTGGCGTGCCCCGGGCTGCAGCGCCCTACGCCCCGCATGACCGGCGAGCTGTTCCTGGGCGCCGTCAAGCGCGTGCCCTACTCCCGTCCCGTAAGCGCTCGTCCGTCTCACTCGCGCCATAGTCCGAGTGTACGGTTACTGGCAAAGCACTGTAAGCCTACCGCGTGAACAGGCGTCACCAAAGTATCGGTGAAACGGATACGGAACTTCGTCACCCGATCCAACGCATAATGGGTTCGTTGCGCGGAACGGGCGCGTTCACACCAACCGGATATCCGACAATAATAGGTGCTACCGCGATCCAGGACGGTGGCATGTCGAGGGTCTTTGTTGCCGTCTGGAGTGTTGAGAAGGCCCTGTGCCAGCCCGATCCAACAACTGCCGAGACCCACACCGTGGGCCGCCAGCATCAGATTCTCAGCGGCCAACGCGCAGTCTTCCACGATCCAGGCTCCCGGTGTGTGGCGCCGATCACCACTAAAGCGGGAGCGTGGTAGAAAATATGGAATTCGGGGTCCCTACTCGCCCGTGCACTCTATCCGAGGCAGTGGATGGGGGTGCGGCGGCTCTAACGTGGGCCTCGGCACTTTTTGATATCGACGCGAGTATCTGTTGATCGCGAACGACCGTAAACGCCCAAGGTTGTTGATTGACCGCACTTGGCGCATGCACGGCCGCGAGGATGGGCGCCTGTATTGTCTGTTCGCCGACAGACTGCGCGGTGTACCCACGCGTGGCACGTCGGCGAAAGATGGTCTCACCCGGTTGCATGATGTATTTTCCTCGTGGAGTCGCACTTTTTCCCATCCTTCCCAAACATTCGCCCGCGCGGGTCACGGAAGGCGCGCCACAGCGCGCGCACCGCGACGCACGAGGATCGCCGCAGACAGATAGTGGACATTGCGAGCAGCGTATTTCGGTGCGCCTGCGAACCGAGTCCTTTGGGGGTAGCGCATCGGCTCGCGAGCCGGGCCGGGCACACTTCTCATTGCGCACTCGTCGGCCTCACGCTTGTCATTCGTGAGACGGCTGACCGTGAATTAACGTGCTGATATCCTGCTCGCCCGACACACGGAATAAAGCCAGGAGCGCGTGTAAGCGTCACGACAAGTTGCCAGATGCGTTTCGGTACAACCGCGCTCCACGAGGAGGGACCGCACCGCGCTTAGCACACGGGCACGGAAGCCTAGCGGAGCCACGCAACTGCTGGACACCAAACTGCACTGAGTGGTCTGCGAGGCAGCGCCGGGGACTCGGCGCGCGGTTCCGCCAGGTGCTGTGTCTCGTGTGTGCGCACGCGCTGATCCCAAGGAGGATTTCCTTCTTATTCAGTAATCAGACCCAGAAATGCGTTCGCAGCCGCCAGATACGTATCGATGTCCATCTCAGAGTGTGCGAAAGATGCCTGCGGCCCCGCCGATGTGACGGCGTCCCAGAGACCGCGGTTTGCCATGAATACACGACGCGCATCGATAAAGTCGTAATCCAGCGAATGGTAACCCTCAACGCCGGTCTTGGGGAGGGAAGGTGAGAGACAGTAACCGGAACGCGGCCCACACCGAAATGCCGTCCAAGGCAGTCCATGGGCCTGAAAGAGGCGGTCCAGCCCGTCTGCTAACCGAGTTCCGAGCGCGTTCATGCGCTCGTAGGCGCTCGCGGTCAGGACGTCCTGCAACATTGCCCTAGCCACTGCGAGCGCCAAAGCACTTCCATAGGTTGTACCGCCCAACGCGATGCCTCGCGGGCCTACGTCGACGTCTATGTTCCTGGATACGCATTCGGACACTGCATCACTCATGCCGTACATCGCAAATGCGATTCCGCTGCCGAGGCCCTTTCCGGCGACGATGAAGTCCGAGCTCAACTGCCATGCTCTGCTGAGGCCGCCGTAGGCGAACTGGAACGTATGGGCTTCGTCGATGCAAAGCAGCGTTCCATGGCGGCGAGTCAGTTCGCGGACAGCAGCGTGAAATCCCGGGTCCGGCATAATCAGGTTGCAATTCGTCAGCGCAGGTTCCGTGAGAACCAGGGCGACGTCACCAACGGCCAGAGTGCGCTCGAGCGCGTCGATGTCGTTGAATGCCACTATGGTCGTGTGAGCCGCTGAGCCAGGCGACAGACCCGCAGTGTCCGGGACGCAGCGTCCGGCTTCGTCTCGCACCAATGTTTCCTCGATGTGGCCGTGATAGTGGCCTCCGAATATCACGATCCGTGGACGCCTCGTGATAAAACGCGATATCCGGATCACCTCGGTGTTGGCCCCGGAGGCCGAAAGTGTGTATTGCCAGAACGGCAGTCCCATACGCGCGGCCAGCATTTCACTGACGGCGATGGCGTCCTCGGTAGG
>Ga0075019_10002404_pt1 | contig 10647 bp, 9 predicted proteins | sample ColStrG_CSR_2013_FD_71473 | JGI IMG/M metagenome (GOLD analysis project Ga0075019, IMG submission 71473) | Freshwater sediment microbial communities in response to fracking from Pennsylvania, USA - Cold Stream Run_MetaG_CSR_2013 | ecosystem: Environmental > Aquatic > Freshwater > Creek >...
GTACGCTTCGACGCCGTGGCGAGCCCGGCACCGTCGATCATCTCGGCCGGATCGGGCACCGCGACGACGGGAAGTCCGTTCAGCTTCACCGTCCTGACCACCGGAGTTCCGGTGCCGACACTGTCGAGTCACGGTGTCGACGGACTGACGCTGACCGACAATGGCGACGGGACGGCGACGCTGTCCGGCACCGCCATCAAGGGTGGCGTCTTCACCGCCAAGATCACCGCCTCGAGCAAGGCCGGTAAGACGACGCAGAACTTCGTCCTCACGGCCAACCAGGCACCGGGCTTCGCGGCTCCGTTCACCAAGTCGGTCAAGGCGGGTCACGGCTTCACCTTCCAGATCAAGACCTCCGGCTACCCGACTGCGGCGCTGTCCGGCGTGGGTCTCCCCGCCTGGGCCACGGTGACCGACTCCGGCGGCGGTCGTGGACTGCTGTCTGGCGCGGCGCCCGTGGCCCCCGGGTCGTACCCGGTGGTCGTCCAGGCCGCCAACGTGGCGGGGGCGACCTCGCAGACGTACACCGTCACCGTCCCGTAGCGAGCACCTCGTTCCGCCGCGGGTGACCGCGGCGCAGACGAGTCGGTCACGGCCCGGCACATGCCATCGGTGTGTGCCGGGCCGTGGCGCGTCCCGGGGGCTACGTTGGCAGCGATGTGTGCCCTCCTCACGCGGTGTGTCGCACTCCCGCCGTGGCGGCATCAGGTCGTCGACGGAGCGTGCCCCCGGACGACCCGGTGAACGTACTCGCCATCGATCAGGGGACCTCGGGCACCAAGGCGCTCGTCGTGGGTCCCGACGGTGAGGTGCTCGGCGTGGCCGAGTGCCCCGTGCACCCGATCGCCACCGGCGACGGGGCCGTGGAGCAGGACCCGGCGGAGCTGTTGGCCTCGGTCATCGCCTCCGGTCGGGCCGCCATCGCCAGCGCCGGGGTGGTAGTCCACGCCGTGGGCCTCGCCAACCAGGGCGAGACGGTGCTGGTGTGGGACCGGGAGACGGGCGAACCGCTCACCACCGCACTGTCCTGGCAGGACCGTCGGGCCACCTCGGTGACCGAGCGACTCGAGGCACACCGCGATCGGCTGGGTGAGATCACCGGGCTGCCGCTCGACCCGTACTTCTCCGCGCCGAAGATGGCGTGGCTGCGGCGGAACCGGACCACGGCGGGGGTGGTCACCACGACGGACACCTGGCTGGTCCATGCGCTCACGGGCCGGTTCATCACGGACGTGACCACCGCGTCGCGGTCGATGGTGCTGGACCTCGACCGCCGGGACTGGTCGGACGAGGCGGCCGGGATCTTCGGCCTGGACGCCGGGGACCTCCCCGAGGTGACCGGTTGCGCCGGCGACTTCGGCTCCACGGCGGCCTTCGGCCCGCAGCTGCCGCTGACCGGCCTGGCCGTGGACCAGCAGGCGGCCCTGGTCGGCGAAGGCTGCCTGGCCCCGGGTGAGGCCAAGTGCACCTACGGCACCGGCGCGTTCCTGCTGGTGACCACCGGCGCCCGTGCACGGAGGTCGGCCCACGGCCTGTCGGCCTCGGTCGCCTGGGACGTCCCCGGGTCGGTCGGGTACTGCCTCGATGGACAGAGTTACACCGCCGGCGCCGCCGTGTCCTGGCTGGTGGCCATGGGGCTGCTGGCGTCGGCCGAGGACCTCGACGTCGTGGCCACCTCGGTACCCGACGCCGGGGGGGTGACGATGGTGCCCGCCCTCGCCGGGCTGGGTGCCCCGTTCTGGCGCCCGTCGGCCACCGGCACCCTCGAGGGGCTCGGACTGCACACCACACCCGCCCACCTCGTGCGGGCCACGCTCGAGGGTCTCGCCGCCCAGGTGGGGGTCTTGGCCGCCGCTGCGGTCGACGACCTGGGGGCTCCGCTGGTGGAGCTGCGGGTGGACGGCGGCCTGACCCGTTCGGCGTTCCTCATGCAGCACCAGGCCGATCTGCTGCAGGTCCCGGTCGAGGTCTTCGCCTCGCCCCATGCGACCGCCCTCGGTGTGGCCACCCTGGCCCGTACCGGTCTCGCCGGGAGCCACGCCTCCGGGCTCGAGGTTCCCCGACCCGACCCGTCGGCCCGATTCGAGCCCCGGATGGGGGCGGACCAGGCCGCCGAGCTGCTGGACCGATTCGCCGGAGCGGCGGCACGGGCCATCGACGCCTCGGGCGGTGGCTGAGCCGTGGGTCCGGTCGATCGGGACGGCTTCGACGTCGCCGTGGTGGGAGCGGGAGTGGTGGGATGCGCCATCGCCCGTCGCCTCGCGGCCGACGGCGCCTCGGTGGTGGTCCTGGAACGGGCCGGCGACGTGGGCGACGGGACCTCCAAGGCCAACACGGCGATCCTGCACACCGGGTTCGACGCCGTGCCGGGATCCCTGGAGTCGGCACTCGTCACCCGGGGGCACGATCTGCTGTCCGGGTACGCCGCCGCCGCCGGGATCGCCGTCGAGCGGACGGGAGCGCTGCTGGTGGCCTGGGACGAGGAGCAGGAGGCCGCGCTCCCCGGCCTGCTGGCCAAGGCGGAGGCCAACGGGTACCGCGACGGGACCCTGGTGGACGCGGCAGAGGTCCGCGCTCGCGAGCCGAACCTCGGGAAGGGGGCTCGTTCCGGGCTCCTGGTGCCGGGGGAGTGGGCGATCGACCCGTGGTCGGTGACGCTGGCCTTCGCCACCGAGGCGGTGGCCGCCGGTGTCGATCTGCGCCTCGGGGTGCCGGTCGTAGGGGTGACTGCCGGCGACGTCGGACTGGAGATCCGGGTCCCCGGGCAGGTCGTCCGGGCGCGGTGGCTGGTCAATGCGGCAGGTCTCGGGGCCGACACGGTCGACCGGATGCTGGATCGCGCCGACTTCACGGTCACGCCGCGACGGGGGCAGCTCCTCGTGTTCGACAAGGGCGCCCGCCGCCTGTTGTCCCACATCCTCCTGCCGGTGCCCACCGAGCAGTCGAAGGGCGTCCTCGTCTCGCCGACGATCTGGGGCAACGTCCTGCTCGGCCCCACCGCCGAGGATCTCGACGACAGGACGGACACGGCCACGACGGCGGACGGCGTGGCCGGGCTCCTGGCCGCAGGGCGCCGGATCATGCCGGCACTGGTCGACGAGGAGGTCACGGCCGCCTATGCCGGGCTGCGGGCGGCCACCGAGTACCGCGACTACCAGATCCGGTGCCACGCGGATCTGCACTACGTCTCGGTGGGAGGGATCCGGTCGACCGGGCTGACGGCGTCGCCGGCCATCGCCGACCACGTGGCGGCACTGCTCGAAGGGGTCGGAGCGCGGTGGGCCGGCCCGGCCGTCGCCTCGCGGCCTCCCTCGATGCCCCCCCTCGGCGAGTCCCAGGTCCGCCCGATGCGCGACGCCGCGCGGATCGCCGACGACCCGGCCTACGGGACCGCACTGTGCCACTGCGAACAGGTCAGTCGGGGCGAGGTCCGTGATGCCTGCCGGGGAGCGGTCCCGGCGACCGACCTCGGGGGCGTGCGACGGCGCACCCGGGCGATGAACGGGCGCTGCCAGGGCTTCTACTGCGGTGCCGAGGTGGTGGCACTGGTCGCCGCCGAGACGGGCACCGATCCCGGAGCGCTCACCGGGGTGCCGTCGTGAGCGAGCCGGCGGTCCTGGTGGTCGGGGCGGGTCCTGCCGGACTGTCGGCCGCACGCCAGGTGGCCCGGGCCGGCATCGGCCCGGTCCTGGTGGTCGAGCGGGAGTCCTCCCCCGGCGGTGTGGTGCGTCACTGCGACCACAACGGGTTCGGCCTGCAGGACCTGCGCCGTCCTCTGTCCGGGCCCGCCTACGCCCGGCTGCTCGTGAACCGGGCCGAGGCCGCCGGAGCCCGCATCCTGGTGTCCACCACGGTGGCCGACGTCGCCGGGGACGGGGGCGTCCAGCTGGTCGGGCCCGACGGGATCCGGACGGTCCGACCCGGGCTCGTCGTGTTGGCCACCGGTGCGCGTGAGCGCCCACGTACCGCCCGGCTCGTCCCCGGCGACCGACCCTCGGGCGTCTTCACGACCGGCCAGCTCCAGCAGTGGGTCGCGGTGCGAGGGCTCCCGGTGGGCCGGCGCGCCGTGGTGGTGGGCGCCGAGCACGTGGCCTACTCCGCCGTGCTCACGCTCCGGCATGCGGGGGTGTCGACCGTCGCCATGGTCACCGACCTGCCCCGGCACCAGACCCTCGTGGCGTTCGCGGCCGCCACGCGGACCGGATTGCGGGTCCCCCTGCGCACGTCGTCGCGGGTGGTGTGCCTGCACGGGCACGGACGGCTCGAGTCCGTGGACGTGGAGGACCTGTCGACCGGACGCGTCGAGCGGCTCGAGGCCGACACGGTGGTGTTCACCGGCGACTGGGTGCCCGACCACGACCTGGCCCGCCGGGCCGGTCTGGAACTCGACCCCGGGACACTCGCCCCGCGGACCGACGGGTGGGGCCGGACGTCGCGACAGGGGGTGGTTGCGGTCGGCAACCTGGTGCACCCCGGGGAGACGGCGGGCATGGCCGCCGTCGGTGGCCGCGCAGCCGCCCGACGCCTGGCGGCCACGTGGCCGACCGGCGGGACGGCAGCGGCATCGGGCCTGTCGCTCGTGACGGCGGGGCCGCTCCGCTCCGTGGTCCCTGCCGTGGTCGACCCGACCGATCCTCCTCGGCGCCTGCTCCTGCGCACGGGCTCGTTCGGCCCGGCCCGGCTGGTCGTCGCCCGCCAGGGCGGGTCCGAGTTGGGACGGCACCGCCTCCGGCACGCCACCCCGCACCGCTCGTTGTCGGTGCCCGGTGCCGTGGTGGCCGGTGCCGACCCGGACGGCGGCACGGTCGAGCTCACGCTGGTCTGAGCCCTCGGACCACCACCGGACGCCTTGGTACGCTGGGACCTCATCCGAGCCCGGGGGGGACCATGGCCGGCCTGAACTTCGCCGACATCTTCGAGACGGTCGTGGACACCACGCCCGAAGCGACGGCCCTGGTGGTCCGGTCGACCGCCGGCGACGAGGTGCGCCTCACCTTCGCCGAGCTGGATGCCCGGGTGAACCGCCTGGCCCACGAACTCGTGGCCCTGGGGGTCCGACCGGGTGACCACGTCGGGTGCCACCTCTACGACGGCAACCAGTACGTCGAGGTGACCCTGGCGGCGTTCAAGGTGCGGGCCGTCCCGGTCAACGTCAACTTCCGGTACGTGGACGAGGAGCTTGAGTACCTGTTCGACAACGCCGACCTCGCACTGGTGGTGACCGAGCCCGATCTCGAGGACCGCGCCACCCGGGCGGCCGAGACCCTGGACCGGCCGTGCCCGGTGCTCGTGGCCGACGACCGCTACGAGGAGCGGCTGGCGGCCCGGTCGGACCTCCGGCCGGCGAGCGAGGGCCGTGGGCCCGGCGACCTCTACGGGCTGTGGACCGGCGGGACCACCGGCATGCCCAAGGGCGTGATGTGGCGCCACGACGACATCTACCTGTCCGCCGTGGGCGGGAGCGGCAATCCGGCGCTCGGGATCGGACCGGTGGCGGACCTCGACGACGTGGCGGCCCGGGCCCGCGGTGGCTACCCGCTGAAGGGGACGTTGACGCTGTGTCCGCTGATGCACGGCGGCGGGTGGTGGGTCGGGTTCACCGCACTGCTGTCGGGTGCCACCCACGTCCTGATCCGTGACCTCGGCTTCGACCCGGGGTTCGCCCTCCGCGTGATCGCCGAGGAGGGAGTCAACGTGGTGATGACCATCGGGGACGCCTACGCCCGACCGATCGTGGACCACCTCGAGGCCAACGGCACGGACGAGCACGACCTGTCGTCCCTCCTCGTCTACGGGTCCGGGGGTGCCATCCTGTCCCCCTCGGTCAAGGCGTCCCTGAGTGCACTCCTTCCCGACCTGCTGGTCCTCGACGCCTTCGGCGCATCGGAGACGGGGGGGCAGGGCGCACTGGTCGGCCAGAGCGACGACGGCGCGCCGGTGTTCGCCATGGACCCGAGCAACGTGGTCATCGCCGACGACGGCACCTTGTGCGCACCGGGGGACGGACGCATCGGCATGCTCGCCACCAGCGGGCACATCCCGCTGCGCTACCACAAGGACGAGGCGAAGACGGCGGCCACCTTCCCCGTGGTCGACGGGGTCCGCTACGCGGTGCCGGGGGACATGGCCTCGGTGCTGGCCGACGGGACCATCGCCGTCTACGGACGGGGCTCGGTCTCGATCAACACCGGAGGCGAGAAGGTCTTCCCCGAGGAGGTCGAGAAGGCGCTCAAGAGCCACCCGGCCGTGTTCGACGCCATCGTCGTGGGTACGCCCAGCGCCCGGTGGGGATCCCAGGTGACCGCGGTGGTCCAGTTGCGCGCCGGCCTGGACGAGGCCCCCGGCCCGGACGAACTGCGCGAGCACGGGCGCGCCCACCTGGCCGGCTACAAGCTTCCTCGCGACGTGGTGTTCGTCGACGTCGTCCGGCGCTCGCCGTCGGGCAAGCCCGACTACCGGTGGGCCAAGGACGTTGCCGTGGCCGCGTTGGAGGGCTCCGTCACGACCGGGTGACGGGCTCCGGTCCACCCGTGCCGGTCCCGTCGTCCGGCGCGGCGAGGGCGACCAGGATCCGTTGGATCGCCGCGTCCTGGGCCTCGAGGTGGGCCTGGATCTGGAGCGCCTCGTGCAGGACGGCGTCGGCGTCCTGGTAGGTGGCCTCCGCCCGCTGGTCCGACGCCTCGGCCTGGACGTTCTGGCCGACGATGATGATGGGGAGCAGGACCAGCTGGAGGAAGGTCTGGGCGATCCAGGCGATGAGCGCGATCACGCTGGCCTTGATCAGCGGCGCCGGGAACACCCCGGCGAAGACGGAGAACGCGGACAGCACCGCAGGGAGCGACAGCAGGGCCAAGAGGCAGAAGACGTAGGCGCTCGTCATCGTGCCGACGTTGGTGGTGATGGCCACGGCCAGCCTCTTGTTGAACCGCTGGTAGGCGGTGTCGGTCTTGTGCTGCTCGGCGACCTTGGCCGGGACCGCCGCCTTGCGCTGGGCGATCCAGGGATGGACGTGGTGTTCGAACAGTGAGGACATGTGTCGATGGTCGCACCCCCGCGGCCCGTCGCCGGTGATGATGCCGGGATCGGGGATGATGGACGCGTGACCGAGTACGTCCTGCCCCGGGTGCCCGCCTCCGCCGGTGCGCTCCTGCACGACGGGGACGGTGGGATCCTGATTCTCAAGCCGACCTACAAGTCGGGCTGGACGGTGCCCGGCGGGCAGGTCGAGGAGGACGGCGAGTCGCCGTGGGCGGCGTGCCGACGCGAGGTGGCCGAGGAGACCGGGATCAGGGTGGACGCCGGGCGCCTGGTGTGCGTCGACTTCCTCCACCCCCGGCCCGGGCGCCCCGGGGGTGTCCGGTTCCTCTTCGACTGCGGGGTGGTGCCGTCGGGTGACCGGGACCGGATCGTGCTCCAGGAGGGCGAGATCGAGGACCACCGCTGGGTGGCGCCGGACGAGGCCCACCGACTGCTCAGCGGCCCGGTGGGCCGACGGGTGGGGAGAGCCCTCGCCGCGTCCGGGGTGCGCGGGACGCTCTACCTGGAGGACGGGCGTCCGGTCCGCGCCGTGGGCGGCTGACCAGGTGGGCGGCCCACCCGGTCAGCCCGCTCCCGGAACCCCCAGGGCCGCTGCGAACCGCTCCACCCGGGGGCGCACGAGGTCGGCCTCGCGGGTCGACACGAACCACGGTTCGGGCGGGACGAGGCCGGTGACGGGGAACACCTCCACCAGTGCTCCCGCAGCCAGGCCTTCGGCACAGGCGTAGGCCGGCAGGAGGCTGGTACCGACGCCCCGGGCGACGGCCCCGGCCACCGACCGCAGATCCGGGGCGACCAGGCGGAGGTCGCCGGCGAAGGCCCGTCCGAGGGAGGCCTGCCAGAACCGCCGCGTGCGTGGCAGCTCGGCGCTGTAGGCCACCCACGGGGCGCCGGAGAGGTCGTCGCCCAGCGCCTCGAGGGTTCCGGTCACCGCGGGCAGACGCCCGGGTGACGCCACCAGGACGAAGCCCGTCACGCCCAGGGGCCGACCGGCGAGGCCGCGGCGGCCCGGGTCGCTGGTGGTGACCACCACGTCGAGCTCGCCGCGGCGCAGCAGGTCCAGGAGCTCGGCGTCGGTGCCGAACCGGACGGCGACCGCGTCGGACCCGGGACCGGCACCCGGGACGACGGCGTAGCTGCAGTACTCGGGCGACGATCCGACCCGCAGGGCGGGGGGTAGCTCGGCCAGTGCACCGCCGTCCAGACCGGCCAGCACCGGCTCGAGGCGGTCGAGCGGGTCGGCGACCGCCACGTACAGGTCACGACCCCGACGGGTGGGTTCGACCCCCCGGGGGGTGCGGACGAACAGGGGTGCGCCCACCGACCGCTCGAGCGCTCGGAGCTGCTGGCTGGCCGCCGGCTGCGAGAGGCTGCGCAGCGCGGCCCCGTCGGTGACCGACCCGCTGCGGTAGATGGCGAGGAAGGTACGGACCCACTCGGTGGTTGCCATAAGTGGAGCTTATGCACAGGGTGCGCAGTAGTGCATTGCAACTGGTGCCGGCGGGGCGCATCCTGGATGCATGCCCGACACCACCTACAGCCACGGCCACGACGACGGCGTCCTGCGTTCCCATCGTTGGCGCACCGCCGGGAACTCGGCGGCCTACCTGCTCCCGCGCCTCGTCCCCGGCAACGACCTGCTCGATGTCGGGTGCGGCCCGGGCACCATCACCTGCGACCTGGCCCGGCGGGTCTCCCCCGGCCGGGTGGTCGGGATCGATGCCGCCGCGACCGTGGTGGCCGAGGCGCGTCGCTACGCCGACGCCGAGGGACAGGGCGGGGTGGTGTTCGAGGTGGCCGACCTCTTCGCCCTGCCCTACGCCGACGACACCTTCGACGTCGTCCACGCCCATCAGGTGCTGCAGCACGTGGCCGACCCGGTGGCCGCCCTGGTCGAGATGCGCCGGGTCTGCCGGCCCGGCGGCGTGGTGGCGGCGCGCGACTCGGTCTACCGGGCGTTCACCTTCGGGCCCGACGAGCCCGACCTCACCCGGGCCCTCGCCGCCTATGTGGAGCTGACCCGTGTCAACCGGGCGGACTGCGATGCCGGCCGACGGCTGCTCGGCTGGGCGCATGCCGCCGGGTTCGACGAGGTCGACGCGTCTGCATCGGTGTGGTGCTTCAGCACCGACGAGGAGCGGGCGTGGTGGGGCGGCCTGTGGGCGGACCGGTTCACCGATTCGTCCATGGCCGCGCAGCTGCTCGAACACGGGATCGCCGACCGTGCCGACCTGCACGCGTTCGCCGACGGGTGGCGACGCTGGGCGGAGTCGGCCGACGGCTGGTTCGCCGTGCTCCACGGCGAGATCCTGGCCACCGCCTGAGGCATCCTTCGGTGGCCGCCTGCGTCGGCCGGGCCGGGCTCAGGGCTGCTCGCCCACCGCCGCCAGGAACCGTGCGGGGGCCTCGACCATCGGGTAGTGACCGACCCCGTACAGCATGACCACACGGGCGTCGGGCCGGGCCTCGGCCAGGCGCCCGGCCATGGCGGGCACGGCGATCGGGTCGTCGGCCCCCCACACGACGGTGAGCGGCGACGGGTGCGCCGCGATCGGGGGAGTGAACCGGGACTCGTCCCGCCGCCGTTCCCCGATGTAGCGGGCCAGGCGCGGGAGGAGACGCTCACCACCCTCGGCCGCGATCGTCTCCCACATGGCGTCCAGCTCGTCCTCCGACACGTCCGGGTCCGGGCCGAAGGTGGCCCGCAGTCCGGCCAGCACGCCGTCGCGGTCCAGTACGCCGGGTGCCAGTCGCTCGTCCGGCAGCGCTTCGAGCATCCGCTGCCCGTCGCTCAGGTGCACCAGGTCCATGTACACGGTGCCGTTGGTGAGCACCCGGTCGGTGACCTCGGCGGCCCAGCTGCCCTCGAGCTGGCGGGCCAGGAGCTCGCCCCCGACGGTGTCGCCGATGTCGTGGGTGAGCAGGCCGAGCCGGTCGATGCCCAGCTGGGCGAGGAGATCGACGGCCAGGTCGGCCTGGTCGACGAGTCGGTAGGGACGGTCGGGCTTGGCCGACAGGCCGAAGCCGAGGTAGTCGAAGAGCACCACCCGTCGGTTGCCGGCGAGCCCGTCGACGACCTGGTGGAAGTCGAACGAGGACGTCGGGAACCCGTGGAGCACGAGCAGCGGCGCCGCCGTGACCCGTCCCTCGGCGGGGATGTCGACGGTGAAGAGGCGGTGTCCCGCCACGTCCCGGTGACTGCCGCGGGCCCGCCAACGGTCGACGAGCGTGCCGGTCACCCGCGCCTCACCCCAGCAGCCGGCTCCGGAACAGGTCCAGCACCTGGTCCAGCGCCTGTCGTGTGGGGGTGCCGGGTCGGTCGTCCAGGTCCTCGGTGAGCACCGAGTGCGCACCCTTCCGGTGGCCGTGGGGATTGCCGGGTGACGAGTCGAGCTCGACGCCGACGAAGCCGTCCCCCAGGAGCTCGCGCAACGCGGCGAACCGCTCGGGTGGTGACGCCTTGTCGCCGGTGAAGCGCACGCCGAGCACACAGACCCCGGCCGCCACACGCTCGACGACCCGGTCGACGTCGGTGTCGCTGATCCCGAGCGCCTGACGGTGGGCACGGTTGACGGGGAACGGCAGGGAGGGCTGGCTCAGCACGGGGGC
>Ga0075019_10002405_pt1 | contig 10643 bp, 9 predicted proteins | sample ColStrG_CSR_2013_FD_71473 | JGI IMG/M metagenome (GOLD analysis project Ga0075019, IMG submission 71473) | Freshwater sediment microbial communities in response to fracking from Pennsylvania, USA - Cold Stream Run_MetaG_CSR_2013 | ecosystem: Environmental > Aquatic > Freshwater > Creek >...
CCAGGGTTAGGCCCTGGCCGTCGTGGGCATCAAAAGTCTTGATTTCGAGGGCGGTGCCGTCGAGCTGCGAGAGCAGGGTGACGCCGCCGTCGGTCATGGTTCCGTCCACGTCCATTAGGAGCAGTTTTATTTGCGCAGCGCGCTTCTTCAGCGCAGGAGAGATTTTGAGAACGCCAGCCAAGAAGCCTCCAAGAAGGAAAGAGAGTTTAGCTTATTAGTCTAAATCGACCGCCCGCCAAGCCATTCATTTCGCTGATGACCGCGCTTGTTGCACCATTTCGACCAGGACTTTTCTGGTTTCTGCCGCGTTGGTCACTTCCTGCAAGAATGCGATGCGGGCGCCACGCATGCCATCCTGGGTCCTCAGTCGCACGTGAAAGCCCAGGCGGTCGACCGCTGTCATGGTCGCTTCCTGGGACTCGATCCGAGCAAATGTACGAGCGAGCAGGACGAGCGCGTCCTTGTGGTCGGCATTCATGTGCTCAATGATGTCCGTCATCGAGTCAGCGAGAGGGTCGGGGTGCGCCTGGTCGTAATCCGACGCAGATACCCAGCCCATCACTCCGAAGCCGCCTACGTAGTAAACGTCCACTACTTCCAAGCGGTAGAAAGAGAAGTCTTCAAAGTCCACCCAGTACTTGCTGTTGGCATAACGGGCCAGGTAGAGGTCACGTGACTCCGATACCTCGGCGCTCGGTATCGTCCGAACATTTCCCACTAACGTGACCCGGGATGCGCCGAGCGGATCGCCGCTCGCGTCGTCCTGGGTGACCAGCAAACTCGCACGTGGGTCCGCCTGCAGGTTCTGGGTATGCATGGCCATGGTGCTGATCAGGAAGATGGGGCGTCCGTGATTGTCTAGGCCGTAGGGCATTACCGATCCGAAGGGGAATCCTGGTTGTTTCCGCGAAAGGGTTGAGAGGCTGCCGATGCGGCCCAGGTGCATCAGGGTGCGGGCGCGCTCGGCGAACGAAGGCTCGGGGATCGGTGGCTGATCACTGGCTGGACCGGGGCCGGCGTGTTTTCTGCTGGAGGAAGATGAAGACGCGGACGACATTTGTAATCTCCTGGAGTTCTAGAGTGGCGGATTTCTGATTATTGTCCCGGTGCCGCTCTGAGGTTCGCTGCGCCCCGGGAGCGACCTGCCACGGACGACCGCTTTTCGGTGCGGGCCGCATCCAATCGTGCGGCGATAGCAGCGAAAGTGGGAGTGGGGCCTTTCCAGCGCAACTGATCTACGCCCTCAAACAACGCTATATCGGTGCGGAGCGTGGCTAGTGTACGAAACAGCAGCGCGCTGTCCCGTTCGCGGGACAATGTGGCTGCCAGGGCAGTTGCGTTGGCAGCGTTCACGTGCCAGTCGCGACTGTCTGCAGGGATCGATTCGAGATGGATGAACTTGGCTAAGACGGCAGCCGATGACTTCGCACCCCAGCCCGGCAGGCCCGGGTAACCGTCTGCCGCATCGCCGACCAAGGCAAGGTAGTCGGGAATCGATGCCGGAGAGACGCCGAACTTCTTGATCACGCCGTCCTCATCCAGCGTGACGCCGGTGCGGCGATTTAGTTGGACAATGCGCGTACCCTGCACGCATTGGGCAAGGTCCTTGTCGGGCGTGCAGATGATCACGTGTTCGACCGTTTCGTCTCGATCCGCGACAGCAGCGGCGGCGGCAAGCGCATCGTCTGCCTCGAATTCCACCATCGGCCAGACGACGATGCCGGCGGCGGACAGTACTTCTTCCAGAAGAGGGAATTGCGCCCACAGGTCGGGTTCGATGCCTTCGCCGGTTTTGTAACCGGGCCACAATGCGTTGCGAAACGACTCGATGACGTGATCAGTGGCAACGGCGACGTGCGTCGCACCGCCTTTGATCATGCCCAGCAACGACGCCAGGACGCCGCGGACGGCGGCTACCTCACGGCCATCCGCATCCCGTGCGGAGGGCAGGGCGTAGTAGTGGCGGAACAGTTCGTAGGTGCCGTCGATCAGGTGGACGTCCAAGGAGCAACTCCACCACAACCCTATAGGAGTTTTGCTCGTTCGATCAACTGACAACGCTGCTGAGAGATTGCTTGGGACCCGTGCCGTCCGTTCAGGACTCGCGTACTCTCCTGTGCTTTCCCGGCACTGCCGTGCCGGGCTTTCCCATACCGCCGCTGCGCGGCTGGATCTTGGAGAGCTTGGCCCACCGTTCTCCCTCAGACTTTAGTTCCCAAGCGCACTGACTAAGGTCGAACGGATGGCGAAGTGACGAGCACAAAACACCAGTGATCGTAATCACACCCCTTCCACAGCATTCCCGGTAAGAATGATTGCGGCGGGTAGCGACCGGGCCAGAAAAGGGAACATGGTTCCCGTCTTTGGAGCCGAAGGAAATGCCTACAGCTTGTAAGGAATTCGAAGATACGCAAAGAGGGAAGGGAAACGTCATGAGTCTTAGTCAGCTTGCTCGATCCATCCGGGAGTCCGCGACTCTCAAGCTGAATGAAACGGCGGCGCGGCTCCGCGACAAAGGAGAGCCGATCATTCATTTGGGAGGCGGTGAACCCAAGAGCAAGGCGCCAACGGATGCGGTGATCAACTGTGCCGCTTTGCTGAACACGGGAGAAATCCGGTACACGGCACCCGACGGGATTCCGGCGCTGAAGAAGGCGGTAATTCGATACAGCGAGGATCACTACAGGAAGACCGTCTTGGCGGACAACGTGATCGTGTCGGGTGGCGCCAAGCAGGCGCTGATGGTGTTGCTGCACGCCATCCTCGACCCCAAGGAAGAAGTGATTTTTCCTGCGCCCTACTGGGTAAGCTATCCGGAAATGGTGAAGCTGGCGGGCGGTGTTCCCGTGCCAGTGACTGCGGAGGACGGATCGTTTTGTCCGACTGTGCAGGAGATAGCGGACGCGGTGGGCTCGAACACTAAGGCCATCATCCTGAACAGTCCGAATAACCCCTCGGGAGCGATGCTGGCGAAGGAATTTGTGCAGGAGATGGTGGAGTTCTGCGAGAAGAAGAGCCTCTATCTGATCATGGACGACATTTACAACCGGCTGGTGTTCGACGGGAAGAGCGCGCCGATTTGTTATGACTTCGCGAAGGAGCCGCTCGAGGAATCGAAGCTGGTGGTGATCAACGGCGTATCGAAGATGTACGCGATGACGGGATTCCGCATTGGCTGGGCAATTGCCAGCAAGCCACTGATCGAAGCGATGACGACCATCCAGTCGCAGCAGACCTCGGGTCCGGCCTCGCCGTCGCAGTGGGCGGCGGTGGGCGCGCTCAACGGTGTGCAGTCGTCGGTGGAGAGCCTGAGAGTCACGCTGGAGAACAACCGGAATGTGATGTTGGATCACCTGAAGGCTTTTGACGGAGTGAAGGTGCACAAACCGGACGGGACTTTCTACTGCTTCCCGGACTTCAGCGCCTACATGAAGGATTCGCAAAAGCTGTCCACGTTCCTGCTCGACAAGGTGCGCGTGGTTACGGTTCCGGGCAAGGAATTCGGTTTTGAAGGGCACCTGCGGCTTAGCTACTGCGGGACGATCCGCGATATTACTGAGGGACTGGACCGCATCAAGTGGGCGCTGGACCCGAATTCGGCAAACGAACTGTATCTTGGCGACCGCAAGCTGGTGAGGGAGTGGCTATGAATATCTACCTCGACGTCCAATCTCCGGCGGTGAAAGAGGCAGGGAAGTTGGCCTCGAACTACGGTCTGCAGAATCACGGGCTGGTCAATCTGCGACGGGTCTACTGGAATCTGCCGACGCCCGCACTCTATGAAGAGAGCATTTTCCGATCGGAGGGAAGGCTGTCGCACCTCGGACCGCTGGTGGTCGATACCGGAAAGCATACGGCACGAGCGGCGGCTGACAAATTCGTGGTGCGTGAGCAATCCACCGAAGAGAAGATTTGGTGGGGGCCGTACAACCGGCCGTTCACGGGAGAGAGTTTCAGCTCGCTGCTCGCGCGGCTGCAGGGCTACCTGCAGGGGCGCGACGTTTTCGTTCAGGACTGTTTCGCCGGCGCAGACCCGGAGCACAGCCTGCCGGTGCGGATCATCACGCAGAAGGCGTGGCACAGCTTGTTTGCCCGCACCATGTTTTTGAAAATCCGGAATCACGACGCCCTGCAGCATCACATACCGGAATTCACGGTGATCGCTGCGCCTGGGTTTCAGGCATCGCCGATGGTGGATGGAACTCGCACAGAGACTTTCATCATTATTAACTTCCGGGAACGGCTGGCGATTATTGGAGGCACGAGCTACGCCGGCGAGATCAAGAAGACTATCTTTACGGTCCTGAATTTTCTTTTGCCGCTCGAAGGTGTGCTGTCGATGCACTGCTCGGCCAACGTGGGCAGCGACGGAGACGTAGCGATCTTCTTTGGGCTTTCGGGAACCGGCAAGACCACGCTGTCGGCAGACCCGAAGCGTCACCTGATTGGGGATGACGAACACGGCTGGAGCGACAACGGAGTATTCAACTTCGAAGATGGCTGCTATGCCAAGGTGATCCGTCTCTCGCCGGAGGCCGAACCGCAGATCTACGCTTGCACGCGCAGGTTTGGGACCGTGTTGGAAAATGTCACTTTCGATCCCGTCTCGCGGCATCTCGACCTTAACGACTACACGGTGACCGAGAACACGCGGGCGGCCTATCCGCTTTCCTATATCGAGAACTGCATGCCGGAGAAGCGGGCGGGACATCCGAAGAACGTCATTTTCCTGACGTGCGATGCCTCGGGAGTGATGCCCCCCATTTCGAAGCTGAGTCCAGACCAGGCGATCTACCACTTTATTTCCGGCTACACGAGCAAGATTGCCGGTACGGAGATTGGGCTGGGCGTGGAGCCGGAGATGACGTTCAGTACCTGCTTTGGCGGGCCGTTCATGGTGCACCATCCGCTGGCTTATGCGGAATTGCTGAAGAAGAAGATCCAGAAGCACGGCGCACACGTTTGGCTGGTGAACACGGGTTGGACCGGCGGGCCTTTTGGCGTGGGCAAGCGGATCAGCATCCATCACACGCGGGCGTTGCTCAACGCGGCGCTCAGCGGTTCGCTGGTTTCGGTGGAGTATAAAAAAGATCCGGTGTTCGGCTTTGACGTGCCGGTTCAGTGCGAAGGAGTTCCGTCGCAGATTCTGGATCCGGCGAACACTTGGCCGAGCCGCGATGAGTATTTCCGCAAGTACGACGCGCTCGCCGCCCGCTTCATCGAGAACTTCAAGCTGATGATGGCGGAGTGCCCGGAGCATATTCTGGAGGCGGGGCCCAAGCGGCTTGCGACCGTGCACGCCTGAAGTATGGCCGGGACGGGCTATTTTGCTCGCCGATTTTCGGCGTCGACCATCCAGCCTCGCAGCAACTTTTCCGGCGGAATGCTGGACAGGTAAGGCTTGATATCCAGAATCGGCGTTCCGTCAAGCATGTCAACGCCGCGGACACGCAACCGCTTTCCTTCGCGGCCCAGCAGTTCGACCACGGTGAGTCCGATTGGGTTCGGACGTCTTGGCGATCGCGTCGCAAAAACTCCGTGCGGCCGATCGTCGATTGGAGGTATGCCGAGCAACTCGAATCCATCCGAACGATCGAAGACCCACAGAACGAACAGGTGAGAAAAACCTTCGATGTCGGTGAGCCCGGTTTCGAATTCAGGCAGTATTTCGAGCACTCCTTCGGCATCGTGCCTGGCACCAAATCCCTTCGGTACGTCTTGCGATTTCGTGTACGGACTTCTTACGTATCCGATCGGTTGTGGTGAAAACATAGGTTCTGAGATTCCTTCCATCTTTGCCGCTACTGATCTTCCTTCTTTTCTGGCTCCCGGGGAAGCGGCTTCTCGATGGGTTTGCGCGGCAGCATCTGGTCGCGCATGGCTGCGTCATAGACGAAGCTGGCTACGATGACGGAGATTTGTTTCAGATCGTCGGGTTGCAGGCGGTCGTACACATCCATGTTGGAGTGGTGGGTGCGAGTCTCGTACTCGATCGGATCCTGGATGAATTGAAATCCCGGGATGCCGACCGCGTCGAAGGAAAGATGGTCGGTGCCGCCGGTGTTGCGCATGGTGAGCGTGGTCATGCCGAGGTCCTTAAAAGGCTGCATCCAGGCTTCGAAGATCGGCGCCACGGCTTCGTTTTCCTGCAGGTAGACGCCACGGATTTTGCCGGTGCCGTTATCAACGTTGAAGTAGGCCGAGACTTTCGCCTGCTCAGGTTTGATCGTGACCGGGCCTGCTTCCCGCCGCGTGAGCGTGGGCATGCCCTTCATGTTGGGGTCGTCGAGGGGCGGTCGCGAGCCGAAGTGCTGCTCGACGTAGTGCTGGGAGCCGAGCAATCCCTGTTCCTCGCCGCTCCACAGGCCGATGCGGATGGTGCGCCGGGGCTTGATGTCGAGGGTTTTCAGGATGCGCATGGCCTCCATCATGACGATGGTGCCCGCGCCGTTATCGGTGGCGCCCGTGCCTGCATGCCACGAGTCGAGGTGCGCGCCCAGCATGACGAGTTCGTCTTTCTTGTCAGTGCCGGGAATTTCGGCGATCGTGTCGTACTGCATCGGATCATCGTCGTAGAAATTGTTGACGACGTTCAATTCCAGCGTGACATCTTTTTTCTGCTGCAGGAGGCGGGCGATGCGGCTCCAGTGCTCCGATGCCATCGTGAGCTGCGGGACGGTGGTGGTTTCGCCGATTTTGTAGGACCCGCCCGATTGTACGAACACAGTGCCGCCACCCGACGTGCCACGGCTGTGGTCGATTACCGCCAGAACTTTTTCTTCGGCGAAGAACTGGTTCAAGTCTTTGATGAACTGCTGACGGCGCGCGAACTCAGCCAGACGAGACGGCGAGCGTTCGCTGGGAATCTGGTACTGCTCTTCCTTGGCGAGGTCATCGTCGGTGTAGCGCCTGTAGGGGGCCTCGGCGATAGGCTTCACTTCGGCATCGGGACCGAAGATGGCGATCATGCCCGCGAGTTTGCCGCGATACTTCTCGAAATCTTTCTTGTCTTCAATCGTCACGCGAACGCACTTACCGGTAACGACGCCGTTGGTGCCGGGACTCCACGCTTTGGCATAGACGATGAGCGGAACGATGTCGGGTGAGGTCATGCGGGCATTTACGTTCTCATTCGCCCATCCGCGACCGAACGGTCCCCAGGCTTCCAGGTGAGCATTGCTCAGGCCCATGGCGGTGAACTGGTCGCGGGTCCACTCGTTGGCGCGCTTCATGTTCGGCGATCCGGTGAGACGCTCGCCAATCGAATCCATGAGGCCGGAGGCGAAGTCCATGACTTTGGAATTGTGGAATCCCTCATATCGAATATGAGAGATGGTTTCGAGATCGACTTTCTCCTGAGACCAACTGGCCGAGGCCAGTACCAGAATCACGACCGAAAGAGGGAAGAGGCGCAAAAATTTCTGCATGAGAAGCGCTCCTGAGTGGAAATCAAAGCGGCGATTATACAGCCGCGCGAAAGGGCTGAAGTGACAACAATTGTAAAGTTATTTCAAGACCTAGTTATGATTTCTTTTCGTCGTTGGTGGTTTGGCTTGCGGGCTTATTGGCGGGCACTTTCCGCTTCTCGTCGGAGTCTACCGAATACAGCATGTAGTGATCGAAGCTGTGGCGGCGGTAGTAGCGGTGCTTGCGGAAGTCGAAATAAATCTCAGCACTCTTGGGCAACCAGAGCGTTGTGTTCTTCTTTTGGAACGGGATCGGCCCGTACTCGACGACCTGATGCTCGCTCAGAAGTTGGATCTCCGGCATGGGGCTCACCATCTCCGCTTCGATGCGGACGATCTGGAACTTGTCGGCGGTAATCCAGGCTCTGCCTTTGAGTTTCACCGCGTGGATCTGGTTCCCAACTTTGTAGGCGTGCATGTGGTTGGGGCGGTCGTCGCGCTGGCGGAAGTGGACCAGCCAACTCGCCTGTCCATGCCAATCGCCCAGGCCCTCGCATACCATTTCAAAGTTGTCGCGCATATGAGGGTGGAAGACGAGCGCCAGCGCGGCAAATCCGGTGCTGGCAATCTTGTCAGGATAACCCTCCAGGGAGAGCTTCTCGGCGCGGAACTCGTCGACGGAAAGAAATCCTGGCTGCGGTTCCGAGATCGAAGCCACATAGTTGAACTTGCGGGTCTCGGTGCGCACGGGCGTGCCGTACTCGTCCAGCGCCTGATGAAATAAATCTTCGACCGCAGCGAAGCGGGTTACGTCGTCCACCAATTCCTGCACACGCTTTCCCGATTCTTCGACCACCTTCTCCGACGGACAGGCGACGCCCGGCGCGAGGGAGAGTTTGATGTCGTCGATGCCGGGGGGCTGCCACGCTTTCACGGAAAGACGAGGCGCAGGAAGAGCCAGTAAAGGGTCGACGCCTGAAAGTCGGGCAGTTGTTTGAGCAGCGTTTTCCGCCGACGCGGGGCTGGAGCCGTGATCGTTGATCTCGGCGATCAACGTGCGAACCTGTCCGGCGATGGGGTGTTGCGGCGACTCTTGCAGGAAAGCATTCAGCGCTTTTACGCCCTCCTGCTCCTGGCCCAGATTGACCAGCGCTTCTCCCAGGACCAACTGCGCCGGGCTAGCTTCATTTTTGCCTTTCGCAATCGCGACTCGCGCTTCGTCGCGCGCCTTGCCGTAGTCTTTCTGGTGAAGATAAGCATCGGCGAGCAAGTTATGTGGCACCCAATTTTCCGCATCGGCCAGCACCGCCTGCTCCAGGGCCGATCTCGCGGCTGGATAGTCTTGTCGTTCCAGGCCGGCCCTGCCCAAAAGGGTGAGAGCCTGGGCATTATGGGGATTGAGATTCGTAGCGGTGCTTAAGTAAGTTCCGGCCTGAGAAAAATCCTTCTTTTCGAAGTACAGATATCCCAAGAGAAAATTTAGCTCTGGGCTCGAGGGAGCAGATTTGTAAGCTTCGTCCAGTTGCTTCTGCGCCTCCTTGAGATTGCCCGACTTGAGAGCCGAAATCGCGTGCTTAGTCCCCTTGCGCGCTTTCGCTGACATGACCGTGTTGCCCACGTCAAGGTTGATGGCTGTAGGATCGCGGTGCAGCACGATATCGAACTCCAGCATGTTTCGAGTCGCGATCATTTTCAGATCCTGATGCGAGCTCAGATAACCGACTGCGCTCACTTCCGCGTTGTAGTCGCCGTAGGGGACGTCGGTAAACACACCTTCGGAGTTTTCGCTGGTCGGCTGCCACGTGGCCGTCTGATTCGACAGGTTCACAAGTTTCACCAGCGCCTGCCGATCAAGGTGAGTGCCATTGCGCTCGGCAAAAACCTTGAAGGTCACAATGCCAGTGTTCGGGGCGGTGCTGAGGACTACTCTCGATTCGTCGGGATGGCCAAAGCTGCCCTGCGCTTGACCCAGAGCAGTTGCAGAGAGGAGGCAGACAAGAAAAAGGGCAGCAGCCAGGGAGCGCTGAGGAGGGCCGTAAAGACTGGTGGCGCCACGAGGCATAACTGCTTTCCGGCGTCAGTCTGTCACAAGTTCTTTCCGCAGGTCAACAGAGTATGAAAGCGCGAGTATGAAAGCGCGAGTATGAAAGCGCGGAGAGGACGATTCTTACTCTTTGGCAGATGGTTTCTCTGGGGCGGCGGAAGGTTTGTTACCCTCGTCAGTCTTTTTGCCCTCCGCGGGAGGCTTCGCTTCTTCATCCTCATCCTTGTCCTTTCTAACGATGTATTGCACGATGAGCGAAATGCGGCGGTTGGCGGGGTCTAGCGGAGCCTGGGGCTTGCGCAGTTGCTGGTCGGCAAAGCCGCGGACTTGCGTGACTTGGTCGGTCCGGATTCCGTTCCCCTGCATCAGGCGGCGGGCGGCGTTGGCGCGGTCAGTGGAGAGTTCCCGTAGTTCGCCGATGCGGAGTAAGGCTGGGAATCGGTATGGCCTTCGATGGAGAGCTTGTTGGGAAGTTTTCCCAGTTCCTGCGCCAGGGTGATGAGCAGTTCGCGGCCATCGCCGTTGAGCTTGGCGCTGCCGCTGTCGAAGAACGTCCCGGTTGCCGATTCCGAGAGTTCGATGCGAAGACCATCCGTCGTCACGGTCATCTCGATGTGGCTCTTTAGTTTTTCGAAGTCGCTCATCTGCCGGATCGCCATTTGTAGTTGCTCTTTAAGTTTCGGCATGTTGTCGCGCGTCAGGGTGAAGTTCTCTCCCGAGCCCGCCATGTTGGAGCCGACTTTCTTCGAGGTTCCGGTTGGATCCTTGAAATATCCTCCCACCGCTTCCTGGACTTGCTTGCTGGAGTTGAGCAGCCAGAGCACGATAAACAACGCCATCATGGCAGTGACGAAGTCGGCGTAGGCGACCTTCCACGCACCACCGTGATGACCGCCGTGGCCACCTTTTTTCTTGATGATGATAATGGGGCGCGTTTTTTCCATGTTTCCTGAGGCGATCCGGCTAAGCCGATGCCGCCGCGGCTGCTCCTCCTCCACGGCAAGCCTGTTCGAGTTCTTTGAACGATGGGCGGACGTGGCCGGGAATGGCACGCCGAGCGACCTCTACCGCCATGATGGGGGCGCTACCTTTCAGAAAGGAAACCATCAAGACGCGCAGAACGTAGAGGAATGCGTGTTCTTCCTCGGCTGCTTTCGTCATGTTGGCGGCGATGGGCCCGATCAGTCCGTAAC
>Ga0075019_10002407_pt1 | contig 10641 bp, 7 predicted proteins | sample ColStrG_CSR_2013_FD_71473 | JGI IMG/M metagenome (GOLD analysis project Ga0075019, IMG submission 71473) | Freshwater sediment microbial communities in response to fracking from Pennsylvania, USA - Cold Stream Run_MetaG_CSR_2013 | ecosystem: Environmental > Aquatic > Freshwater > Creek >...
GGCCGGCGACACGGCCAATTACTTCGGGCTGGGCGCCTGGAGCGCGGAGTCGAACTCGCAAGTCGGCACAGCTGCCGCGGTGAACAGCAACGGCGACACCGCGACGGTGGCCTTCTCGATCAACGGCGGGCAGAAGATCCTGCTCGGTTTCACGGCCGGGGTAGATCTTGCCCACACGGAGGCCAATTTCCAGGCCGCCATCAACGCCAACACGGAGTTGCACGCGGCGGGCATCACGGTAACCGACAACGCCGGTACCATCACCGTGGCCAGCGGCAATGCCGGCGTGACATTCCGGATGAACGTGGAAAGCCAGAGCGGCGGCCTGGATCTGAAGTTTGGCACCGGCGCCGCTTCCACGGCGACCTTGTCGGCGGTGGACCAGGCGGCCATGACCTCGGCCAGTGGATCGTCGCAGACCGGGCTGGGGGCCGACAGCGACGTATTCAGCTTCGCGGGGCTGAAGAACCTTGGCGCGGCCGGCGGCACGTTGGGTGCCGACGCCGACCAGCAGGTGTTGAGCTTCAGCGCCAACGACAGCAACGGACAACTACAATCCACCTCCGTCACGTTGGGGGAGGCCAACGCCGCCACCCTGGACCAGGCGATCCAGACCATCAACAACGCGCTGCAAACCAGCGCCAATGCGACGATGAAACAGATTGTCGCCGTGAAGGAGACCAACGTCGCGGGGACGGCTGAGGGCATCCGCTTCATCAGTTCCCTGAACAATTTCTCGGTCGGCATCGGTCAGGCGGTCAATAGCACGGCGACAGAGCCGGTGGGTCTCTACGACGGTACGTCGGGAGCGACTTCCGCGCAAGGGATGACGGTTCGCTCCTCAGCCAGCGGGGCCATGGACATCACCACGATCGCCGGCGCGGACCAAGCCGTGGTGGCGCTGGGACAAGCCGTATTGAAACTCGGCGTGGCTCAGGCCGCGGTCGGTAAGGGCGAGAACCAGTTGAACTATGCAATCAGTCTGGCCAACTCCCAGATCAGCAACTTCTCCGCGGCCCAGTCCCAGATCCGCGACGCCGACGTGGCGGCGGAGGCCGCGAACCTGAGCAAGGCCCAGGTCCTGCAACAGGCATCGATTGCTGCCATGGCTCAGGCCAATTCCGCTCCCCAGGCCGTGCTGGCGCTCTTAAAGGGATAACGGAAGTACCTGGTACTAAGCTCGATCCTGTTTTTTGAGACGCTCGCGGTAAAAGTACCGTTGGCGGCTCTTTTCCTGTTGGGCCTTTCAAGTTCCGCTGAATCGAGACGATGAGGTGATTGTCCGGCAAGAAGCCGGCACCCAGAAATGAAAGGATTTCACCATGGCTTTCTCGATTCAAACCAACGTAAACTCTCTCATCGCGCAAGAAAACCTGCGCGTCAACAGCAGCTTCCAGAGCCAGACCATCCAACGGCTGACCTCCGGCTACCGTATTAACTCGTCGGGCGACGATGCCGCGGGTTTGGCGATCGCTAACAAATTCCGCAACGATACCGTCGAACTGACGCAAGGCGTAAGAAACGGCAACGACGGCGTTGCGCAGTTGCAGATCATAGACGGCGGTGTCAGCAACATCAGCAAGATGCTGGACCGGCTGAAAACCCTGGCCACGCAATCCGCGTCGGCTACCTTCACCGGCGACCGGACCGTGTTGAACAACGAATACCAGACCTTGGTCGGCGAAATCGACCGGCAAGCCCAGAGTATCGGGCTGTCCACCGGCGGGCACTTCGCCAAGACCGGGAGCGTCTACATCGGCGGCGGCGCTACGGCTAGCGGCGCGGCCGACATCGCCAACGGTACTGTGAGCCTCGATCTGAGCAACTCCGCGGTAGATTCCAAGGCCTTGGGGTTACGCACCTCGCAATTCACGGTTCAGAGCGCCACGGGCACTAACCTGGCGGTGGCTTCCAATACCAGCATCGCCAATATTGTCAATGCCAACGGCGCAGCGGGCGCCGCCACGGCGAGTTTCGATCTCTCCGGCGCCGGTTTCTCGGGCTTGCGGGTCTCGGTTGTCCTGGGTCTCAACGACACCACCCAGACGGTCGCCGACAAGTTGAATTCCGCCATTCAAGCGCTGGGCAACTCCGGAACGGCGGCCGCCGATAGCCTGCGCAACGCCAACATCCTAGCCAACGCGGTTACTGATAGCAGCGGCAACGAACAGTTGACCTTTACTTCCGCCAGTTCGGCCTTCCAGGTTTCCGCGGCGTCCAATACCGCCAATGCCCTGATGGGCCAATTCGATTCCTCGGCTACCAACGCCGCCACCGGCGCTTCGGTCAGCCAAACCATCACCGGCAGCGCGATGACCGACGCAACCACGGTCGAGAACGTGAACCTGAAGGTCATCGTCAACGGGACGGCGCATAACTTGGCCGTGGCTACGGCCGGCACGGAAGCCAACGCTGCCGCCATGTTGGCCGACGTAACCGGCAGTGCCAACTACGCACAGTTGACTGCCCTGGGGGTGACGGCACGGTTGGACGGCACCGGCACCAAACTGCAGTTTGTGGGCAACAGCAACCAGAGCATCCAGGTGCAGGCGGCCGGCGACACGGCCAACTACTTCGGGCTGGGCGCCTGGAGCGCGGCGTCGAACTCGCAAGTCGGCACGGCTGCCGCGGTCAACAGCAACGGCGACACCGCGACGGTGGCCTTCTCCATCAACGGCGGGCAGAAGATCCTGGTCGGTTTCACGGCCGGGGCGTCCATTGGTGCCACGGAGACCAACTTCCAGAACGCCATCAATGCCAACACGGAGTTGCACGCGGCGGGCCTCACTGTGACCGACAACGCCGGTACGATCACCGTGGCCAGCGGCAATGCCGGCGTGACATTCCGGATGAACGTGGAAAGCCAGAGCGGCGGCCTGGATCTAAAGTTTGGCACCGGCGCTGCTTCCACGGCGACCTTGTCGGCGGTGGACCACGCGGCCATGACCTCGGCCGGCGGATCGTCGCAGACCGGGCTGGGAAGCAACAGCGACGTATTCAGCTTCGCGGGGCTGAATAACCTTGGCGCGGCCGGCGGCACGTTGGGCAACGGCGCCGACCAGCAGGTGTTGAGCTTCAGCGCCACCGACATCAACGGCAAACTGCATTCGCAGTCGGTGACGCTGGCGGAGGCCAACGCCGCCACCCTGGACCAGGCGATCCAGACCATCAACAGCGCGCTGCAGACCAACGCCAATTCGACGATGAAACAGATTGTCGCCGTGAAGGAGACCAACATCGCGGGGACGGCCGAAGGCATCCGCTTCATCAGCTCCCTGAACAACTTCTCGGTCGGCGTAGGCCAATCGACGAACAACACCGCGGACACCCCGGTGGGTCTGTACGACGGCACATCGGCCGCTTCGTCAACACAGGGCATGACCGTCAATTCCTCGTCCAGCGGCACCATGGACATCACCACGCTCGCCGGCGCGGACCAAGCCGTGGTGGCGCTGGGACAAGCCGTATTGAAACTCGGCGTGGCCCAGGCCGCCGTCGGTAAGGGCGAGAACCAGTTGAACTATGCGATCGGCCTGGCCAACTCCCAGATCACCAACTTCTCCGCGGCACAGTCCCAGATCCTCGATGCCGACGTGGCTGCGGAGGCCGCGAATCTGAGCAGGGCCCAGGTCCTGCAGCAGGCTTCGATTGCTGCCATGGCCCAGGCCAATTCCGCTCCCCAGGCAGTGCTCGCACTCCTGAGGGGGTAACCCTAAACCACTAACCGGCGGGCGGAGCTGATCAACCGGCCTCGCCCGCCCTAAAGCTTCGGGCCGAATCGGACGATGAGTCTATTCGGCCCGGGAGTCTTTTTATGGGTACAACCAGCAGCGCAATCTTCACCGGCAGCAGCCAGTTCTCGCAGGACTTCGCGAACAGCATTACACGCTCGGTCAACCTCGCTTCGCAACCGATCACCCAGATGCAATCCGACGTGACCGCCCTGCAGAGTCAATCCGACGCTCTGAGCAACACCAGCGGCATCGGTTCCAAGTTTACCGCGCTGCAAAATGCGGTGCAGGCCATCAGTCAAGCGATGAGCGGAAGCTCGTTTCAGACTGACATTTCCAATCCGTCGGCGGTCAGCGCGACAGTCGCTGACGGCGCCATGGAAGGCACTTATTCTATCGACGTACAGAATATCGGCACCTACGCAACCAGCCTTTCGGCGAGCGCCTGGGTGAATCAACCCAACCCGTCGGGGCAGAAGCACACCTATCAGCTCGTCATCGATACAGGCAGCGGCCCCTCCACCATCAACATCACGCCCAGCGACAACAGCGCCGCCAGTGTGGCGCAGGCCATCAATCTTGCCGCCGGGGACAAGGTCCAGGCTACGGTGGTCAATGTCGGTCCGAACGACAGCCGGATCTCGCTCAAGAGCAACACGCTAGGCCCCGCGACCTTGGACATTCAGGACGGCGGAACCAGTCTTCAGCAACAAGGTCCGGCGGGGGAGTTGGCATCCTACTCGGTGGATGGCAACCCCGCCGTCTCCAGCACCTCGCGCACCATAACGCTCGCGCCCGGGCTTTCGGTCAACCTGTTGTCTGGGGATTCGGGCGTTCCCGTGAACATTACGGTGTCGCGGTCGACCTCGGCTCTCAGCAGCGCGCTGTCCGGTTTCGCGGATGCCTACAACGCCGCGGTCGATTCCCTGGACGCGCAACGGGGCCAGACGCAAGGCTCGCTGGGCGGCCAGTCGATCGTGTCCCAGCTCAGCCAGACCCTCAGCAGCCTGGCCACCTATACCGTCCCGGGTTCGAACATCTCGGGGCTTTCGGCCCTCGGATTCGATCTGGGGGTGGATGGCCATCTGACCTACAACCAGTTCTCCATGATGTCCACCGATATTTCCAATTCCGCGGGTGTCACGGCCTTTTTGGGATCGGCCACGGACGGCGGTTTTCTGAAGGCTGCGACGGATGCGATGACCAGCGTCGAAGATCCGACTACCGGTCTCATCCAGACAACCGAAACCGGCATCCAGAACCAGATAGACGACCTCAACAGCCGGATTAGCGACAAACAGGACCAGGTCAACCAGCTCCAGCAGAATCTGCAGGCCCAGATGGCGGCCGCCGACGCGGCGATCGCCACCATGGAACAGCAGTACTCCTACATGAGCAGCGTGTTCCAGGCCCAGCAGACTGCCGATCAGATGTACAAGTGAGGAGGCCATGAACAGCCAATTGGCGAATGCAATTCGAAGGGCCTTTGCCTCGGGAGAGTTTGCCAAGGCACAGCGCTTGTGGAACGAGTACGCGGGCCAACTCCAGCGCCTGATTGCCGCTGGGTCTGCCACACCGGCCATGCTCTCGGAAACCCGCGAATTGATCGACTGGTCCAAGCTTGTGGTGAAGGTTCACCAGGCGCACGCAGCCAACCAACTGAAGGGACTGTACCTGGCTGGGATATACCAGTGCCCCAGACCGAATCCACCCGTGGGCGTCCGCGTCAGCTTTTGAAGACACGACTCCGGAGGTCGTTGCGCTAGCCCGTGCCGTCCATTGACGGCTGCTGCCCTCCACCTGAATCAGTCGCTTCCTCCTCTTGCCACTTCACCAAGTGGATCGTAACGCGACTGGCCTGCCCCCTTTTCCCCCGCGGGCATTACCCCGCGACTCCGCAGGCCACCAGTTTCTCCCAAGTGGACGGGCCGGATCGTGATCGTGGATTCACTTGCTCGCGCGTCAGGCTGTGAGACGGCAGAATCGAGGCCAGATCATCCGACTTAAAAAGGACGGCGCTTTTGCCACTTAAGCTAAAGACCCGAACTTTGGTACCGGGCCAGGGGATCGAACCCTGCTTTTCTTCTTTGTAGGAGAAGTGCCGTCACCAGACGACAAGCCCGGCATGGTGCCCTCCTTGGCTTCGATCCAAGCGCCTCCGGTATATAGACCGGCGCTCTACCCAATAAGCTAGAGGGACAACTTGGGCTGGCGGGAGAGGATTCGAACCTCCATATTGCTGGTTAACAGCCAGCCGTACGGCATTTGTACTACCTGCCATGCCAACAAACCTGGTGGGCCTCCAGCCAATTGAAACCGTTCTCTCACGAAGAGTCGAGTGCTTCGCCATTAAGCTGGAAAGCCCGAAACTTGGTCCCTCAGGTGGGTAACGATCCCACTCTCACCGATTTGAAGGACCGGGCACTCGACCACTCGTGCGCTGCGGGATGGCGTCGTAGATGGGAATTGAATCCACTTTCACCTGAGAGTCAGGGCGCTCGACCGCTCGCGCGTTACGACACAGATACTTGGGCGCGGAAACGTATGGCCGGCCGATGGAACTGCGATCTTCTGTTGCCGAAGTCCGATTCAGTGGGACGGCGGCCGAAATGGTACCCCCTAGGCGATTTGAACGCCTATCCCAAGGTCCGCAACCTCGTGCCCTATCCATTGGACGAAGGGGGCATGATAACTGGCAGGCCGGGATTGACTTGAACCACCGACATCTTCCTCCAGAGAGAAGCGTTCTGCCACTGAACTACCGGCCTGTGGCTGGGGGTGCGCGAATCACGGCCCGCAGCGGACTTCAAAGGCCCGCGGTCTGCCACTAACCGAACCCCCAATTTTGGGGTGGCCACGGCGAATCGAACGCCGGTGGAGAGGTTCACAGCCTCCCGATCTGCCACTGATCTATGGCCACAATCGCTCACGGCGGCGCGTCTTACAGGTGGTCGCCAACTGCCGCTATCACTTGGTGCAGCGGGCCAGAATCGAACTGGCTTGTCCAGCTTTTCAGACTGGCGCCTTGACCACAACGGCCTCCGCTACGAAATCTGGTGGATGACCGGGGAGTCGAACCCCGACTGGATGGTTCCTTGCCCGGCATCGATCTGCCGATGGACTCGAATCCACCTGAACGGCATCATGAGTACCCGTTTGTTGCCGTCAACATCTCACCGGAACAAACTTGGAGCCGAAGGAGATACCCGAAATCCCATGCTTCGCATTTTAGATACGACGCTTTCCTCTTAAGCTACTTCGGCACTTACCACACGGCCGGGTTTGAACACACGCGTCCGGCTATTAGACGATATTCCGCGTAGGGAGATGGCCGCGGACACACAAGGCCGGGAGCTTGGAGCGGGTTATCGGACTCAATCCGATGTAGACAGACTGCAGTCTGCCGTCCGGGCCGTTGGACGAACCCCGCCAAAAGGTTGGAGCGGACGGAGGCACTCGAAACCTCTCATCCGGGTTGGAGGCTCAGGGCACATCTATATACAACACCCGCCTAAGTCCTAGATTGTCAAAGAACTAACAATAATGGTCGGGGACCTCAGATTTGAACTGAGAGTCTCTCGCTCCCACGGCGAGCGGGTTAAGCCGTTTCCCAAGTCCCCGTAAAAAGCAAAAGGCCCGATCCGTCTGGACCGGGCCTTCTTGAAACCGAGTTATTCCAAGTCAGCTCAGGTCCCCGGACGCACGTCTGTATTGACGGTCCTCTGGGCCATGATTGGTTCGGCGCCGAAATGGAATGTTTGTATCACGCAGTTTCAGTATAGAGGTATCGACTAAGCTAAGTCAACTGTTATTTGGCCGGTGCGCCTGACCCGCCGGCAGTTCTCCCCAAGCTCACCGGCGACGGCGACGCCCGGAGTCAGCCGCACTCAAGACTCGCTGGCAGCCCTTCGAGCCGCGGGTAGCCTGGTCCCCCGTGAGGATTCCTCCGCCCATTGGCAGAGCGCTGAGGTCAAAGTCCTCACCACCTCCGACTCTTGGAATGGCTGAGCGATTACGTCATATCCGCCCAGGTTCAAGACCTCGGCCCAGAGGAGATCGTCGGCCAGTTCGGAAGTCACAACCAGTCGGGGAGGGCACGGCAGGCCTGCAATGCAGTCCAACAGATCCCGCCAGTTCCCGTCTGCGAAAGAGCAATGACAGAGAATCACGGGCGCTCGATGTTCAGCCAGGAACTGCGCCACGTCCCGGGCACCCCGCGCCTCGTGAATCCTCCAGTTCAGTCCGTTGAGGATCTGGCGAAGGAGGACGGGTGTCGCTGGGAACACGGTCACGACAGCCGTTTCGAAACCATCGCCAGCCTTGATGGCTTCGTCTCGCAAACTACGCGCAGACGGGTACCGGGAAAGATGCTCCGGCAGTCTGCCGGGGCGAGATTCTCCGTTGGTCGGCACGATGATTCACCCCTCCGCGATCATGATCTCGAGAGCACCCGATCTAGCCCTCGAAGAATACCGAATCCCTCTCCAGGACATGACGGGTGATGAAATCGCCGACCGTTTCCTCAAGGTCCGGCCCGCTGCAGGTCACGTTCCGTGACAACCGCACGATCCGGTACGCTGGTGCGCGTCCATCTCCTGCCTGTTTCGCCGGACTCGTCCGAATTTCCCACCTTCCCAGGTCGGCGGTCATAAGGCCCCTCCGCGCCAATCCTAACGCGTTCTCTAGGATTGAGCTTCGTGGGTGGTCCGATTTGACCTACTGGTCCGAACCGTCCCGGTTTACAACCTACGGGGAGCCTGTTAGGTTGACACTCCCTCATCCCTGGCACCGCAACATGATGCATGATCAGGCAGGAACCCGGCTGGGGTATCATAAATCAGACTGAAGACTCCTTTAGCGGAGGTTTCCATGGACGATCAACCAATGACCGCGCGCCGGCGCTTCTTGCAGACTGCGGGTGGGGCCCTCGTGCTCCAACCACAGACGGTGTTCGGGTCGCAAGCCAATTCGACCGTCGAAGTGGGTCTGGTGGGCTGCGGAGGACGCGGCAACTGGATCGCGCCGTTCTTCCCCGAATATGCCGGCGCCCGCGTGGTGGCCGTAGCGGACGTGATCCAGAGCCGGCTCGATGCCACTCGCAATAAGCTGAAGGTAGATTCGGGCCGCGCCTACTGGGGCCCCGAGGCGTACCGCGAACTGGCTCAATCGAAGCTCGATGCGGTGGTGATCGAGACCCCGCCGTATTTCCATCCGGCGCACGCGGCTGCGGCGGTGGATGCGGGTAAGCACGTCTTCTGCGCCAAACCGGTGGCGGTGGACGTTCCGGACAGCAAGAGCTTCCTGGCGAGCGGCCAGAAGGCGCAGAGCAAGGGCCTCAGCTTCTGGGTCGATTTCCAGAGCCGATCGCGGCCCGTGTTTCAGGAGGCAGTTGCGCGCATGGCGCGGGGCGACATCGGGAAGATCGCCATGGCCCAGGTTTTCTATTATGCCAACCGGCCGTGGGTGGACCGTTCCACTCCCGATATGGATCCCGGGCAAAAGCGGATCGTCAACTGGCTGGGCGACCGCGTGATCAGCGGGGACATCATCGTGGAACAGAACGTCCACGTCCTCGACATGGCGAACTGGTATCTCGGCGGCCATCCGCTGAAAGCGGCCGGCTCGGGGGGACGCACCAGTTGGGCGGGCACGAAGAGCGACACCGGCGACGCCTGGGATCACTTCGCAACCACGTTCTGGTATCCGGGCGAGGTTCATGCCACGTTCAGTTCGCACCAACTCACGGGCAGATTCTCCGACCTGTGCGTGCGCTGCTTTGGCCTGAAAGGCTGCGCCGACACACATTACGGCGGGCTGGTCCGGATCGTGAGCGACGATCGCGACAAGACCTGGACCGGCGCAGAGAAGGACGATACCTTCACCGCCGGCTGCATCACGAACATTCAGAACTTCGTTCAGAGCATCAAGACGGGGACGCCGGTCAACAATGCCGCCGCGGCCGTGGAGAGCAACCTCACCGGCATCCTGGGCCGGACGGCGGCTTACCGTGGAGGCGTGGTGACCTGGGAAGAAATGATGGCCTCCACCGAGAAATGGGAAGCCAGCCTGAAACTCAAGTGGTAAGGGAGACCATAATGGCAACCATCAGTCGTCGCACTCTGCTCCAATCCGCGGCGGTCGCCGGCCTTGGCGGGCGCTTCGCCGGCGGCGCCGCCCGCAACTTCTCCATCGGTGTCACCGACTGGAACCTGAGCCTCGGAGCCAACCCGGAGGCGCTGCCGCTGGCGGCGCGAATCGGCTTTGAGGGCGTCCAGAATTAGTGAAAACTCTTGACAGGTTCTTGAAAAAACGCGTCACAGTTAGTGAAAACATCCTACATGACGAGCCGTGGGCTCCTGACCGGGCGCAAAGCGCCGGCTTGTGCACTCCCAGCCTACGCCGGGTACGGATCGTCTTCCCCGTCCAAATGTCGGCTTCCATGAACGTAAACATTACGCCGTCAGGGGAGATCTGGAAGCGCTAGACCGGCAAATGTCAGCAACGTGCGTTACGCGTCAAGTTGACGTCAAGTTGACTGTCAGCGTAACTGCCCCAGCCCGCACATTCCTTGAACTCGAGATGGCCTCTCTCTACACGATCGATGTCGATCAGGGGACCGGCTAGAATGAGCATAGCGATGAACAAACTTGCCTGCTTGGTCTTTTTCTGGATGCTGCCTTTGCCGTTTGTGTTCGCGGCCGACGACGTCGTGTTTCCGAGCGGGGACATCACCCTCCACGGAGTCGTGTACAGACCGGAAGGAAAGGGGCCCTTTCCCGCTGTGGTTTATAACCACGGCAGTGCGGCTGGCATGCTAAGCAAAACCGGATTCGACGCACTCGGTCCAGTGTTCGCGAGTCATGGATGGGTGTTCTTTGGGCCATACCGGCGTGGACAAGGCTTGAGCGCA
>Ga0075019_10002408_pt1 | contig 10640 bp, 8 predicted proteins | sample ColStrG_CSR_2013_FD_71473 | JGI IMG/M metagenome (GOLD analysis project Ga0075019, IMG submission 71473) | Freshwater sediment microbial communities in response to fracking from Pennsylvania, USA - Cold Stream Run_MetaG_CSR_2013 | ecosystem: Environmental > Aquatic > Freshwater > Creek >...
CAGAGAAGCGGCAGCGGCGCCGGACCGGTTCGACATGGCGGTGATCGATGCCACCATGCCGGGGATGGCCATGGAAGAGTTGGCCCGCCAATTACTGCGGGCGAACCCGGCAATCGCGGTAATCGCGTCGAGCGGGTATCCTGTGGACATGGCTGCTGTGGAAGGGGCGGCTTCGGGACGAGTAGCATTTCTGCTCAAGCCTTTCGCCCCGGAGGTGTTGGCGGCGACGGTCCGGAGGATGATTGGCACGCAAAAAAAAGAGCTTTGACCTGGGCAAGGAGATCAAAGCCATCGCCCGGGAACGCGTAGGAACGGTTCCTGCATCGAAGGCCATCCAGCCGAAGTCCCTCCGCAAAAAGCCGAAACACAAGAAGCCGGTGGAGGAGGAAGGCCTGTGAATCCAGTGATGCTCCAAACACCGCGGCCTGCCTGTTCGCGGCGCGAGTTTCTGGCGTTCGGCTGGCTTCCGTTCCTGCGGCCGAGGCGTATCAGGCTGGCGGGCGCGAGCTTTCGCATCGTGCGCAACGGGCACTCCACGCGCCGCTACGTGCTGATCCACGGCAACGAAGAGACGGCGCGGGCAGTGCTGACCCGCCACATGGAGAACCACGAGGGGATCGCCTACCTGATCGAGAGCCACACCCGCAACGTTTCGGTAGATTCGGCCCAGATCGATCCGAACCGGATGTTTTCGCGCGTAGGGGCAGAGGCGAGTTTGAAGCGGCTGAACCCGGAACTGGCGCCGGACCGGCTCCAGGCTGCTCTGAACCTGCTGGACCGCGGCCGGGAGCGGTTGGTGCGAGCCCTCCTTCCAACGGATCGCGGTCTGCTGGTGGCGCTGCACAACAATTCCGAAGGGTACTCGGTAACCGACGAAGTTGGAATCAGCGACGAGACGTCGCTGCGCGAGCCTGGCAATCCACACGCATTCTTCCTGTGCACCGATCCGAAGGATTTTGCCGTGCTGAAGACTTCGCCATACAACGTAGTGCTGCAGCAGCATGCGCCCAAGGAGGACGATGGGTCGCTCTCGCGGCTGGCCGCCGCCCGCGGCGCGCGCTACGTCAATCTCGAGGCCGGGCTGGGAGACGCGGACCGGCAGCGGGAGATGCTGCGCTGGCTGGAGTGGAATTTGGTGTAGCCAAGCTACATGAAGTAATCTTTGACCTTGTCGAACAGCCCTTTTTCCGAGGGCCGGTTGTCCACCGGGAGCGTTTCGCGCAACTGTTCCAGCAGTTTCCGCTGCTCGCGTGAAAGGCGGGTGGGCAGCTTCACGTGGACATGAACGTAGAGATCGCCGCGGCCGCCGCTGTTGAGGATCGGAACCCCTTTGCCGCGGAGGCGGAATTGCGCGCCATTCTGCGTGCCCTCGGCAATCTTGAGCTTCTGCGGCTGCTCCAGCGTGGGAATTTCGATTTCGCAACCCAAAGCCGCTTGCGCGATGTTGATCGGAATGGTGCAGTGTAGATCGTGCTCCTGCCGGTCGAAAAAGGCGTGCGGCTTCACCTTCAGGAAGACGTAGAGATCGCCGGGAGGACCTCCCTGCGCGCCGGGTTGGCCCTCCCCGGCGAGGCGGAGGCGGTTGCCATCGTCAACGCCCGCCGGAATGTTCACCTTGAGCTTCTTCTGCACCTGGCGGTAGCCCTGGCCGCGGCATTCGCTGCACGGATTACGGATGATCTGCCCGGAACCGTTGCACGTGCTGCAGGTGCGCCGGATGGAAAGGAAGCTCTGCTGGTAGAGAACTTCGCCGCGCCCTTTGCAAGTGGGACAAGTGCTGGGTCCGCTGCCGGGCTCGGATCCCGACGCGCGGCAGCGTTCGCAGGCTTCCATGCGCGGCACCTGGATTTCGGCGCCCAGTCCGAAAACGGCATCTTCGAAGCTGATTTCCAGATCGTAGCGGACATCCTCGCCGCGTTGCGCGCGGCTGCGCCGCCGGCCGCCACCACCTCCGCCTCCGAACAGATCGCCGAACCCAAAGAAATCGCCGAGGATATCGCCGAAATCGGCGAACTGCTCAGGATTGAATCCAGGCGGTCCGCCGGCCGCGCCCTGCAGACCGGCGTGGCCAAAGCGGTCGTAGGTGGCGCGCTTCTGCGCGTCGCTCAGCACGCTATAGGCTTCGGAGGCTTCCTTGAACTTCTCCTCGGCGTGCGGATCGTCCGGATTACGGTCGGGATGAAACCGCTTGGCCAAATCGCGATACGCTCCTTTGATTTCCTGGTCGCCGGCGCCCTTACCGACACCGAGCACTTCGTAATAATCTCTTTTCGCCACGGGATTCACTGCGTTACGGCTTCACCGCTACTCGTACCATTGCGGGCCGGAGGAGCTTTCCTTTGAAATTATAGCCTCTCTGAAACTCGCCCAGAATGGCTTGGTCTTCCGCCTCGCCGGTCGGGACGCGCTCCACGGCCTGGTGCAGGTTCGGGTCGAACTGGCCTCCGGCCGTTTCGATGGGTTCCAGCCCCATTTTCTTCAGCGTCTCGGCCATCCGCTGATAGATCAGCTCGACGCCCTTGGCGTAGTTCCGGTCGGCGGTCTCCACTTTCAAGGCGCGCTCAAAATCGTCCAGGATGGGGAGCATCTCCTTGACCGAGTCCATGGCGGCGAACTGAAGATAGTCCGACCGGTCGCGCTCGGTCCGGCGACGGAAGTTGTCGAATTCGGCGCGGGCGCGTAGGAACCGGTCCTGCAGGTCGGCCTTCTCGGTGGCGAGTTGATCGCGCTCGGCAGCCAGGAAGGCTAACTGGCTTCGGGCGTCGATGGCCGGAACATTCTCTTCGGAAGACAATTCGGGAGAGTTCTCTTCGGGCTTCTGGGTGTCCACTGATACTAGTTTATCAAATGGCGTCAAAACTGCGAATTGGCGTCAAAACTGGGAATTCTCAAGGGCACGGCCGGTCTGCAGCACCGCCGCGATGGCGCGTTCGTAATGCATGCGCATGGGGCCTAAGACGGCCACTTTGCCGGGCAGGCCACTGGCCATCCGTACCGTCATGCCGATCAAGGCGAGACCTTTCATGGCCGGGTGCGCCTGTTCCAATCCCACGTGAATTTCCAACTCGCCAACGGGCTGTTCCAGGAAGCGGTCCAGAAGTTCGATCAAGCGCTGCTTTTCTTCGAGAGCGTGGAACAGCTCTCGCATTTTCTCGCGCGTGAGGTGCAAATCCAAGCCAAGCAGATTGGAAGCGCCTTCCATGTGCACTTCCGGCGACGTGTCGCCTTCCAGCAAGCCCTTGGAATAGAGCAACTGGAGTTTGCGCAACACCGCATGGTACAGTTCACGCTCTTCCTCCAAGCGGCGAAGCAACTCGCGGCGCGCGTGGCCCAGTTGCCATCCCCGGAAGTTGTGGTTGACGTAGTTGCGAATCGAGATCAGTTCTTCCGGCGAAACCGGCTCATCCAACGCGACGACGCGGTTCCGGACCATGCGGTCGCGCGTGACCAGGATCATGAGGAGGCGGTTGGAGGCCAGCGGAACCAGTTCGATCTGATCGAGTTCCTGGGCCAGGGCCGGTATGGCCGCGGCAATACCCACGTGGCGGGTCAACTCCATCAGGAGGTAGCTGGAGCGTTCTACCCGCGCTCCCACCGTATCCAGGCCGTCGAACTGGTTGCTGAGGCGGTTGGATTCGCCGGAAGCGATGCGGTTGACGGTCATCGTGCCGGCGTAGTAGCGGAAGGCCTTCTCGGTGGGGACGCGGCCGGCGGACGTGTGCGGCTGCGAGAGATATCCTTCATCGGCGAGATCGGCCATCACGTTTCGAATGGAAGCCGGACTGAGCATGTTGTCTCGCCGCTTCGAGATGGTCCGCGAACCGACCGGTTCGCCGGTTTCGATGTACGTCCGGACGATGGAGCTCAGGATTTCCAGATGTCGCGACTTCAGCGGCGAGTCCGTTTTCATAGGCCCTAGGTACACACCCTAATCACCATTCTAGTGGCTTGAAAGTAAAGGGTCAATCAATAAACTTGATGGGGCCGATAGTCTGGTACTGTTGGCCCGCGCCGGGGACACCCGTTGGGCGCCGCACGCTATACTCGTACTTTCCCGTGTTCCATTCCATCGAAAAGCAGGTTTCCAGCGCTTTCCATGCGCACATTCAGGCACGCTACGGCGTCGATCTCCAGGTAAACGTGGAGCAGCCGCGCCAGAGCGAATTCGGCGAAATGGCGGTGCCCGCGGCCTTTCAACTGGCCAAACAGTTGCGGCAGGCGCCGAAGAAGATCGCCGCCGAACTGGCGGACGAAATCGGGCCCATCCCGGGGGTGGCGGCCCTCGAGGTGGCCGGTAATGGCTACATCAATATCCGGCTGGACCGCGGGGCGTACGCCGCGGCGCTGTTGCGCGGGGAGCCCGAACCCGGGGCGGATGACGGCGAGAAAATCATCGTCGAGCACACCAACATCAACCCCAACAAGGCCGCGCACATCGGCCACCTGCGGAACGCAACCCTGGGCGACACCTTCGTTCGCATGTTGCGGGCTTTGGGGCAACGGGTGGAGGTCCAGAATTACATCGACAACACCGGCGTGCAGGTAGCCGACGTGGTGGTGGGGTTCCACTACCTGGAACACAAGACCTCAGCCGATGTGAAAGCGCTTCTGGCCGACCCTGCGGTGCGCTTCGACTACTATTGCTGGGACCTTTACGCGCGCACTTCCAGCTACTACAAGGACAATCCCGATTCGCTCAAGTGGCGGAGCGCCACGCTGCACGCCATCGAAGCGGGCGAGGGCGACGGGGCCGAGTTGGCGCACCTGGTGGCCGACGCCATCGTGGAAGCGCATCTGGCGACCATGCTGCGGCTCGACGTGGAGTACGACGTGCTGCCGCGCGAGAGCGAGATTCTGCATCTGAAGTTTTGGGCGTCGGCTTTCGAACTGCTCAAAGAGCGGAAAGCCATCTACCGCGAAACCGAGGGTAAGAACGCCGGCTGCTGGGTGATGCCAGGCCTCTCCGAGGAAGGCAAGGTGATCGTGCGCTCGGACGGCACCGTGACCTATGTGGGCAAGGACATCGCCTACCAGCTCTGGAAGTTTGGACTGCTCGGCAAGGACTTCTACTATCGTCCCTTCAAGACCTATCCGGATGGCCGGGTGTTGTACGTGACCACCGACCAGCCGATGGAGAGCGGGCAGCAGTTTGGGCACGCCACGCGGGTCTACAACGTGATCGACACGCGCCAATCGTATTTGCAGGACGTGGTGGTGGCCGGTCTGCGCGGTTTGGGCTACGAGCGGGAGGCCGGCCAATCGGTTCATTTCTCCTACGAGATGGTGGCGCTCTCGCCGCGCTGCTGCGCCGATCTGGGAATACCGCTTTCCGAAGAGGACAGCAAGAAGCCATATGTGGAAGTCTCCGGGCGCAAGGGCTTGGGCGTGAAGGCCGACGATCTGATGGACACGCTGATCGCCAAGGCGCTGGAGGAGGTGGTTTCCCGGCATGCGGAAAACACACCGGAAGAGAACCGGGCTGTGGCCACCCAGATTGCGGTGGCGGCGCTGCGCTATTTCCTGTTGAAGTACACGCGTAACACGGTGATCGCCTTCGACCTTCAGGAAGCGCTGAGCTTCGAGGGGGAGACCGGCCCCTACGTGCAGTACTCGGCGGTGCGCGCGCGCAACATTTTGCGGAAGCTGGAAGAGAAGGGCGAGAAGATCCCCGATTTTGCAGCCGACCTGAGCCCCGAAGCCATGGCGCGCCAGGTCCAGTTCGAGGATTTCTGGCAAGTATTGCTGGCGGCGTCGAAGGCCGATTCGGCCCTGGAGAACGCGGTAGTTGCCGGCGAACCCGCGCACGTGGCGAGATACGCCTTCCAACTGGCGCAGGCCTTCAGCAACTTCTACCAGAAGTACACCATTATCCACGAGGAAAACCGCGAGAAGAAGGTCTTCCTGTTGTGGATGACGGACTTCTTCCGCCGCCAGTTGGAGCGCACGGCGGCGGTTCTGGGAATCCGCATTCCAGAGTACATGTAAATGGGTTCGCGCCGCACGACGATCCTGATCTGCGCTGCGGGCGCGGGCCTGAGTGTATGGATGGCGTGCAACCTTCTCTTGCCAGGCGCCTGGCGCGGGCGGAACGATTTCTTGGGTTTCTACGCGGGCGCGACGCTGGTGGGCGCCCCAAACCTCTACGATCGCGAGAGTGTGCGCGGGGTTCAACTCCGCGCCGCCGGCGAATCGGGAGAGGTCCAGTATGGCCGCCTCCCCTGCTATGCACTCTTTTTGAAACCTCTGTCGTGGCTGCCTTACGACACGGCGGCGGCCGTGTGGGAAATCTTGCTGGCAGCGGTGTTCGCTGGTTTCGTCTCGCTTTGGCCAGGGGTCGCGGCCTCCACCCGATGGCGCATCTGCTGCTGGTCTTTGCCGGCATTTGCTTGCATTTTCAACGGCCAGGATGACGTGATTCTGCTGTTGTGGATGGCCATTTCGGCACGCCTGTTGCGGGCGGGCTGGGCCGGAGCCGCGGGAGCGGTCCTGACGTTAATTGCCTCCAAGTTCCATCTGTTTCTATTTGTGCCTCTGGTGATTCTGGCGCAACGGCGGTGGCGTATGGCTGCCGGCGGAGCGGCCGGCATGGGCGTCCTGTTGGCCATCTCCTTCTTGGCGGCGGGAGTTGGGTGGCCTTGGCAGTTCTACGAAGTTCTTCGGGATTCGCGCATCAGCACCGCACTCGACCACATGCCGAACCTGCACTCCCTGCTAACCGGAACCGGAGCGCTGGGGCTGCCGCTACAGACGATTGCCGCGCTGGCATTGGCCGCCGGCGTGTTCTTGTCTGCGCGGCAAGCGAAGTCCTTCGAGGCGGCTCTGGGAGTAGCGCTGGCGGCGGGCGTGCTCGTGGGCTTTCACGGTTATCTGCACGATGGTTCTTTGCTGCTGCCCGCGCTCATGGCGTTCTCCAGTGTTGCCGAAAGATTCGCTCGCATCCCTGCGATGGTGTTGATCACGCCCGTCCCCTGGTTTCTGCTGCAGCTTTCGCGCCCGCTGCCGGCAGTGACCCAATTGCTGATTGTGTGGTTGGCGGTGGCAGGCATGGTCTACTTACGGAGGAATCGGCGGCCAGAGCCAAAGCTGATTTGAAGCGCCTCATTTCTTCGGCGGCGGAACTGTTTTGGGCGGCTCGGCTTTTTTCCCAGCTTCGCTTGGTTGTGACGCCTTGCCCTTCTCGCCTGCTTCCTTGCCCGCTTCCTTGCCCGCTTCGGAAGCCTCCGCCGCAGCTTTGGCGTCAGGCGGAGCGCTCAGGTACTGCACGATCACCGTGATCCTGCGATTTGATGCTGCGTTGGGGTCCTCGGGGTGACGAAGCTGGCGATCGGCGTATCCGCGCACCTGGGCAACCTGCTCGGGACGAATGCCATGAGCTTGCATCAGCTTCCGGCAGGAATTGGCGCGATCGGAGGATAGTTCCCAGTTGGAATAGGACCCGTCGCCGTTAAAGGGCTTGGAATCGGTGTGGCCCTCGATGAGGATGTCGTTCGGCAGCTTTCCCAACTCTTGGGCCAGATTGGTCAATAATTCCGCACCAGTGCCCGTTGGTACGGGCCGGCCCGATTCGAAGAACATTCCCGCCTCGGTTTCGAGCAACTCGATGCGGAGGCCATCGGAGGTGACGGTGATCTCTACATGGTCCTTCAGGTTGCGGAAATCCGGTGTGCTCATCAGCGCCTGGCGGATCTTTTCGCCGAGGCGCGCCATGTCGTCTTTCGGCAACTGGATCGCGTTGCCGAGCCCTGCCGCCGCAGAGCCTTTCATCTTGCCGGGGCCACTCGGGCTGTTGAAGTAGGCACTGATGGCCTCCTGCACTTTGGGTTCGGCATTCATCAGCCAAAGCACGATAAAGAGGGCCATCATGGCGGTGACGAAATCCGCGTAGGCCACCTTCCAAGCGCCTCCATGATGGCCGCCGTGTCCAGCTTTCTTCCTCTTGATGACGATGATGTTCGGTGCTGGCGCTGCCTTGGTTTCACCTTCAGTTTGAGTTGCCATGTGCTCACCCTCCTAGGCCGCGGCCTTGGCGCCGCCACGGCAGGACGCCTCCATTTCCTTGAAGGTGGGCCGGACCGCCGGCGGAATGCACCGGCGCGCCATTTCCACCACCATGATGGGGCTCAACTCCTTGGTGAACGCCAGGGCTGCCATGCGCAAGAAACCCATATAGTTGCCTTCGGCATCGGTATTCTTGGTCATGGCCGCGGTGAGCGGTCCGAAGATTCCGTAACACAGCAGGATGCCGAGAAACGTGCCGACCAGCGCTGCCGCCACTTTTTCGCCAATCGCTTCCTTCGGCCCCCCCAGCGCTCCCATGGTCAGGACAACACCCAGCACGGCGGCGACGATTCCCAGACCGGGTAGCGCATCCGCCATGGTGCTCAAGGCCGCGATCGGTTCGTGCGTTTCGCGGTGGTGCACCTCCAGGTCCGCCTCCATCATGGAATCGATCTCCATCGGGTCCACGCCGCCGGTGACGGCGGTCCGTAGGGTATCGCAGAGGAAGTGTAGTGCGTGGTGCGATTTCAAAAACTTGGGATACTTCGAGAAGACCGGGCTCTTCTCGGGATTATCGACATCTTCCTCCAACTTGGCGGTACCGGCTTTGCGGGCATACGAGAACAGCTCGTACAACATTTTCAGGTTGTCCAGGTAGAGGGCTTTGGTGTATATATTACCCGCGAGAACGCCGGCGATTCCCTGGCCGATCTTCATCAGAGTGGGCAAGGGGTTGGCAACCACAACGGTTCCCACCGCGGCCCCGAAAATAATGACCAGTTCGGCCGGTTGAAACAAGACCGCCAACTTTCCATGTTCCATCAGGTAGCCGCTGGCGATAGCCCCCAGAACGATCACGATTCCGATAATTGAGATCATAAGGCGCGCGCGTTAGAGCACACTATCTTTATCGGTTGAAGAGACCGAACCTTTAGGGTGGAATCGCATTAGCACCGCGTGTCCGCGGTGCGCGGGTGTACCGCAACTTCAGCGTAGCCTTGCCCAGGTAGGATATCGTGGTCAGGAGTTGTGTGGGCAGGCTGCCGGTCCGCGGCAACAGCCCGCCTCGCAATTTGTGCAGAATGGCCAGAGGTGGCCCAGCCAATGATAGAAATCGTCCGTCCCAGCGCCTCTTCCCCTGACGCCCGCGTCGCCCTCTTCGATTTCGATGGCACCCTCTCGCTCATCCGCACGGGATGGCTTAACGTCATGGTCCCCATGATGGTCGAGATCCTCGCCGCGCTCCAAACCGGCGAGTCCGAAGCCGACCTCCGCCGTGTAGTCGAAGATTACGTCTGGCGGCTCACCGGCAAGGAGACCGTCTACCAGATGATGGCCCTCGCCGGGGAAATCGAGCGCCGTGGCGGCACGCCGCTTCACCCGCTGGTGTACAAACGGCGCTATCTCGATGTGCTCTCGGAGGTCATCCGCGACCGCGTCGAGGAACTGCGCGGCGGCCGCTGCTCGCCCGACAAGTACCTGGTGCCCGGCGCGCGCGCGCTGCTCGAAACCCTCCAGGCCCGCGGCCTGCGCCTGTACCTGGCCAGCGGCACCGACGAAGTCTTCATGAAGGAAGAGGCCGGCCTGCTCGACGTCACCAGCTACTTCGATGGCGGCGTCTACGGCGCGCTCGACGACCTCTCGGCCTTCTCCAAGCGCATGCTGGTGCAGCGCATCGTGCGGCTGCCGGGCGTGCGCGGCGATCAGCTGATCGCGTTCGGCGATGGCTACGTCGAAATCGAAGAGGTCAAGCAGGTGGGCGGCGTCACCGTCGGGGTGGCTACCGACGAACCGGAATGCCGCGCGGTCGATCTATGGAAGCGCCAGCGGCTGATTGGCGTCGGCGCGGACTACATCGTCCCCAACTACCTTGACCCGCAGCTCATCCCCCTTCTGTTCGGGGAGAGCCGCTACCCTGTCTTCGACCGCGCCCGGTTGCTCGTCCAGCCTCTGGCCGGCCGCGCGCACGATCTCCCCATTGGCAACTGGCTGCCCCTCGGCGCGCCCACTCCGGCCTTCGACCACCCCGATCTGCCCACCGTGGCGCAGCACCTCGCCCGGGCCCGCAGCGCCGGCGCCGCCCGCATCCTCATGATGGGTGCGCACGTGCTCCGCGCCGGCGTCAACCGCCACATCATCGACCTGGTGGAGCGCGGCTTCCTGGACCACATCGCCATGAACGGCGCAGGCGCCATCCACGATTACGAGTTGGCCCGCATCGGCGCCACCACCGAGAGCGTGGACCGCTACATCCGCACTGGCGAGTTCGGCCTCTGGCAGGAGACCGGCGAGCTCAACGATTGGATCCGCGAAGCTGCTGCCCAATCGCTCGGCCTGGGTGAAAACATCGGCCGCCGCATCGCTGCCAGCGATTACCCGCACCGCGACCTTTCGGTCTTTGCCGCCGCCTACCGCGTGGGGGTGCCGGTCACGGTGCATGCCGGCATTGGCTACGACATCATCCACGAGCATCCCAACTGCGATGGCGCCGCCGTGGGCGCGGCCAGCTACCGCGACTTCTTAATTTTCGCCCGCGCTGTGGAGCGGCTCGAAGGCGGAGTGCTCCTCAACTTCGGCTCGGCCATCATGGGGCCGGAGGTTTATCTGAAAGCCCTGGCCATGGCGCGGAACGTGGCCCGCCA
>Ga0075019_10002409_pt1 | contig 10639 bp, 8 predicted proteins | sample ColStrG_CSR_2013_FD_71473 | JGI IMG/M metagenome (GOLD analysis project Ga0075019, IMG submission 71473) | Freshwater sediment microbial communities in response to fracking from Pennsylvania, USA - Cold Stream Run_MetaG_CSR_2013 | ecosystem: Environmental > Aquatic > Freshwater > Creek >...
GTGCTGAGATGTAACACGGACTTCGGAAAGTGGGCACTAGCGGGCCTCACGCGACAGAGCCGCTCCGAGAAAGCCTCCGGGAAAGAACAGAACCACGAGTAGCGCAACGGCCGAGACGATGAAGGTGGCAAGCTCGCCCGTAGGCCTCAAGAACTCTCCGGCAACGATCAGGAAGATGGCGCCGAGCGCAGCGCCGAGTACGGTGCGCCGTCCGCCAAGCACCGCGGCAACGATGACGTTCACCCCGACTGCGACATCGACGACGGTGCCGACCGAGGCGGTGCCGAAATAGAACACCAGAAGCGCGCCGGAAAGCCCTGAGAAGAAGGCGCTGACGACAAAAGCGGCAAGCTTGTGCTTGACAATGTTGAAGCCGAGCGCGCCGGCCTGGATCGGGTCCTGGCCGCTCGCCTGCAGTACGAGGCCGATCGGCGACTGCGAAAGCCCGTAGAGGATAATGGCGCTGATCGTCATGAAACCGAGCGCGATCCAGTAGTTGATGCCCGCATCGATCGAGATGACGTCGGGGATGGTGAGCCCGATCTCGCCGCCCGTCAGATCAGCAAAAACCACGACGAAGTTCTGCAGCATCAAAACGGCAACCAGCGTAGTCAGTCCGAAATAGGGGCCACGTACACGCAAGGCCGGTAGCGCCAGGATCACGCCCGCGATCACCGAGGCCAACGCGCCCAGTACGATGCACACATAGACCGACCAGCCATACTGGTTGTTGAGAATGCCTGCGGTATAGGCGCCGACCCCGATCAGGAAGGTCGGTCCGAAATTCACCTCGCCCGCGAAGCCAAACAGGAGGTCCCACGCCATCGCGAACACGCCGAAGTAATAGGCGACCGTCAGAAGGCCAAGGACATAGCCGGAGACGTAGAGCGGCAAGGTCGCGGCGATGATAACGACGACAAGCGAAATGAAGAACAGCCGCGATTTGAAGAAATTGGCCATGCTCAACGTCTCCCGAGCAGGCCTTGCGGCCGCACATACATCACGGCAACCAGGAGCAGGAGCGCCGGAATTGTCCGGTAGGCCGGCGAGATCAGATACGCGGTAATGGTTTCGAGGTAGCCGACCACGAACGCTGCAATCAGCGATCCCGACACGCTGCCAAGCCCGCCGAGCACGACGATCGAGAACGCGCTGGCGGTCAGTGGCCCGACACTGTACGAACTTACCCCAAGGAACATTCCAAGCAGAACGCCGGCGATACCGGCAAGAATGCCGTAGATCGCCCAGACCACGACATAAATGCTGCGAAGCTCGAGTCCGAGCAGCGTCACGCCGCGCGGGTTCATCGAGGCCGCCAGCACCGCCTTTCCGGTGCGGGTGCGATTCACCAGCAGCCAGAGCAGCGCAATCACCAGACAACAGACCACCGCGGTGAAGATTTCGTTTCGCGGCGTGCGGACGCCCAGAATGTCGACCACGCCCTGGACGATCGGCAACACTGTCTTTGCGTTGTTGGTGAAGAAATAGGCGATCAATTCCTGGATCATGATTCCCCAGAGCAGCGTGCCCGTGAGAACGAAGATTTCCTTTTCCTCGTTGGGGATCTGCGTCGATCTCTGGATCGGCTGTACCACCGCAAAGTAGGTGGCGAAGGCAGCGATCAGCGCCGCCGCGACCCCGATCAATGCGCCGGAATAGGTGTCGAGATGAAACACGCTGGCTGCGGCCCATGCCGCCACGGCCGCCAGCACCATGATGGCGCCGTGCGAAAGGTTGAGCACGCCGGAAACGCCGAAGATGAGGGTGAAGCCCGTTGCCCCAAGCGCATACAACGCGCTGACGGCGAAGCCATCGATCAAAACCTGAAGCGCAAGCATCTATGGCGGCCGCGGCAGCATCGCTGCCCTGTTGGAAAATGCGATCGGAAATGCTCCCGGAAAGTTTCCCGGGAGCATCATCGGGCGAATATCAGTTTGAGGTGACCTTGACGAAGCTCGGAAACTTCAATTTGGCCTTGGCGATCTCCGGTGGCCAGACCGCGACCTGCTGGCCGTCCTGCCACTGCAGCATCAAGCCGGTGATCAGCCCCTTGCCGTATTTGATCGAATGGGTGAACGGATCGTCCTTGCCATAGAACTGGACGCGGCCGATGGTGCCGACCCAATCGGTCTTTTCCAGCGCATCGACCAGCTTGTCCGCTTCCGTGGAGCCTGCGCGCTTCACGGCGTCGGCGATGAAGTAGACCTCGTCATAGGCGGTATATCCGGCATAGGAGGGGAAGTTGCCGAACTTTGCCTTGAAGTTCTGGGTGAAGGGCACGCTCTTCTCGGTCACCGGAACATTCGGCCCGGAAACACCCTGGTAGAGCACGCCTTCGGACGCCTCGTTGGTGTCCTTGCCGAAGGTGGAGTTGGTGGCCTGCGAGCTGATACCGAACATCGGGATCGGAACCTGCTGGTTCTTCCACTGCACCGTCGGCTGCACGCCGACATGCGAGATGCCCGTGATCATCACATCAGGTTTCACACCCTCGATCTTGTTGAAGATCGGCGTGAAGTCGGTGGTGTCGGGCGAGAAACGGATATGGTCGAGCACCTTCAACCCGATCTTCGGCAGGCAATCCTCGTAGCCGACATCGAGCGGCTTGGTCCAGGCGGCATCCTCGCTCATGATGACGGCCGTCTTCATATGCTTCTGGTCGACCAGCAATTCCTTGGCGGCGTCGCAGACCGACAGCGCAAGCGCCGCCGAGGTCAGATAGCCGTGGAAAGTGTACTTGTTCTTCTCATAGTCGTTGTGGACGCTCTTGCTGATCTCGTTGGACGCAGCGCCCGGCGTGATGAAAGGCGTCTTCAGGCGCGAGGCCCAGGGTTCGAGCGCCAGCACGACTTCGCTGATATAGCTGGCGATGACGATGTTGACCTTGTCCTCGTTGACCGCGCGCTGGAAGGCGCGGACGGAATCAGCCGACGATGAGTGATTGTCGTAGGTGATGATTTCGATCTTGCGCCCATCGACGCCGCCCTTGGCATTGATTTCTTCTGCCGCCATTTGCGCGGCTTGCGGGATCGAAGCGCCCGCAATCGCCTGGGCTTCAGCGATGACGCCGATCTTGATGGGGTCGGCGGCAATTGCCTGACCGGGTGCCGCGAGCAGACCCAATGTTCCGAAAAAGGCCGTCGTTCCGAGAAGGGCCGTCGTTCCGAGCAATGACCGGAATAAGGCTGGACGGGATTTTGTTGTCATAACGTTTCTCTCCACTGCACATGGCCTTGGTCGGCCTTGAGGTTATTGTAGCGGTGCCCGCGCCCTCAGCAAGCGAAACCCCCCGCGGGGCCGCCTCGCCGCGGCAAAACCGGGAAGGTGAGTACGATCCTCTCGTCAACTTGTGAAGGCTGAAATTTGCTCGCATCGATCCGTGGGTTTGTTGCAGAGTTAAGATAGCCGAAATCAATCCGCGTCGTGGTCGCGGAACCGGTCGGCGTAAAGGAAATTTTCTCGAAACAATTCAATGGATTGCAACTGGATTTGAATCTCGTCGGCCAGCGAGCAAGCTCGAAATTGAGCGCAATGGTTGGCGTGGGAAAACGGAGCACGGTTTGGCGCAAGACTTGGGCAGTTGCCGACGCCTTCCGCAGGTTGAAGACGAACGCACCCGGCAGGTGCTCAGGCAAAGATGCGTTCGTGATACGAAAGACTAACGCGTCATAATGATGCGCTTCGGAAGAGGCGGGCTAATCGTCGATGATCGCAACCGCCCGAGTCCAGCCCGCCGAGGCGCGCTCGATCTTCACCGGAAAGCACGACACCGTAAATCCGGTCGAGGGCAGAAGCTCCAGATTGTGCAGCTTCTCGATGTGGCAATAGCCGATGTGTCGCCCGGCCTTGTGGCCCTCCCAGATCAGGCTCGCATCCCTGGTTTCGGCGAATTTCTTCGCAGTGTAGACGAACGGCGCATCCCAGCTCCAGCCGTCGATGCCGGTCAGCCGCACACCGCACTCGAGCAGGTACATGGTGGCCTCGTAGCCCATGCCGCATCCGGAATTAACGAAATCGGGGCGGCCATATTTGGCGCCTGCGCTGGTATTGACCACGATGATTTCGAGCGGCGAAAGTGTGTGACCGATGCGGCTGAGCTCCGTCTCGACGTCCTTGGCAGTGACGACATAGCCGTCGGGAAAATGACGGAAGTCGAGCTTCACGCCGGGCTGCAAGCACCATTCGAGTGGGACCTCGTCGATGGTCCACGCGCGTTCGCCCCGATTCATGGTCGGATGATAATGATAGGGCGCATCGAGATGGGTGCCGTTGTGGGTCGATAGCTGCACGCTCTCCATTGCCCAGGCCTGGCCGTCCGGCAGATCCTCCGCCTTGAGGCCTTCGAAAAATCCGAGCATCCGCGGCAGGCTCTGCTGGTGATCGAAATACTGGATAAGCGGATTGATGCCCGGTGGATCGGCCGGCACGTCGTTTTGCAGCGGCACGGAAATGTCGATCAGCTTTCGCACCATGGCGCTTCCTCTCGTTTCTTGTCTTGTCCGGTCCGGCCCATTTTGAATTGCAAAAGTGTCCGCGGCAACGGCATGCAAAATGTCAAAACAGACCGCTGGACGTCAATGGCCGTTACTTCGCCGCTCGGGCCGACTGCGCGCCCAGCGCGGACGGGGAAGCCGACTATTTGGCCGGCTTTACGAATGATATTTTAATACTCCCTTGATAATTTCGGCCGATTTGCGATGCGGTGCCATGGTGCGCCCGCACGTTTCGCCGGCGACACGGAGCCGAACACGGGATTATTCAGGCTCCAGGGCCAATTCGGAACGGTAAAAGACGGCATCGGTAACGGACATGAATGGAGCGCGCATCGGACTCGCGGTCCTTCTAATGGCAGCCCTGGCGGCCGGCTTCTCGTTTTTCCGCAAGGAGGCGATTGCCGATTCGCACCGGCAGGCGCGCCAGCTCGTGTTGCACTATACGTTGAGCAGGGTCGACAACCCCATCATCATTCTCGGCGACAGCATCACTGAAGCATCCACATTGCCTCGCGAGCTCTGCGGCCACCCAATCGTAAATGCGGGCTTGAATGGTGCCTCCACCGCAAGCGACCTGGGGACGTGGCTGGCCGAGGCGCTGGATGGAAGCAGGGCGGCCGGAATCGTCGTTGCGCTTGGCACCAATGATGCCTTGAAGTCGGCAAGCGCGCAGAGCTTCGAGGCAAATTATGCCGCGCAGCTCGGCCTGCTCGCGCAAGTCACCGGTCATCTCGCCGTACTGGCGATTCCCGGCATCGACGTGCGGGGGCGCATGACTGCCGAAATGCAGGCGGAGGCGATGGGCAGGATCAACGGCTTCAATGCCGCTTTGCCTGCGCTGGCTGCGAAAGCGGGTGCTGCTTTCATTCCGCTGCCTTCGATGCAGGTACCTCACACGATCGACGGCGTCCACCTGAATGCGACAGGTTACGCGGCGTGGGACAAGGCGGTGCTTGCGGGAGTATCGACCGTATGCGCAGCGCATTGAAGCCGACGTCGAGTGAGGCGGGAAACGGCCCGGCGAACAAGCTCCTCGGGCTGGAAGCGCTGCGCTTCCTGACGGCGTTTGCGATCCTGGTGTTCCATTATCGCCATTTTGCCTTTGTCGCGGACGAGCCGGTGGGTCTCGTGCCGGAGCGGCTGCCGCTTTATGGAATCCTGCAAGTTTTCCACGACTTCGGGGCGTTCGGCGTCTGGATCTTCTGGTGCATCTCGGGTTTCATTTTCTTCTGGAAATACCGCGATCCGATCGCCGATCGATCGATCGGCGGCTGGAAGTTCTTCGTGCTTCGCTTCTCGCGGCTCTATCCGCTGCACCTGATCACGTTGCTGATCGTGGCGCTGTTGCAGCTGGTCTATTTCGGACTGCAGGGAAGTTTCTTCGTCTATCGGGAAAACGACCTGCCGCACTTCCTTGCCCAACTGTTCATGGCAAGCGACTGGGGTATCGTGCACGGCGACAGCTTCGACGGACCGATCTGGTCCATCTCGGTCGAAGTGATGGTCTATTTCCTGTTCTTTCTGATGTTATTGGGGACCAGGTCGTGGTTTTTGAACGTGGCCGTTATCGTGGCCTGCCTGGGTGCCGCGAGCCTGCACGTGGGCGCGCAAATCACAAACTGCCTGGCGCTATTCTATATCGGCGGCCTCGCCGCGATGGCCCGCCGGGCGGTTGCGTCTTCGAGCTACGGGCAAGCGATCGAAAGCCTGGCCTGGCTTTTCGTTGTCGTTTTCCCGCCGCTTGTGGCGAGCCTTGCACGCGACCAGCTCGATCGGTTCGACCTTGCGCTGTTCCTGGCTTACACGCCGGTTCTGCTGTTTTGCCTTTCTCGCGATGTCATGTTGCCGACCGCGGTTCAGAAGGCGGTTGAGGCGGCCGGAAACATGACCTATTCAAGCTATCTTTTGCATTTTCCGATTCAGCTCGTGGTCATGATTGGGTTCACGATGGCGGGAATGGCTGTTCCCCTTTATGACGTCGGGTTTTTCGCGATCTATCTCGCAACGACCCTGCTGGCGTCGTATTTCACCTACCGTTCTTTCGAGGCGCCGGCGCAAAACCTCATTCGCGAGGTCTTGCTGCAGACGGGGAGCAGGACTGCGGCGCTCGGCCTCACGAAATAGCAGCGTCGCCGAACTGCTTCAGTTCGGCGAGAGAAACTTGCGGAAGAGGGGTGCGGCGCGCGAGACCATATAAATCGATCCCGCGACCGTAAAATGGGAGCTGTCGAAATAGAGCCAGATTGCATCTTTGTCGACCGGACATCTGGCGTCGCAGAAATAAACCTCCGGCCGCAACAGCTCGACCTTGTCGGGCCATTTCGCCTGAATGCGCGAGAGCATCTGGTCCATTGAGGCGTTGGATTTTTCGACCTCATCCCGTGACCTCTGCCGGCATGGCGGTTGCGGTGCGTGGGGAAGAGGGCCCTGCAACAGTCGTTTGCGATTGATCACGCAGCCCGCGTAGACCTGATTGCCGATCAGCAGGATACGATGACCGCGCGCGATGATTTTCTCGAACGTTCGTTCAAGCGCCAATTCAAGCTTGGCGAAGGAGCCCGTCCGCGGAGGCAATTTCTGCTCGGATTCGTATTCGTAATCGATCGTGGCGTCGTCGTAGTAGGCCCATTTCTGGGTGTAGATGACCGGCAGGTCCGTTTCGGCCAAGCGCTTCATGGCTTTGTCGCGCACTTCAATGCATTCGTCGCGCCGCGTGGCCTTCAACGCAACGCCATCGAGAGTAGGGCATCCGGCGCCCGCCAACGGTTCCAGGCCGATATTAAGTTCCTTGAGGAGTGGCGACAGGCCCGCGAAAAATTGCGTGGCAAGCGAGTCGCCCAGTAGCTGCACGCCGATGGGTCCGTTGACCGGCTCAAGGTCGCGGCTCGATGGAAAATCCTGAAGGTGCGCCAATTCGGTCTGGGCTTCCGGCAGGCGCCAGGCGAAGCCCTTCGACAGGAACGTGGTGTGGGTGACTGCCACAAGTCCAAGCACGATCGACCAGAACGCTGCGGCATTTTTCCAGAAGTTCACAGGCGGCGCATTCGAGGGCTGGATAAAGCGCTGCTCGACGAAGAAGTACATCGCCGTGGCTATGCCGACCATCACCGCCGTCATCGTGACGATGCCGCCAAGGTGGTTTACGACTTCGCCGAAGATGAATCGACCGAAGAAGATGACGGGCCAATGGCAAAGATAAAGCGAGTAGGAAATGGCACCGAGGCCGATCATCGCGGGATTGGTGATGAGGCGAGCTGCGCGAGTCCTGCTTCCGGTCCAGATCGTTGCGGCTGCGCCGAGACAGGGCAGAAGATATGCCAGCTCGAGATGCGGCAAATCCGATCTGAACAGTAATACGCTTGCGATGACCGCGATCAGGCCGGCGGCCGAAATCGCTTCCGCAGCCGTTCTGCCGAGAACCGGTTTGGCTTCGAGTTGCAGCACGAGGGCGCCGATTGCGAATTCGAAGATGCGGAAGGGCATCAGGAAAAATGCCGCAAGCGGATCGGCCCTGGCGATGACGACGGAAGAGACCAGCGAAACGAGTCCGGTGGCGGCGATGATCTGGAAAGTACGTTTCAGCCGCCATGCGAAAGCGATGAAAAGCGGCCAGAACAGATAAAATTGTTCCTCGGCCGACAGCGACCAGCAATGCAGGAGCGCGAGCTCGTCTGAATTTGGCGCAAAATATTGATGGGATTCCCGCCAGTACTGGATATTGGCAATCGACAGCAGCGCATGCGTCCCTTCCTTGGCAAGATCATGGAACATATCGGGCGCGCACCAGAGAGCGCCGATCAGATAGGTCGCAACCACGGTGAAGATCAAAGCGGGGTAAATTCGCCGGGTACGACGTATATAAAACTGGCCGAAGGAGAAGCGGGAGCGTTGCAGGTCGCGGAGGATATTGCGGCTGATGAGATAACCCGAGATGACGAAGAAGACGTCGACACCGACGAAACCGCCCTCGAATCCCGAAACCTTCAGGTGGAACAACACCACGCTGGTGACCGCAATGGCACGCAGGCCTGCGATTTCCGCGCGAAAGTGCTTATCCATCAACGATTTTCCTGCCAGCCGATGCGGTGAAACCCATTTTCGGGCTTCCTGAAATAGCGGTGTTGTCGCAGCGCCGCAAGCTCATGTCTGCGCGGCCTGGAACCGCTGGTTCGACCAACCACTGTTACGACGAAGTGGCGGCCGAGCGCTCGGTCAGAAGTTTCCAGAGGACACCATCGCCAAGACGTACGGAGACGATGCGGAACGTGAAGTAGGGAATGAGGATCAGCAGCAACAATACGCCCGTGGCCAGGACTTGTTGCAAAGTGCCTCCGCCGATTTCGCTGATGACATCTCTAATTTCCCGTCCGTGAAAGAAGCCGGCGATGATATCTTCCAGCACCGCCAGGAAGCTCAGAAAGACAAGGAAAACAACCGATTTTTTGAAAATGTCGAGAAGCAGGACGGCGGGACCGCCCTTTCGCTCGCCGACTTTGAGCGCATGTAAAATCAAAACGAACTTTCCAAGCACCAGCGCCTTGATGGCTGCGATACCAAAAGGCGCGAACTCGATACCGTCGCTGCGAAGAATGGCCGCCTTGTAGAACAGCAGCGCGCCAAAGCAGACGAACAGATAGGTCGAAATCATGGAGTATTCGAACAATTCGTGCCCCAGTCGTTGCTTGAGCGGTACCCGCTCTTGCGTGACGGGTTCCACCGCGATCGGCGGTTCCGACGCTGTCGGGATGGGCGGTGAGCCTGGTCGGAATAGCCGCGAAAGGGCGGGTACGGCTCCCGCGTCGGTCCACTCGGCCATGCCTTGAGTCCAGACAAGGCGCGATTCACCCGACTTCCCGATCCGCCGGGCCAAATCTTCCAGCGTCGTTGGTCCTACCGTCTCGTCATTTTCGATGTAATACCAATTGGCTTGCATGAAAGGTTTCCCTCGTCCGCCGTTTGAGGCGTCACGATAACCTTCAGACCCGCCGAATTAAACCTCGGCCTGGCGTTCATTCACGGCCAAGGCGAACACCGGCATACCATTTCGACGCGATGGTCTTGCTGCCCTTCTTGCGCTCGACCGGCAAGCGTTGCGGGCGCCGCGTCAGGCGAGCTTCATCAATTTGAGCGCCGCAAGGCCGTTCGGACCGTAGGGATTGCCGAGACTTTCGACCATCTCGAAATGATTGAAGTTCGGCGCCTCGATCAGATCGACCGGTTTGCCGGCCGCTTTCACCGCAGCGGAAAAGTCGCGGGACTGGCGCTGGAACTCCGGCGTCTCGTTGGTACCGTAGGTGACGGTGATCGGTGCGCGCAGAAGATCGATATGCCGCTGCGAACTCAAGGCCTGCTCCATGTCGTCGTCGAATTTGATGTAAGTGCCGCGGGCGGAGAGCCGCGCCGGTTTCAAGTCGAAGATCCCGCTCATCAACAGGCCGCCCGCAATCATGTCAGCCGGCAGTCCGAAATCCCTCTGCCAGTCGGTCACCAGCGCGACACCGCAGAGGTGACCGCCCGACGAATGGCCGCCGACGTAAAACCGCTTGCTGTCGCCGCCGAAGCTCGCCGCATTCCGGTAGACCCAGGCGATGCCGCGACGCACTTGATCGGCCATCGGCCTGAGATCGCCATTGGCGGCGTTCGACTGGATGAAGTCGAGCGCGACGTAGTTCACGCCGGCATTGACAAAGAGATCGGCGGCATAGCCGTTGTTCCTCGCATTGCCCAGAAGCCACGCGCCGCCGTGGATGTTTACAAAAATGGGGGCGTTGGGCGTTTTTGCCGGATAGAGGTCGAGGGCTTCGATCAGCGTAGGCCCATAGGCGAACCGCTTTGGCTCGCCCAGGCGAGCGCGCGTCGTATCGCTGCTTGAGGCAAGGCGTTTCAGGATTTGGCCAATCAGAGGTGCGTAGGCGGATTGGTCATAGGCCGCATCCAGTTCGACCTGGTCCATGTCCATCCAGACCTTCGGACCTTTTTCGTGCCGCGGCGGCCCGATCGGGCAGCCCTCGGCCAGCGCCGGTGTCGCGGCCATAGCGGCCGCCGTGCCGAGCAGGGAGCGGCGCGATAACAGGTTCAAATCTTTCTTGTGATTTTCGGGCAACGCTTTTCTCCTCGCAGCATGAGTCTTGATTAGCCCGGAGTTG
>Ga0075019_10002411_pt1 | contig 10638 bp, 7 predicted proteins | sample ColStrG_CSR_2013_FD_71473 | JGI IMG/M metagenome (GOLD analysis project Ga0075019, IMG submission 71473) | Freshwater sediment microbial communities in response to fracking from Pennsylvania, USA - Cold Stream Run_MetaG_CSR_2013 | ecosystem: Environmental > Aquatic > Freshwater > Creek >...
GGTCAATGCGTTTGCCGCGTTGAACGCACTGCAATTCTTCTACGCTGGCACGACCAACCACGCACCGGTGAACATTCCGAACGCCAATGAAAGCGGCATTCTGAACGGCAACAAATTCGTATATAATTTCCGCGCCGCCTATCAGTTCAACCGTCATATCAACGTTTATGCGAGCTATGGTACCGGCTGGAAGGCTGGTGCCGCCAATCTGTCGTCTGACAGTGTGCCTCCGGGCGCAAATGGTGTCGGTCGCTTTGCAAACCCGGAAGACTCAACGGTTTATGAAATCGGGATTAAGACGCGCTTCCGTGGTGGCTATTTCAACATCGACGCCTTCAAGGAAGTGGTCAAGAATTTTCAGACCAACGACTTTGTCGGCACCGGCTATGCGCTCGTCAACGCTGGACAAGAATCGGTTCGCGGTGTCGAAATCGACAGCAGCTACCAAGTTTTCAAACCTTTGGTTTTGACAGCGAACGCCACCTATCTTGACCCGATTTATGACAGCTACACCCAAGCGCCGTGCCAAACATTTGTGCCCGCATGCGGCACGGGCACCGTGGCCGGTAAGTTCTATGATTTGTCGGGAACCAGGGTGCCCAGCATCCCGGAATGGACTGTCAGCTTGGCGGGTATTTACACCCAAGATTTCGGTCGTGGGTATAGCGCATTTGTCCGCGGAGAGTTTGATTATCGCAGTAGTTTTCAGATCACCGAGACGGTACCGGCAACGGTGGCCAGCCAAGGTGTTGGCAAAACAGGGCAAAGCACTGTCAACGCGAGCGTCGGACTTTCCACGCCGTTCAAGCTCAATGCAACCTTTTGGGTGCGCAACCTGACTAACGACCGGTATCTCATCAGCGCCTTCAGCACAGTGCTCCAATCGGGCAGTTACAGCGGCTATCCCAGCGCGCCCCGCACCTTTGGCCTGACGTTGCACAAGACGTTCTGATCGCGCTTGCGCCGCCAGTTAACCCCCACTAACCGGGGCGGATGAACACATCCGCCCCTCATTATTCCGAGCCGCCCTATCTTGCTGCGCTGAACGCGCCGCAGCGCGAAGCTGTCCTCACCACCGAAGGCCCGGTGCTGATGCTCGCGGGCGCGGGCACGGGCAAGACGGCGGCACTCACCGCGCGACTCGCGCACCTGATCCACAGCCGCAAGGCGTGGCCGTCTGAAATTTTGGGCGTCACCTTCACCAACAAGGCTGCGCGCGAGATGCGTGAACGGGTGCGCGGGCTGGTGGGCGATGCCGTCGAGGGGATGCCATGGCTCGGCACCTTCCACAGCATCGGCGCCAAGATGCTACGGCGACACGCCGAACTGGTGGGGCTGCAAAGCAATTTCACCATTCTCGATACTGATGATCAGCTTCGGCTGCTGAAACAGCTGATTGTGGCGGAAGGGCTAGATGAGAAACGCTTCACCGCGCGCGCGCTGGGCGGACTGATCGACCGTTGGAAGAACAAAGGACTCACTCCGACGGACGTTGATGCGGGCGAAAGCGCATTGTTTGGCACCAACAAGGGGCAGCCGCTCTATGCCGCGTATCAGGCGCGGCTGAAGGCACTCAACGCTTGTGATTTTGGCGACCTGCTGCTGCACATGCTCGTCATCCTCAAAACACACCGCGATGTTCTGGAGGGGTATCAGGCGCGCTTCAAATACATCCTCGTTGATGAGTATCAGGACACCAACGCGGTGCAATATCTCTGGCTGCGGCTGCTCGCGCAGGCGCGCAAGAACATCTGTTGCGTGGGCGATGATGACCAATCGATTTATTCGTGGCGTGGCGCGGAGGTAACGAACATCCTGCGCTTTGAACGCGACTTTCCGGGCGCGGCGATTATCAAGCTGGAGCAAAACTACCGCTCAACTCCCCACATTCTTGCCGCCGCTTCGGGGTTGATCGCGAAAAACGGCACACGGCTGGGCAAAACATTATGGACCGAAGCGGAGCAGGGTGAGAAAGTTAAGGTCGTCGCCGTTTGGGATGGGCCAGAGGAAGCGCGGCGCGTGGGCGAGGAGATTGAGACGCACCAGCGCTTCGGTAATGATAAGCGCGGTGGCAAGGCAGAAGACTGCGCCATTCTCGTGCGCGCGCAACACCAGACACGCGAATTTGAAGAGCGGTTCATCAGCATCGGGATGCCCTACCGGATCGTGGGCGGTTTCCGCTTTTATGAGCGGGCCGAAATCCGCGATGCGCTGGCGTATCTCCGCGTGGTGATGCAGCCCGCCGATGATTTGGCGTTTGAGCGAATCGTCAATGTGCCCAAGCGCGGGTTGGGTGATAAAGCGGTGCAAAAAGTGCAGGTGCTCGCCCGCGCGCAACAGGTGCCGCTGCTGCATGCCGCCGCGCTCATCCTCGACAGCGATGAACTCACGCCGCAAGCGCGCCGCGCGCTGGGGAATTTGGTGGGCGACGTTGCCCGTTGGCGCAACGCGGCGGCGGTGCTTTCGCCCGCTGATCTGGTGCGGCAAATAATGGACGAGTGCGGTTATACCGCCGCCTTACAAGCGGAAAAATCCCCCGAAAGCGCTGGACGGTTAGAGAATCTCGCCGAACTCGCGCGCGCGATGGAAGAGTATGACACGCTCGGCGATTTCCTCGAACACGTCAGCCTTGTGATGGATAATGACGCGAACGACAGCAGCGACAAAGTGACGATCATGACCATTCACGCCGCCAAAGGGCTTGAATTCAAGCGCACCTTTCTCGTCGGCTGGGAAGAAGGCATTTTCCCGTCGCAGCGCGCACTCGATGAGGGGGGGCTGGCAAGCTTGGAGGAAGAGCGCCGGCTCGGCTATGTCGCCATCACCCGGGCGCGCGAACACTGCACCATCCTCCATGCCGCGAACCGGCGGATTTACGGGCAGTGGAATTCGAGCATCCCCTCACGGTTCATCGATGAACTTCCCAACGATCATATCGAGGCCGAAAGCAGCCTCGCCACGTCCTCCAGCGTTGGCTGGCAACCTGCTGCCCGGGTCAGCAGCTATGGCAGCGGCGAGACACGATCACTGCTTCCCGCGCGTCAAGCGCACAAGCCCGTCGAATGGTCGCAGCCTGCGCGCACCGACATCGGGCTGGGCAGCCGCGTGTTCCACACCAAATTTGGTTATGGCGCTGTAGCCGAAATAGATGGCAACCGGCTTGAAATAGAATTTGAGCAAGCAGGAAGAAAACGTGTGTTGGACAGTTTCGTTGCACCAGCTTAAACCATTGCCGTGACCAACCCTCCCGCTCATCCGCTCTCCTTTCCCGATTACCGTCGCTTTTTGCTTGCGCGGATGTGCGGCGTGCTCGCGCAGAGCCTGATGGTTGTGGTCATCGGCTGGCAGGCCTACGAAACCGCGCGCGGTGCGATGGGAATGAGCATCAAAGAGGCCTCATTCCAACTTGGGATGATCGGTCTCGCGCAGTTTTTACCCCTGTTTCTCCTGTCTCCCATCACCGGCCTAGCAGCGGATAAGTTTGAGCGGCGGCGCATCGGGCAAATCGCGATGGGGCTCGATGGTGTCACAGCCGCCATGTTGGCGTGGGCGACATGGCACGGGCAAATGTCGCTACCGTTGCTCTACCTTGCGTCGATCATGCACGGCGCGGTGCGCGGTTTTATCGGTCCGGCGCTCTCTTCCCTCGCGCCCAATCTGGTGCCGCGCGATGTATTGCCGCGCGCGATTGCGTTCAGTTCGACAAATTGGCAGATCGCGCGAATTGCGGGGCCGGTGGTGGCGGGCTTCGCTTATGCGGCGGCTCCCGCCCTCCCCTATTTTCTTGCGGTGATGATGTTGGGAGCGGCGCTCATCGCGCTCCATGTCATGGCGCCCGTGCCGCAAGACCGCATCACGAGCAAAGCGTCGCCCTTCCGGTTGATGGCGGAGGGGTTTGACTATGTCTGGCACAACAAAATGCTGCTGGGCTGCATCACGCTTGATCTGTTTGCGGTGCTGCTCGGCGGCGCCACCGCGATGCTGCCCGCCTTTGCGCGCGACCTTTTGCATGTCGGGGCGAGCGGGCTTGGGCTGATGCGCGCTGCGCCTGCTGTGGGTGCGGTGCTGGCGGGCTTGATACTCTCGCAGCATCCAATCAAGCGCAATGTCGGGGTCAATATGCTGCTCGCGGTCGGCGTGTATGGATTGGCGACCGCGCTGTTCGGCCTATCGACCACGCTTTGGTTTTCGCTGGCGATGCTCGCTGTTCTGGGGGCGGCGGACATGGTTTCGGTGTTCATTCGCGCGACGTTGGAACAGCTCTTCACTCCAGATGATAAACGCGGGCGGGTGATGGCGATTGCCGGCGTGTTCATTTCGGCCTCCAACGAATTGGGCGAGGCGGAATCAGGGCTGCTTGCCGCGCTTGTTGGCCCCGTCATTGCCGTGGTCGCTGGCGGGATCGGTGCGATAGCGATAACAATGCTTTGGGCGCGCCTGTTTCCTGTGATAAGAACGACAAAGAGTTTTGATGCTCCTGCCAGCACTGCTATCGAAAGAGAGGCCGTAACATGAAAGCTGATAACATTCTCGCCACGATCGGCAACACGCCGCACGTCCGCATGGGCCGCCTGTTCCCGAACGCGGAGGTGTGGATCAAATCAGAGCGCAGCAACCCAGGCGGCTCGATCAAGGACCGGATCGGTCTGGCGATGATCGAGGACGCCGAGGCATCGGGCGCGTTGAAGCCAGGCGGCACGATCATTGAACCGACATCGGGCAACACCGGCATTGGTCTGGCGATGGTGGCCGCTGTGAAAGGCTATAAGATTGTCCTCGTCATGCCCGAGAGCATGTCCGTTGAGCGCCGCCGCTTGATGCTGGCTTATGGGGCCACATTTGACCTTACGCCCCGCGAGAAGGGCATGAAGGGTGCGATCGAGCGCGCGATGGATCTGGTCGCCACCACTCCCAACTCGTGGATGCCGCAGCAATTTGACAACCCTGCCAATTTTGCCGTGCATATGCACACCACGGCAATGGAAATTCTGGCTGATTTCAGCGATGCTCCGTTCGATGCGTTGATCACTGGCGTCGGCACGGGCGGACATATCACGGGGTGCGCCCAACAGTTAAAGGCGCACTGGCCGCACCTCAAAGTTTATGCGGTCGAGCCCAGCCTCTCGCCGGTAATTTCGGGCGGCGCGCCCGCGCCGCACCCCATTCAGGGCATCGGCGCTGGGTTTATCCCGCGCAACCTTAACACGGCGTTGCTCGACGGCGTTATTCAAGTCGATGCCGCCGACGCCAAGGCGATGGCGCGCCGCGCTGCGACCGAAGAAGGTATGCTCGTGGGCATTTCGTCCGGTGCGACGCTCGCTGCAATTGCCAAGAAACTCCCAGAGCTAGGCACCACTGCAAAGATACTCGGTTTCAATTATGACACCGGCGAGCGTTATCTCAGCGTGCCCGACTTTCTCCCGGAATAGCCGCGCAGAGAATAATGTAACAAATTTGTGATATTTTGTCCCTAATGGCCCGAATGATGTCGATTGCCTCCTGCGAACCTTCGGTGATGTTTCACCATTTTTGCGATTCAAACCACCCGCGTGGTCAGGGCGCAATTGATGCGGAGGAGCTTGCGCAGCTCATAAAATGGCTCGGACGAGATCGCATATTGCGCGCTGATGAGTGGATCGACCACATCCGCATCGGAAAGAGCACCGAAAATAAAATTTGTTTTACGTTCGACGACGCTCTCGCGTGTCAATATGACGTTGCAGCTCCAGTATTGGAGGCGCATAATCTCACCGGTTTTTTCTTTATATATACCGGCTATTTGTTCGATGATCTGCTCCCTCGATTAGAAATATATCGATATTTCAGAACGGTTTATTTTCAAACTGTCGATGAATTTTATCAGGATTTCTTTGATGCGGTTGATAAGCCGGGTGGCGCTGCGGCGCGCGAATGGATGGCGCGATTTGATCGAAAAAACTACCCCGCCTATCCGCCCTATTATAGCGACAACGACGTGCGTTTTCAGCAAATGCGTGATGAATTTCTCGGCGAGCAGCGCTACTTCGCGATCATGGATGATATGATTTCTGCGCGCGGTTTATCACCCCTCGAACTTGCCACAAAAACAATGATGTCAGCCGCGCAGATAAAGGCGCTGGCAGATCGCGGACACAATATTGGACTGCATTCACACTCGCACCCGACCGTGTTCGCCGCACTCTCCGCTGAAGGTCAAGCCGAAGAATATCAGCGCAATGTAGCGGCCGTAACCCGTGCATCTGGTCGGGCACCGATAGCGATGTCGCACCCCTGTAATTCTTATGTGCCCGCGACACTTACCATATTGGACGAGTTGGGGATCGAGTTCGGCTTCAGGGCTGACGTGACTCAAAAAAATTATTCGCGGTTGGAGTTGCCGCGCGAAGATCACAGCACACTTATGAGGGAAATGCGCGCATGAAAGTCACCGTTCTCACTAGCAATCAGCCACGACATTTTCGCCTGATAGACAAACTCTGCGCGGTGGCCGACCATGTCTATGCGATTCAAGAATGCACAACTTTATTCCCAGGCAAGCGAGCTGATTATTATCCCCGCACAGCAATCATGGAAGAATATTTTTCTCACGTGCTTGCCGCAGAACAAAATATATTTGGCGATGTTGCTTTTCCGCCCGACAATTGCACCCAATTACCACTCTTTCTCGGCGACGTGAACCATCTACCGTTTCACGTATTTGGCCCCGCGCTCGACTCTGATTATTTCATCGTTTTTGGCGCAAGCTATATCAAGGGCGAACTCGCCGATCTTATGATCGCCAAGCGTGCCGTCAATATTCACATGGGTGCTTCGCCATATTATCGCGGCAATTCGTGCAATTTCTGGGCAATCCACGATCATAAGGCCGATTATGTCAGTGGCACCATCCACATGATTACCAAGGGACTCGATAACGGTCCGATCCTCTATCACGCGCTGCCAAAACCGCAGGAGATCGAACCGTTTCTGCTCGGCATGACTTCGGTCGCAGTGGCGCAGGATTCGGTATGCCATCATATCAAGAATGGGACGCTGTTCTCGACCGAGCCCGTAGCGCAAGACCGATCGCAGGAGCTACGATACACAAAAAACGTCGATTTTCATGACGAAGTCGCTGAGAAATATTTACGCGCAATGCCGACCCCGACTGACATTCGACATCAGCTCGAACATCGCGACCTGTCAAAATTCGTGCGGCCCTACATTGGCTAAATCTCGCCGCGCCATAAGCGCCCGTGCCAATCCTCGCCATTTGGCCCGAGCGCTTCAATTGTGTCGCCGAGCACTTTTCCCATCGCCGCGATTTGCGGTGGAACTTTGTTGATGTCAAAATTCTCTCGAGAGTAAAGATCTTCGTTGATCGTACCGCGGAGAAAATTTTCAACAACGCGGTACTGCCGATCATGGAGTGAATCGGGTGGCGTTGCCGCCTCAACCAAACCGAGCAATTGGGGCAATTGGGATCGACTGCGGAGAAAAATGAAGTCCTCCGGTGTCGAATAAAAAGATTCGGTAACGATAGATTTCATCCCGAACAGCGCGGCCTGTAGCCCCAAAGTTCCAGTCGTCGTAAAGTGCGTGTCAACCAGACTGAGCATTTCGTTTCCGCTGACCTCATAGGGCACGATCACCACATTTTTGATCGCTTTGAAACGGTCAATCAGCCCCGTTTGGCGAAAGCCGAATTGGAGCGGGTGGTCTTTGACGAGAACAAGGAAACCAGCGTCCGAGAACAATTGGGCAATTTCGATGACGCGCGCTTCATAATCAATCAGATCAAGCGACTCGAGCCAATAGTCAATTGACGCTTCTGGGAAGAGCGGGAGAGCGATAAACAACCGCTTTGCCTTCGGAAACCGGGCAAGCTGATCGCGCCAGTTGCGGTCAACGAGCCACGTGATGCGCACATCAGACAGCCTCGGCTTGTGGATGAGGTAGGATTGTGCGTCAACGAAATGGAGATTCCATGGATCGCGGTGCCTGTAGGCGAGCGCCTTGAAGGCCCACCCGCGCAGTCTAAAATAGCTGAAAATTTTCAAGAATCGCCAAGCCGAATATTTGATCTTGCTGGGCACATAGGCGGGCACATAGCTGGTATTGGCAACGATCTTCATCGCGGCTTCAACTTCCGCTGGGTCAGGTGCGGCCATCCGCTTGATGAGTTTGCCACGATACAACAGCATCGACGTACCGGGGATCACCCCCGGTGTCAGCTCGAACAGGCGAATTCCCCGCGCTTTTGCCAGCCGCTCAAAAACATCGGAAATATAGCGGTCGACAGGAAAACAGAGCAAGGCCACCGGCTGGACGATGTCAAACAGTCGGTCGAACGCGTCTGCCATCGCGAGCGCCATCGCGACTGCACGCCGTCGCGGCAGCGAGCGCAACACGCGGCAGCGCGCGATAATGTCGTTGAGTTGTTCGGCACTGAGCAAGGCCGAGTGCGTTTCGCCCGCCCTATATCTCGTGCGCATGGCCGCATTGAAATCATCTGCAACGCAATAATCCCCATCGCCGCGCAAATCGGAAACGATGACGGCGCGCTCGAAGCCCAAGCTGTTGCCCACCGCGCGCCACCAAGGCTCGGTGCGATGAATGGAATAGATCAGCACGGTGCCTTTGTGCGGGCCAGACGATGTCATACAGTGTATCCTGTCATGGTATGCGGAGCGCAGAGGCCGTTACGGCGCATGCGCTTTTCTGGCAAGGGCTTGATACCGTTCGAACGGGTGTATCTGTCTTACCGCCTCATGACCGACGTTCTGGGAAGGCCATATCGCCCCTCAGACTGACCAACTCGCGGCTCACCGCCCCGTGGCACTTGCATCTCGTCCCGTCCGGTGCTAGCCGCGCGCCAACTTGAGTGCACATCAAGCGGTGATGCGCTCTTGCTTCATACCAAACTCGCTCAGTGGGGAACATCACGCGTGGAGAATTCCGGCGGCATTCAAGCTAGTCTCGCAGGGCGCTATGCGCGCGCGCTTTTTGATTTGGCACACAACAACCAAGCGCTCGATTCGGTGAGCGCGAGTCTCGCGTCAGTCAAAGCGGCGCTGGCCGAATCGGACGATTTGCGGACGGTCACCACTAACCCGATGATTGGTCGAAAAGACGCGGCCAATGCTGTCAGCGCGGTGGCGAAGGCCTTAAAGCTTGATGGCCTGACCAGCAACTTTCTCGCCGTACTCGCGGGCAATTCGCGCCTCAGCCAGCTTCCAGCGATTATCAGCGCTTTCGCCGGGCTTGCCGCCACCCATCGTGGCGAGGTGACCGCGCAGGTGACCACTGCGCACCCGATGGATGCCGCGCAAACAAAGGCACTCGCGGCCAAGCTCGCAGCGCGCGAAGGCCGCAGCGTAGCCATCGAGTCCACCACCAATCCAGACATTCTCGGCGGGCTGATCGTCAAGATCGGCAGCCAGATGATCGACAATTCACTTGCAACCAAACTGAACACTCTCGCCATCGCGATGAAAGGCTAATCCATGGACATTCGTGCCGCAGAAATTTCACGGGTCATCAAAGACCAGATCGCCAATTTTGGCACGGAAGCGCAAGTCTCCGAAGTGGGCCAAGTGCTCTCGGTTGGTGACGGTATTGCCCGCGTGCATGGCCTTGACAATGTGCAGGCCGGTGAAATGGTCGCCTTCGCGAACGGCGTGCAGGGCATGGCGCTCAACCTCGAAGCCGACAATGTCGGTATCGTGATTTTCGGCTCGGACGCAGAGATTAAGGAAGGTGACGTTGTCAAGCGCACCGGCACGATCGTGGACGTTCCTGTCGGCAAGGGGCTGCTCGGTCGCGTGGTGGATGGCCTCGGCAATCCGATTGATGGCAAAGGCCCGATTGTTTCCGATCAGCGCAGCCGCGTTGAAGTCAAAGCGCCGGGCATCATCCCGCGCCAATCGGTGAATGAGCCGGTTCAGACCGGTCTCAAGGCGCTCGATGCGCTTGTGCCCGTTGGCCGTGGCCAGCGCGAATTGATCATCGGTGACCGCCAGACGGGTAAAACCGCCGTGGCGATTGATGCCTTCATCAACCAGAAGGAAGCGAACAAGGGCACTGACGAAAGCAAGAAGCTCTATTGCATTTATGTCGCCATCGGCCAGAAGCGTTCGACCGTGGCGCAGATTGTCCGTCAGCTCGAAGAGAGCGGCGCGATGGAATACACCATCGTGGTCGCCGCGACGGCTTCCGAGCCCGCCCCGCTTCAGTTCTTGGCACCCTATACCGGCTGCGCGATGGGCGAATATTTCCGCGACAATGGCATGCACGCTGTGATCGTGTATGACGATCTGTCGAAGCAGGCCGTGGCGTATCGTCAGATGTCACTGCTGCTGCGTCGTCCGCCGGGCCGTGAAGCCTATCCCGGTGACGTGTTCTACCTGCACTCACGTTTGCTTGAGCGCGCGGCGAAAATGTCGGACAAGAACGGTGGCGGCTCGCTCACCGCGCTGCCAATCATCGAAACCCAGGCCGGTGACGTATCCGCCTACATCCCAACCAACGTGATTTCGATCACCGACGGGCAGATTTTCCTTGAGACGGATTTGTTTTTCCAAGGCATCCGCCCCGCAATCAACGTCGGTCTCTCTGTGTCACGCGTGGGATCCGCCGCGCAGACCAAGGCGATGAAGA
>Ga0075019_10002412_pt1 | contig 10634 bp, 6 predicted proteins | sample ColStrG_CSR_2013_FD_71473 | JGI IMG/M metagenome (GOLD analysis project Ga0075019, IMG submission 71473) | Freshwater sediment microbial communities in response to fracking from Pennsylvania, USA - Cold Stream Run_MetaG_CSR_2013 | ecosystem: Environmental > Aquatic > Freshwater > Creek >...
CTGCCGGAGTTCATGCGGACGCGGATCTTCGAACCGCTGGGGATGACCGACACCGCGTTTCATACGCCGCCGCAGAAGAAGGCGCGGCGCGCGACGATCTATCGGATGAGCGAAACGCGCGGCCTGGTTCCGGCCGACCTGCCGATGCTGCCCGAGGCCGAAACGCCGCCGGCGCCGGCGTCGGGCGGCGGCGGGTTGATTTCATCGGCCGGCGACTACGCGCGGTTCGCGCAGATGCTGCTCAACGGCGGCGAATTCGGCGGCAAGCGGATCGTCAGCGCCGCGGCGCTGAAGCTGCAGATGTCGAACCATCTCAGCGACGAGATTCTCGCCGGGGGCTATGGCATCGGCCTGCAGCAGATCCGTCCCGGCTATGGCCACGGCTTCGACGGCGCGGTGTTCCACGATCCGGACGCGGCCGGCATTCCGGTGGGCAAGGGGACCTATCAGTGGGACGGCGCGGCCGGAACCTGGTTCTGGGTCGATCCGGTCAATGATCTGCTGTTCGTGGGCCTGATCCAGCGGATGGCGTTCGACTCGCCGCCCTTCCAGGCGATCACGCAGAAGCTTATGGCACGGGCGATCGTGGACTGAGGGGCGGCGGCGCCGGAGCGCGGGCGCCCTCGCCCGCAAAAAGCACACTCGACGAAGGGGCCGCGTCGGTAAGGTTAGTCGTCCGCAGATGACGCAGATGGGCGCAGATGATGGAAGACTTTCGCGCTTCGCTCGTCGGGGTGCGCGGCTTGTCTGCGAACATCTGCGTCATCTGCGGATTGTGTCTTGCGGGCGGGGGCGCCCGCGCTCCGGGCGGCCGCTGCCTTGCCGCGGATCTCCGCCGTTCCAGGCGATCACACAGCGGCTGCTGGCGAGGCGATTTCGAATCGTTGGGGGTCGAGCCGGAGCGCGGGCGCCCTCGCCCGCAATCGAGCCCTCGACGAAGGGGCCGCGTCGGTAAGTTTAGTCGTCCGCAGATGACGCAGATGGGCGCAGATGAAGGAACACCTTCGCGCTTCGCGCGCTGGGGTGCGCGGCTTGTCTGCGAACATCTGCGTCATCTGCGGATGAAGTCCTGCGGGCGGGGGCGCCCGCGCTCCGGGCGGCGTCTGCCTTGCGGCGGATCCCCGCCGTTTCAGGCGATCATACAGAGGCTGCTGGCGAGGCGATTTCGAATCGTTGGGGGTTGAGCCGGAGCGCGGGCGCCCTCGCCCGCAATTGAGCCCTCGACGAAGGGGCCGCGTCGGTAAGTTTAGTCGTCCGCGGATTGTGTCTTGCGGGCGGGGGCGCCCGCGCTCCGGGCAGCGTCTGCGCCTAGGCCGCCATCGGCCGCATCACGCCATCGGCGAAGAGCTGCAGCGACGACATCGTCTCGGCGTGGGTGAGGTCGCCCCAGGCGAAGGCGCCCACGAAATAGTCGAGCGCGGCGGCTTCGCCGAGGCCGCGGACGTGGGCCAGGGCGCCGTCGGGATCGGCGGCCAGGACGAGTTCGGCGGCCAGGGCCGCGTCGAAGTCGCCGTTCATCGTCACCGAGGCGCCCGGCAGCGCCACGCCATGGGCGCGCCAGAGATGCATCAGGTTGTCGTCGTAGCGGGCGAAGGCGGCGCGGGCGCGCTCCCGGGCCCGGGCGGCGGTGGCGGCGATGAAAACGTGGCGGGTGGCGCCGATCGTGGGGTGGGCGACGCCGGGGTTCCAATCCTCGGTCGCGCCCGCCACCAGGTCGCGGTACCGCGCGACCTGGGCCTTTACCGCGCCGGCCGGTCCGCCGACGACGGTGTTGAGGCGATGGGCGCCGGAGAGCTCGACATTGCCCGGCCACCACAGCGGCGGATGCGGCGTCTGGCGGGGCGCCATCGTCATCGGCAGATCGTCGAAGACGTGGAACCGCCCGGCGTGGGTCAGGCGCGGCTGGGTGAGGCCGGCGCGCAGGATGGTCAGGGTTTCCTGGGTGCGGGCGACCGCCTCGTCCGGGTCGAGATTCCAGAGTTTGTGCTCCACCGGCGAGACGCCCTTGCCGATCCCGACATCGAGCCGGCCGCCGCTCAGGTGATCGAGGGCGCACACCTCCTCGATCAGGCGGATGGGATGGTAGAACGGCGCCAGCAGGACGAGGGCGCCCAGCCGAATGCGTTTCGTGCGCTGGGTGGCGGCGGCGAGGAAGACGGACGAGGACGGCGCGGCGTCCAGCGGGGTGAAGTGGTGCTCGCCCTTGTGATAGCGCTCGAAGCCGGCCTCGTCGGCGAAGGCGAGCATGGCGAGGCGCTCCTCATAGAGCGCGCCCAGATCGGCGCCGCGCGCCTCCAGATGGTCGAAAATCCCGAACCGCATGGGCCGCCCTCCCGACGTTTCTTATGGTCGCGCCATCTTAAACGCGATCGATGGGGTTGAGGGAAGCGTGCTCGCGCCGCTCCCCGCCCTTGTCTGCCGCCGCGCGGCCCAGCTAAGGACCTCAACAGACATCAAGTGAGGAAGCGCGCATGCCAACCGGGCTGGACCTGCTGAAATCGCCGTTCACGCTGCCGTGCGGAGCGGTGCTGCCCAACCGGCTGTGCAAGGCGGCGATGACCGAGGGCCTGTCGCCCGACGGCCTGCCCAACATCCAGCATGAGCGGCTTTACCGCGCCTGGGCGCACTGCGGGGTGGGCATGAACCTCACCGGCAACGTCCAGGTCGACCGCCATCACCTGGAACGCTCTGGCAATGTGATCCTGGACGCCGAGCCCGACGCGGCGACGCGCGCGGCCTTCACCCACTGGGCGGGCGTGGCCAAGGCGGGCGGCGCGCAGATCTGGATGCAGATCAGCCACGCCGGGCGCCAGACCCCGGCGCTGATCAACCCGCACCCCTATGGCCCGTCGGCCGTGGCGCTGGAGATTCCCGGCCGCTTCGGCGCGCCGCGCGAGATGCCTGCCGCTGAGATCGAGCGGGTGATCGCCGGCTTCGCCCGCACCGCGCGCGTGGCCAAGGCCTGCGGCTTCGACGGCGTGCAGATCCATTCGGCCCACGGCTATCTGCTCTCGGCCTTTCTTAACCCCAAGGCCAACCACCGCACCGATCAATGGGGCGGCTCGCTGGAGAACCGGGCGCGCCTGCTGCTGGCTGTCAACGCCGCCGTGCGCGCGGCGGTGGGCCCAGCCTTCCCGATCTCGGTGAAGCTCAATTCCGCGGATTTCCAACAGGGCGGCTTCGACTTCGAGGAGGCGGTGAAGGTGGCCGGGTGGCTGGCCGACGCCGGTGTCGACCTGCTGGAAATCTCCGGCGGCAATTACGAGCAGCCCTCGATGATGGGCCTGCCGGGCGGGCCGCCGATGCGCGCCTCGACCCGCGCCCGGGAAGCCTATTTCCTCGATTTCGCCCGGGCGATGATGGAGGGCAAGACGCCGCCGCTGATGGTCACCGGCGGCTTCCGCTCAGCCGCGGCGATGGTCGAGGCGATCGAGGCGGGCGTCGCCATCGTCGGCATCGGCCGGCCCCTGTGCGCCGAGCTCGATGGTCCGTCGGCCTTGCTGGGGGGCCAGCGGCCCGAGCTGGCGCGCTATGAGGAGGTGCTGATGGCCGAACCCGCCGGACCGCCGCCCAGCGCGGCCAAGACCGGCGAACTGCCGGAGATGTTCGCGGTGATCGCCTGGTTCTATCAGCAGCTGCGCCGCATCGGCCGTGGCGATCCCGTCGACCTCGCCCTCACCGGCTGGCAGGCCTATCTCGACGAACGGCGCGACGACGCGGCGCACGCGAAGGCGGCCTAGGCCGAGCCGGAGACCGCACCCATGACCGATGATCTGGACGTTATCGTGGTGGGGGCCGGGTTCGCCGGGCTCTATCAGCTGCATCGCCTGCGTCGGTTGGGGTTCAAGGTGAAGGTGCTGGAGGCGGGCGTGGAGCTGGGCGGTATCTGGTACTGGAACTGCTATCCCGGCGCCCGGGTCGACACCCATGTGCCGATGTATGAGTACGCCATGGAGGACCTGTGGCGCGACTGGACGTGGACCGAGCGGTTTCCGGGCTGGGCCGAGTTGCGCGCCTATTTCCGCTATGTGGATTCCAAGCTGGATCTGAGCCGGGACGTGAAATTCAACACTCGGGTCACCGGCGCGCGGTTCGACGAGGCCGCGCGGCGGTGGGAGGTCGCGACCGACGGCGGCGAGACCGTGCGCGCGCGGTTCGTGGTGCTGTGCACCGGCTTCGCGGCCAAGCCCTACCTGCCTGACTTCGAGGGCCTGGACCGGTTCGAGGGCCGCTGGCTGCACACCGCGTCATGGCCGCAGGCGGGGGACATTGGCCTGGCGGGACAACGCATCGGGGTGATCGGCACGGGCGCGAGCGGCGTGCAGGTGATCCAGGAGGCGGGTACCGTGGCGGCGCGCCTGACCGTCTTCCAACGCACGCCGATGCTCGCCCTGCCGATGCAGCAGCGCCAGCTCAGCGCCGAGCAGCAGGCGCGCGACAAGGCGACCTATCCGGCCAAGTACGCGGCGCGTCGGCTGAACTGGGGCGGCTATGAGTGGGCCAAGGAGGAACGCGAGGCTCTGGCCCTGACGCCCGCCGAACGCGAAGCCGTCTGGGACTCTCTATGGGCGGAGGGGGGCTTCGCCTTCTGGGCCCGGAACCTCGCCGACATCGGCATGTCGGAGGAAGCCAATCGCCTGGCCTATGATTTCTGGCGGCGGAAAACCCTGGCGCGGATCTCCGATCCGGCCAAGGCCGCGATCCTGGCGCCCGCCGAGCCACCGCACCCCGTCGGGGTCAAGCGCCCCTCGTTGGAGCAGACCTATTACGAGGTCCTGAGCCGGGCCAATGTCGACCTGATCGATGTGAACGCCACGCCGATCCTGGAGATCACGCCGCGCGGCGCGCGCACCAGCGCGGGCGAGATCGAGCTGGATCTTCTGGTTCTGGCGACGGGCTTCGACGCCGTCACCGGCGGCTTGACCCAGATCGACATCGAAGGGACCCACGGCGTCAGCCTGCGAGACTATTGGGCGCAAGGCGTGCGCAACCACCTGGGCGTCGCCAGCCATGGCTTTCCCAACATGCTGATGATGTACGGTCCCCTCAGCCCCTCGGGCTTCTGCAACGGTCCGAGCTGCGCCGAATTGCAGGGCGAGTGGCTGGTGCAATGTCTGGTCTGGCTGCGGGATCATGGCGTTACGCGGATCGAGGCGACGACAGAGGCCGAGGACGCCTGGGTGGAGCACACCGCGCAGCGGGCGGCGGGCACGTTCTTTCCCCGCGCCAACTCATGGTACATGGGCGCCAACATCCCCGGCAAACCCCGCCAATTGCTCAACTACGCCGGCGGCGCGCCGCTCTATCTGCAGAAATGCGCCGAGTGCGCTCAGGCGGGGTATGCGGGATTTGAGGTGAGCTGAAATGGGGGAGGAACCCACCCACACGACTCCGCTCATCCCCGCGGACGCGGGGATCCAGAGTGTTCCGGATTTCCCCTTGCCACCAAATGGACGACCTCTCGACATGCGCCAAGCTGGACAGCCCTGGGTCCCCGCGTCCGCGGGGATGAGCGGGGGGTGGGTTTTGGCTCTCGGGGATATCCTGTTCGCCAAGCGCCAGGTCGGAGACATCGGGCTAGCCGGCCCAAGACATCCCATGCGCGCAACCCTGCTCTCAGCCACGGTCGGTTTCGTGGCGCTTGCATCGGCCGCGCAAGCGACGACGACGATCCAGCATGTCACCGTGATCGACGGCACCGGGGCCGCGCCGAAGGCGGACATGACCGTGGTGGTGGAGGGCGAGCGGATCGCGCTGGTCACGCCCTCGGTCGCCGCGCCGACGCCGGCCGGGCAGGTGATCGACGGGCGCGGCAAGTACCTGATCCCCGGCATGATGGACGTGCATATCCATCTGGCCGGATGGAGCGGCGGCAGGGCCGCGGACGGCGCGCCGATCGTCGATCACAAGGCCGCCGAGGCGGCGCTGGCGAGCTATATCTATGAGGGATTCACCGACGTCGTGGACGTGGGCAACCAGCCGGAAAACAGCCTCTATGAGCGCACCCGCGAACGGGCGGGCGAGATCCAGTCGCCGCGCATCTTCGCCACCGGCAATCTGATCACCTATCCGGGCAGCCACGGCGATGCGATGGCCATCCGCATCAGTGACTTCGAGAAGGACAAGGCCCTGCTCGACAAGCACATCGCCGAGCAGAAGCCCGACATCCTCAAGCTGACCTATGACGAGGAAGGCTGGGGAACGCGGCCGATGATCACCCTGATGCCGGCGCCGCTGCTGCATCAGATCATCCAGTATTACAACGAGCACGGCATCCGCACGACGGTGCACGTCTCAAACGAGCGGCGGTCGGTGGAGGCGATCTACGCCGGCGCCGACACCCTGGCGCACCCCGTCATCCAGGGTCCGGTGAGCGACAGCTTCGTCAGGCTGATGGCGGCCAAGAAGACGCCGTTCGCCACCACACTGACGATCGGCGAGAACTATGGCCGGCTGGCCGAACATCCCGAGTTCCTGGACCGGCCCGACTATGTGGCGGCTTTCAGCGCGGCGGAGCGCGAGACGATGCGCACGAGCACCCGCGCCGCCTATCAAGCCCGGCCCTGGACCTGGTGGATGAAGCTGATGACGCCGATCTGCGAGGAGAACGTGCGCAAGGTCGTGGCCGCCGGCGGGGTGGCGGCGCTGGGCACCGATCAGTCGAGCGGGCCGGCGGCGCACCGCGAGATGCAACTGCTGGTTCAGGCCGGCGTGCCGACGCTGGAGGTGATCAAGATCGCCACCCACAATGGCGCGGTGTTCCTGGGCAGGGCCGACGACATGGGATCGGTGCAGGAGGGCAAGCTGGCGGATCTGGTGCTGTTGAACGCCGATCCGGTGGCGAACATCGACAATGCCGAGGACATCGCCTTGGTGATGAAAGCCGGCCGGATCATCGACGAAAGCACCCTGCCCCTGTCAGGCGGGCCCGTGAAGCGGCGCTACGCTGGCGGGTCCGGACGCCCTGACTGAGGTCGGTCACCGAATGGCGGTCAGTCCTCGACCTCGCCATCCAAGGCGATCACGTAGCGGTAGATCTCGACCGCCGGCGCGAGCAGGAACGGCAGCGCGATGGTGAACAGGGCCGCGGAGAGAACCGTCGGGAGGAAGCGGAACGAGGTGTAATAGTCGAAGGCCGGCGCCAGGTTCGAGGCGAGGATGGTGTGCGAGATGTCACGACCCGAGAGAACGCCGTCGATCGATATGATGATCGGCATGGCGACCGCCGCCATCAGCGCCACAACAGAGCCGATGAGCAGGTACGTGCAGACCACCTGACCCAGCCGGCGGCCCGTCAGCGCCCAGGACGTCAGCAGGTTGATCGAGCCACTGTCGAAGGTGTGCACCGGCGCTAGCGAGAAGCGGATGCTGAAGACCGCGAGCACCAGGAAAGCCAAGGGCGGCACGACGACGACGGTAAGCTGCGGCCCAGGGGCCAGGGCCGAGAGCACCTGTAGTCCGATGCCGCTGATGACCGCGAAGATGAAGTAGACGCAGATGAAGACGATCAGCGTCAGGAACCCCAGGCCAATCTGCAGCGCTTCATCCTTGCCAAGGCGCAGGTAGCCGAACCGATCGTCGTCGGGTTTGAGCATCGCCCGCAGAACCGCCGAGCCAAGAATGGCGTAGGTCAGGACGCCGAACCCCAGGAGGAACAGCAGGCCCGTCGCATACCGCTGGATCAGATCCATGGCTGTCCGCGAGGCGCCGCCCGCCGCCCCCTGAAACATCGCCGCGGCGTCCGGGGGAAAGAAGACCAATGTCGAGATGCCCCAGGAGAAGATCGACATCACCAGAAGATAGGCGAACCAGAACAGGAACGCCGCGGGGCGTCGGCGCGCCAACCCAAATCCGGCGAAAGCCGCCTTGGTTACTGAAAACCCGTCCATGTCCAGCATGTTACACCCATTTGGCCGGAACGGCGGATAGGCGCGCGCGAATTTCGACCCCAGAATTGGACAGATTGTCGCAGGTGGGTTGGACGGCAAGGAAAAGGACGAGGGGCCGCGAGCGGCTCGGCGGCATCCTCGGACCGCCGTGACAATCGCCAAGACGGGCGAGTTGGCGCATACCAAACCCATCCGCGAGCCGGGGGAGGACGGGACATGATGAAACGCACGGGATTGGCCACGATCGTGGCGGCCATCTTCGTTCAGGCCGTCACGGCGTCCGCCGCCCCGGCCGCGCCGCGCACCGAATACGGCTCGGTCCGCGGCCTTGCGGCGCCCGCCGAACTTCGCATCGACAGTTGGGGCATCGCCCATATCTATGCCGACAGCGAGCGGGACGCGTTTTTCCTGCAGGGCTACAACGCCGCCCGCGACCGGCTGTGGCAGATCGATCTGTGGCGCAAGCGAGGGCTCGGGCGGCTTTCGGCCAGCTTCGGCCCGGCCTATGTGGCGCAGGATCGCGCCGCCCGGCTGCTGCTCTATCGCGGCGACATGAACCGGGAATGGGCCGCCTACGCGCCCCACGCCAAGGATGAGGTCGAGGCCTTCGTCGCCGGGATCAACGCCTATGTCGACGAAACCCGGCGGGGCGAAAAGCCGCTGCCGGTGGAATTCGCCCTCACCGCCTCAACCCCGGAGGCCTGGTCGGCGGACGACGTGGTGCGCATTCGCAGCCACGCGCTGGTCGGCAATCTGACATCGGAAGTCGCGCGTTCCCAGGTCGCGTGCGCGGCGGGCCTGGGCGTTGACGCCATGCTGCGCAAGCGGCTGACGCCGCCGCACGTCACCACGATCCCGGAGGGTCTCGATCCCTGCGTCGTCACGCCCGAGGTGGTGAAGGACTACATCCTGGGCACGCAGCCGGTCGCGTTCTCGCCCAACGCGGCCAAGGTCGCCGCGATCGACCCGGCCACCTTCGCCCGCGACGCATCGCAGGAAGGCTCCAATAACTGGGTGATCGCGCCGTCGCGCACAGCGACGGGCCGACCGATCCTGGCCAACGACCCGCACCGCCAGCTCGGCGCCCCGTCGCTGCGCTACATCGTCCACCTGAACGCGCCGGGATTGTCGCTGATCGGCGCCGGCGAACCGGCTCTGCCAGGCGTCTCTTTCGGCCACAACGATGTCGCGGCCTTCGGCCTGACCATCTTCGGCATCGATCAGGAAGACCTCTACGTCTACGCGCTGAACCCGGAGCACCCGGACCAATACCGCTACAAGGATGGGTGGGAGGCGATGACGGTCATCCACGAGGACATCCCGGTGAAGGGCGAGGCGCCGCGCGCCGTGGAATTGCGGTTCACCCGCCACGGCCCGGTGATCGATTTCGACCCCGCGCATGGCCGGGCCTTCGCCCTGCGCACCGTCTGGAGCGAAGCCGGCGCTTCGGGCTATTTCGAGAGCTCGTGGCTGACCCACGCCAAGACCTGGGCCGACTTCAAAGCCGCTCACGATCACTGGGGAGCGCCGCCGCTGAACCTGGTGTTCGCCAGCACGAACGGCGACGTGGGCTGGGCCGGATCCGGCCTGACGCCGAAACGGCCGAACTGGGACGGGCTGGCGCCCGTGCCCGGCGACGGACGCTATGAATGGGACGGATTCCTGACCGGGGACGAGCTGCCCTCGCTGCTCAATCCGGCCAAGGGCTGGTTCGCCACCGCCAATGAAATGAACCTGCCGACCGACTATCCCGCAGAGACGCGCAAGGTGTCGTTCGAGTGGAACGACCGCTCGCGCATCGACCGGATCAGCGAGGTGCTGGGGGCCAACCCGCATGTAAGCGTCGCTGACTCCATGGCGCTGCAGACCGACAATCACCCGGCCATCGCCCGGCGACTGCTGGCCCTGGCGGCGCGCCTGAAGCCGGCCGACGCACGGGCTACGGCGGCGCTTGGCCGGCTCAGGACCTGGGACGGCGACGAGACCGTGTCGAGCGTTCCGGCGGCGATCTACGAGGTCTGGGCCGTGAAGCATCTGGGACCGGCGACCATCGATCGCCTCGCGCCCTCCGCCCGCCTCGCGATCGGCACCCCCACATTGGACGCCATACTGGCGACGCTCGAACGCCCCGGACCCGAATTCGGCGCCGATCCCGACTCCGCGCGCGATCAGGTCCTGCTCAGCAGCCTTAACTCGGCGCTGGACGAACTGACCGCACGCCTGGGACCGGACGACGCCGCGTGGACCTGGGGGCGGCTGCATCATGCCCAATGGAGCCCCGCGGCGGCGGTGCTGGCTGACGCCGATCTGCGGCGCAAGATGACGGTCGGCCCTCTGCCGATCCCCGGCGGGGCCTCCTCGCCCAAGGCGGCGGCCTATAGGCCGGAGGACTTCAACGTCAGCCATGGCGCATCCGTGCGGATGGTGATCGACGTCGGCGCCTGGGACAATTCGCGCGTGATCAACAGCCCGGGCCAGTCCGGCGATCCGGCCAGCCCGCACTATGGAGATCTTTTTCCCCTGTGGGCCCAGGGGGACTATGTGCCGCTGCTCTTCTCCAGGGCCGCGGTCGAGGCCGCCACGGAGAGTGTCATTCGGCTCAGGCCCAAATGATCGAACCGCGTGCGCACCAACGGGTTCGGCTCCAATGCGGCGCCGCCGTGCTGGAGCTGGCGCCTTGGGTGGGGGGCTCGGTCGCCGCCTTCCGGTGGCGGGACGAGGACGTCTTCCGGCCGGCGAGCGCCG
>Ga0075019_10002414_pt1 | contig 10630 bp, 9 predicted proteins | sample ColStrG_CSR_2013_FD_71473 | JGI IMG/M metagenome (GOLD analysis project Ga0075019, IMG submission 71473) | Freshwater sediment microbial communities in response to fracking from Pennsylvania, USA - Cold Stream Run_MetaG_CSR_2013 | ecosystem: Environmental > Aquatic > Freshwater > Creek >...
TTCAGCAGCGCGGGCGCCGCTTCATGGGCGAAGCGCGAGGCGGCGTATTTGCTGTGCCGGATCGTTATCTCCTCGAAATCCTCGACGCCCCAAAGGTTGCGGTTCTGGCAGACGGCGCGCAGGTAAAAGCTCGCCATGCCCAGTGTCTTGGCGCCCACCTCGCTGTTCCAGCAGTAGAAGCCCCGGAAATAGAGGTCGGGTGAACCATCGGGCAGCCGCCCCGCCTCGATGGGGTTGAGATCATCGACCAGGAAGAGAAAGACGTCACGGTCGGATGCATAGAGCGTGGTGGTGTCCCTGGTGATGTCGACGCGCGGATTGTAGATCCCGGTTGACCAGTCGAGGACGCCCGGCACTTTCCATCGGGTATCGCCGGTTCCGTTGCCGGCGATGCGCTGCACGGCTTCGACGAGTTCATGGTCATAGATGCGGCCATAATCGGGGCCGGTGACAGCGCGCAGTTCGATGCGGCCCCCAGTTCGCGCATCATCGGTTTCCAACGTCTTCATCTGCTCGGCGCGATTCGATGTCAGGCCATATTGCAGATTTATAGCGGCCAGCGGCGCGGGCAGTTGCCGCAGATAGGCGGCGGGCGCCCCGATTTGGGCCGCCAACTGGCCGAAGCTCCAGTGGGTCGGGGCCACAGGCGCCACGGCGCCGGGGAGGATCAGGGCAAGGCGCTCTGGGTCATTCCGGTTCGCCTCGACATGAATGAGGGCGGTTTCGACGACACGGGTTCGGCTGCGCTCAGAACGGCCACGCACCGCGCTGGCCAGCTCGCCCAGCGAAAGGAACCGCTCGTCATCGGGCCGTGAGAACCACTCGGACGAGACCCGGCCGACGCGTTCGCCACGTGTGACATCCACTTTATAGCCGCCGCTCATATCGCGGCGAGCGTCGAGAACCTGCATGTTCATGGGAAAAATCTCCATGACGGGCGCCGAAAGCCTCTCTCCCGGCACTCAACCCGTCACGGAAATCCCGTCCGCACTCTCACTCTGAAGGGGCGTTGCGGGGTGTCCCCGCTGAAGGGGTCGGCAAAGACCTTGGCTCAGCCGCAGGGGAAGGCTTTCCCCTTCCGGCTCACTGACGTCAGTGCACCAAATCCCAATTAGCGGGCCAGTGACTCCCAATCAGCCGAAGCCTTTGGAGTAGCCGCAAGTTCGAGGACCCATTTGGACAGATTGGTGCGATGACGGATCCGACGCTGGCAGCGGATCCCATGTGTTGGTGCTCCGCTGAAAGGAAAATCAGTCGTAAGGCGACGCCGTGCTGATGTGCTTACGCACGGCGTTGAAGGGGCCGTCGAGGAAGAAGGCGAGATATTCCGCTACCAACGCCAGTTCGCTATTTTCCTCGTTGGCGGGCGCCCGCGTGAAAATCTCCAAGGCGGTCGCCAGCAGTCGGTCATAGGGGCGAGGATGGATCGCAAAACGCGCTGAAAGCGGAAAACCGAACTCGGTCGCCATGGCGGCGAATATCGCACGCTGCACATGACCGTTGCCGTCAAGGAACGGGTGAATCTTGCCGAACCAGCAGAAGGTATAGCTGAGGCCAAGGAGCCTGCCGTAGTCGTTCGCGGAGGCGTCGCGGAGCCATTGCTGCGTATGATCCAGCAGCAAGTTCATACGGGCAGGCACTTCATTGGGCAGGCAGAACTCAAATTGCCCCCCGACCTCGAGTTGGCTTTCCGAGGACATCCTCCGACCGGCCAGTGTTGTGCCCGGCGTTCCGCGATAGGTGCCTGCATATTCGCTGTAGCCAGGCGGCGTGAATGGCGCGAACAGCGAGCGATGCAGATCGCGCGGATCGGCGAGGATGGCTTTCCGGCGCGCCGGATCGTCGGTGATTTCCGCCAGAAGCGTTGAGCACCGGTTCGCCATCGTGGAATCGTAATCGACTGAAGCATGAGCCTGCCAGGGCGGCGGTGAATTGGTCATACTCGGTGGCTCCAATGCGCTTCGCGCGTGGCATGTTCAGAATAGAAGCGACACCTATCGGGCGGGAGATTCACCAAATGCAGTTTCCGCCTCCTTCAGGCAGCGATCCCAGAAGGCCATGGCGGCATGTAGCTGGGGCAGCACGGGCCTTCCCATGAGGTCACGGACCTCGCGGGCATCGAACGCCGCGACGTGCGAGAAGCCGTCGGGCATCGACGGGTCGGCGACGACGGCGGAAGGCTCAAAGGCTGCGCTACGCAGTTGCAGGCCGCCCTGGAATTCCTTCAGCAATGCGTTGCGCGTCGGCTCGATGAAGGTCCCGAATATGGGATCCTGCTTCCAGGTGGACCATCGCGCTCTGCCCCAAGCTCGTCGCTCGGCGTCGTCGCAATCGACCTTATCGAAGACATGCCCCACCGAGCGCAGGAGAGCGATGATCGCGACATATTGGGATTGATAATCTGCGACCGGTCGCATCATGCTGTCGTCCTGCGCGAAGCGGGCAACCAGATGGCGGATGAACTCGAGTTGTGCGCGGGCGACGAGCATTGGTCACAGCACCCGAAAGACCGCCTCGATGTCGGCGGCGGTGTTGGTGTCGTCGAAGGAATGCAAGACCGCGCCGGTTTGCGTGCGATCTCGGATCTCGATCTTCTCGGTCCCGTGGTTGTAGGCGAGGACATAAATCTTGCCCGAGATGGTCACCCACAACATGTTGGCAGGGCTGCCCGCCATGCGGCGGATGCGGATAGAGTCCGGCTCGCCACGCCAGATGATTCCGCCGAGGAGCGCCAAGGCGACGCCTTTCACTTTCCCGGCATGGTGGTCTGCCCGGCCCATCACGCCCATCGCGTAGGCGTGGAGTTCTTCAACGTCTTTTGCCGTAATCGCCATATATCCTCCGTTCGGGTAATGTGCCGCCTCGCGGCCGAAAATCGTTATTTGAAACCGTTTTCCCGCCGATGCCCCTCTTCCCCGGCGCTGGTTCAGGCGCCTCCGATGATGCGTCGCTCTTGGCCGAGCGGGATGATCCAACCGCCGGCACGGTCCGGCCGTGCAAACTCGTCCGGACTTACTTTGGCGGCGAGACGACTGCGAATGGCTTCTGGCTCAGCGTCGATAGCGGCGCGAATGAGCTCGTGTTCGACTCCGACGAAGACGGGCCGCAGATTGAGGCGGGAGAGCGCCTCCTGATCGTCGCGTTCAACGCCGGTGGCGGTGAGCGGTCCCGCGCGGGTGACGATACCGCCGACCAAGCCGTCCATGGCAGTGCTCGCCTTGTCCACGTCCCGTACCGGGGATGTGTCGAGCAGCGAGCGTGCCCGCAGGACTTCCTCTTGGAGACTTCGCGGAAATGATTGCTGTGTGAGGCTGCGAAGTGCGCCCGCCAGTTCGGCGTGGCCGAGAGGTTGGATGAGATTGGCGATATGGAGCCGAAGCATGCCGATGAAGAGCGCGTCCTTCTCCTCCTGGGTGTGCTGCTCGCCATCCTCGACGGGGTCTCGAACCGAAAGACGGGCATCCGCAGGGCCAGCCGTCGCCATCCCCCAGCGCGTGGCGATCGCGATTCGCTTCACCGTGACTTTGCGGCTTTGGGCGGTGACATCGATCCGCCGGGCCTGCGCCCATGCCCGGTCCAGCGCTTTGGCGGGACCGCCGACATCGTGGCACCCCTTGGCTTCGGCGACTGTCAGCGAAGACAGGTCCGATGCGCAGGCTATCCAGTCGGGCAGATCGCCACGGGACAGGCGCGTGATTTTGACCTGAAGGCGGCGATCGAGGTCGATCGTGCGGCTGCCGAGATGGGCGAAGATCGAGAGGTTGAAATAGCGCTCGAGGTAGGCACGGGCGACGAACCGCCCGAACAGGCCTGATAACGCGACCTTGACTTCCCGCGCCTGGCCCAGCGGCTCCCTGAACACGAAGGGCGTGCCTGAGCCGGTGGGCGTCAGCAGCGCATCGAGAATGGACCAGGCGCCATAGGCCGCGCCCGGCGTCTGCAGCACCTCCCGGATACCGGCATCCTCGATCTCGGAGACTTCCAGATCGACGGTCGGGCCGGAGACCGGGCTCGCGGCTGGCGGATCGAAGCTATGAAAGAAGGTCCTCGTCATAGCGCCAGCGCCCGCGTGAGGTCGTCGTGCTCGAAAGCGCTGGCCATGCGGGTAATTTCGGCCGGACGGACGCCAACGGCTATGGCGGTTGCGCGCCATTTTGCGGTCACGGTTGCGACTTCTTTGATGATCGCGCGGGCCTGCGCCAGGGTGAGCGCGAAATATTCCGAGGCCGCTTCGAGCAGGTCGAGCGAACAGGTGCCCTCGTCGAGGTCGATGTTCGTCGTCAATACGCGCGCCTTGAGATCGGTGGGCACCGGATTGAGGTCGTAGGCGGGCGAGAGCGACCATCCGGCCTTGCCGAGCCAGAGGAAACCGTGATTGCGCAGGTGATCGTCGACATTGGAGATCAGCACGTTGAAGACGACGCGCCGATAGAGCGCATGGGCGTCCGTCTTTCCCTGTGCGCCATGCTGGGCGAGGGCGTCGACGATCTCAGGGTAGCTGCCACGCTCGCCGTCCCTGGCGCCCATCATAGCCATTGCGGACAGGAAGGGGATGCGGATCGCGCCGTCGCGATCGAAGCGTCGCGACAGCATCACTGCCTTGCCGGCGACTTCGATGAGTTCATGTTGCGGGGTGGCGATGCCGGCTTTGCCGGCCAGCTGCAGCGCGATCTCCTCCCAGGTCTCCATGCTGTAGTCGTCGGTCTCCTTCGGAAACTTGGCGAAGGAGAGATGGCCATGTTGGTCGATGACTGATGCCTTGGGCCGCGCACCGCCAAGGGAGGAGCCTGGCGCGAATATGAGCTGAAAGTCTTCGTCCGTTTCCTCGTCCCGGAGAATCCGCTCTGTAATCTGGAGCAGACGGCCAAGCTCAATCAGGGCTGGAACACCAGCCCTGATTGGCGCCTGGAAGGTTTCGTCGCCGACCCAGCGAAATCGGAGTGCGCCGAGCCGCGTCTCGTCTGCGACACCGAGCAGGTAGTCGCTCTCGGCGAGCGTGCGAACGGCGCGGCTTTCGCGTTCCGCACGCCTACGTTCCGCCCGCTGCATCAGCCGTCGGCCCCAAGTGTCCGGCGCGGAATCGCCAATCGAGCCGAAAGTCGCAAGGTCGGCAGGAGGCGCGAAGGGGCCCCTGGTGAGGGAAAGAGCAGGCTCAAGTGAGAACCGGTCAGGATCATCAAGCCATGCATCATCGTATTCGAAGAGGATGGTTTCTGTGCCCCGGACGCGATTGCTCCTGGCCAGCCCGATCGGGCGCGTGCGTCCGTTCAGATCGATATGGACCTCGAAATCAGCCATCGCGGGAAGATCTCGTCGGCCGCTTGAGATGAACACGTTTGGGTAGCTCGGCGCTGGCCAGCGCTTGCCCGACACTATCGTTGCTGATGTCAGCGACCTGGCTCAGTCCGTCGAGCAGCCCGAGCGCCTGGAGAACGCCAGCATAGATGCCGATGCTGACGTTGGTGTCGCCGGCCTCGATCTTCTGCAAGGTTGAGCGCGAGGTGAAAGCGCGCTCAGCCACGACCGCCATTGGCAGCCGACGTCGTCGACGGGCATCGTGGATGTCCGCCCCGAGCTTGCGCAGCGCCCGCCGCACGGCGGCAGGAGGGCTATGGGGAGTGGGCATTTGCTACCTTCGCGCTACAGATCGAGTGAATATGTAGCACGAAGATGACAATATTTCCATAGGGAACGTCTCAACCTAGCAGGGAGCGAAGGTTCGATTGGACCCTTTTTCCGACGGATTCCGGCGAAAGCCCGAGAACCCTGGCGATAGACGTGACTGTCGTTTTGACATCGGCGGGCTCGCTGGGGCGACCGTCAACCTGTGTGAACGGGCCATCGGTCTCGGTCAGGATCCGGTCGAACGGCAATTCGGCGACGAGGGCGCGGCCGCGATCCGCCCGAACCATTTCCGCATTGATCGAGAAATAGCAGCCGAGTGCGACGGCGCGTTTGGCCTCGCTGCGACTACCAGTGAACCAGTGCAAAATGACCCTGCCGCGGTCGCGTGGCAAATGTTCTTCGATCATATCGAGGACCTGCGTCGCGCTTCTTACGCTGTGGACAGTTAGAATTTTGCCGCCTGCGTCGGCACAGCACTGAAGGACACGCCGGAACACCTGCTTTTGGGTGTCCAACGACTTGTAGAAGCGTGGCCCCGCGTCGAGCCCGACTTCGCCGACGTAGCGTGCTTCGGACAGGTGGCGCTCCCATAGCGGCAGTTCACCCGCGCGCTCCGCGACGAGCTGCGGATGCAGGCCGAGAGCCGCTCGCACAAAGCGAGTTTGCCGCGTGAGTTCGTAGTTGCGCGGCCAGGCCTTCGGCGTCGTGGTGACGGTCAGCGTGTAGATCCGAGCGGCTTCTGCCTTCGTGATCGCGGCCTCGAGATCGGGATAGAGGTCAAGGTGGCAGTGGAAATCGACGCCGGCGGTTTGAGTGGCCTCCGTCATCCCGGCCGCGTCCTGACACCTGCCAGGAGTGCGCCGACCTCTTCGAGCCCACGCCGATAGACCCCCGCTAGCGCAGCTTGTCGCGCCGGCGACTCATCGAAGAGCGGCCCCGGCTTGTGGATGAGAATTGGCGCCAGTGCCGGGCGAGCGCGCAGCCGTTCGATCGCGAGCTGGAAGGACCGAATCTGAACTCCTTCCGATTGCCGCGTGTCGAGCGCGCGAGTCGTCAGATCATCGACCGTGTAGGTCGTCGGATCTGGATCGGGATGCAGTCCGGCAACGAGCGCTGCTCGCCTGATGAGACACGGCAGGCAGTAACCGCAATGCTGTGTGCCGAGACCCTGCCAACGCCCCTTGGTTGGGGACGCGCAGGAGAGCGATGAGGGTACGAGGCGACGTAACAACGCGTCATTGGCACAGGCAGCGACCATCTCGCCCTTGGTTTTGTCCCAATAGGGATTCTCGATTCTGCCATTCAGACCGAGGCCTTGGAGAGCATCGTTCCAGCGGGCGATATAGAACGGATGGGTTGTGCGTGTGCTGAGTGCACCGAGGCGCAGGGGGTCGAGTGGCACGTTGACGGCGATCAGCCCGTTTTCCGGCACTTTGAGGGTGAACGGCGTTTCAAGCCCGCTGCCCGCGAACACGCCGAGCGCGAAGAAGAGAAACGATCTACCGCGTGTTGTGTTCTCTCCGGCCGAACCGCTTACGAAGCCATCCGGGAACGTCATCCAGAGCCGCAAACGGTCGAAAGCGCGGCCATGATATTGGCCCTTCAACGCCTCGAAAATCGTGGATTGCGCCTCGCTCGTGGCCCCCTCGCCAGCGTGGCTCACGAGTAGAGGAGTGCGGCCATTTTCAAGCGCATCGATCGCGCCGATGAGGCTGTCGAGGCCACCCGAAAAGAGAGCGAGGTCGTTGAAGGGAGGCCCTATGAGCCGCGCAGGTGCTGCCGAAGCGACTCTGGTGAAGCGGCGCGGTCGGGCACGAAACGCTATCGACCATCGATCGCCGGTCAGAAAGTTCAGCATTCGGACGAAGGTCGGTGTGACGGCGGTCCATCGATCGGGGTCGGAAACCGGCACGATCAAGCGGATTTCGCGGGTCCAGCCATCCTGCGATTCACTTGCCCGGGAAATGCGGGTGTCGGCGGCGTGGACGTGAGCTGCCAGAACGAGGACGTCCACCCCGATTTCGGAAGGATGAACGCCGAGCCGCGAGAGATCGGTGATCGCAGGGCCTATCCCGTGATCGAGTGTGCGTTCGCCTGCTATCAGGTCCAGGCGCGTCTCGACTTCTCCGTCGCCGAGTGGATAGCGACTGCGGTCGCCAGGGCCGTATCGGCCGATGATGACGTGTCTTCTCATGCGCCCTCCGCCTCGGCGTCGCCCATGATCTGCAAGATCCCGAACGCCTGCTCGTAAATGCGCCCAACAAACTGGAGTACTCGGTCGGGCGTCAGTGCATCCATCGCGGCGCGAGCGGTCGTGAGCGCGTCCGCCACTCCACGTCGGATAAAGTCGTTCAGTTGCGCCTGTACACGCGCGGCTTCTCGGCTGTCCGATGGCAGCGTGATCGTCTTCGCCCCGATGTCGTTGCACAGCCGCGCTTCGATCGCGTTGGTTGCGTAGAGTTCGAAGACGGTCTGCATCTGGTCGGCGGTGAGCCCGTCGAGGTCGGTTATGCCCGCGCCGGCGAGGTCCGTGATGGTTTCGATAAATGCTTCACGTGCGATCCCTTCGTCGATCGATCCTCCATCAGGACACACATAGTCCGCCAGACCGAGAAAGATTTCTTCGATCGGCCTCCCTGCGAGAGCGCCGAGGTTGAGCGAGCGAAGGGCTTCCGTCGCGCCGCGGGCGACAGCGTCCGACAGGAAGCTAACCAGGCGGCTGCCAGCACCGCGGGCCGATCCCATCCTTGCGGCTGCTGTTCGTGCGCCGCCTGAGGAAGAGCCCACATAGTGCGATACGGCTCGACCGAGGCTCTTGCGGTCGCTGCCACCTGATCCTGCGAAACGCGAGAAATTGTTGCGCGCCGCCGAGAACCGCGTGGGATCGGCTATTGGTGGTATGGGTGGCCGTGCCGGTGGCGCAGGGGGTGTGGCAGGTGGAACACCATCCGCCGGCACGCCGTCAGGCGGCGCGCCATCGGGCGGAGCTCCGTCCGGGGCGGCGGGTGGTGCGCCATCATCGCCAAGCCAACTCGGCACAAGGGGAGTTCTGCCGCCTTGGCCTCCGAAAGCGCTCGACGTCCCCATCAGTTAAGCCCCCGAATGCTCGGTCCCTGTCGGGTGCGTAGCACGCCGCTGGCGGCTGCTTTCAGCATCGCGCCACCTTCTTTGCTCCAGGTCTGAAGGAGACGATCAAAGCGTTGGGCTGCATCGCCGTCCTTGAGAACACCCTCCCAGCCGCTGCAGACCCACGGGCCGAGGCGGTCTCGCGGAAGCGCTTCGAGGAAGTCGACGAGATTGCTTTGCAGAGTCGAGTGGGCCTTGACGAGAACAGCCAACCCGGCTGCGCCCGGTGGCTCCGTGTCAAAACTGTCGCCGCCGACGATACGGCCACGTACGGCTTCGAAAATTTGAGCGGCTTCAGGCCCTGCCAAGCGCTTGAGATCGGCTTCGAGGCCCTGGACCGCGTACCTGCCGCCAAAGAGCTGTTCGACCACGGCGGCCAGATGTCCGAGCGCCGAGGCGGCGCCAAAATAATCCTTCCGGTCCTTTGCGACGAAGAGATAGGGGCGGAGATCCTCTCCGCCAATCGCGGTCGGCACCGCTGCCCAGGCTTTGATCGCCGGCGACGACAGCCACTCACTCAAGAGAGCGCTCTCCGTCGGTTTCACGGTCTCGAGTTTGGGCGCGGCCTTCAGTGAGTCATCGCCCTTCGACGCCGCCTTCTCCATCTTGACTGGGCGCCTCTCGTCTTCCTTTGCGGTCGCGGCCGCTTCAAGTGCCGACAGGTCTTTGCATTGCCCATCGGCCGCTGCCGCTGCCGCTGCGGCTACCTGATCGAAGAGCCTGGGCAGGAAACGCTCGGCGAGCATGAGTTTTGCGAGGACCGGCAGCTTGACGTCGTCCCCAAACCCGCGCGCTTCGGCGGTGCGTTTCCGAAGAACTAGCGTGTTGAGGAAACGCTTGATCTGGCGCGGGTTGCCCTTGGTGCCGCTCGCCAGGATAGGGCCGATCTGGTCGCTGAGCGCCAACGCGTTGTTAGCGCGCGAGGCCTTGTCCCCGAGAGCGGCTCTGACCGTGGCCGCATCGAGCGCGCCGGTGGTCCACGGGCGCTTCAGTCGCTCCCGAGCGACTTTGATGAGGGCGTTGAATGCTGCGTCATTCTCGCCGAGTTCGGCGCCGACAAGAAGCAGCGTCACATAAATGCGCGTTTCCGTGTCGCCGAGCGCCGGGATGCGGAAGGGCACCTGGATGAGTTTCTCAAGATAGTTGCGGGCGTAAGTCTGTGGACCGGTGGTGTCGGAAAGATCAGGAAAATGCTTGCGCACCGCATATTCGATCATCGCCTCGTCAGCGGCGACGACGAACGCGGTCCGCGATGTGAACACGAAGAGGCGCACGGCCTCCAGCGTCTCGATCGCGGTATCTGGCAGACAGCGATCGAGGTCGTCGATCAGGACGACGAGCTGCTCGATGCCGGCTTTGTCGAGCAACTCGTCGAAAGCTTTCCGAAACGCGTTGATCTCGTCGGGAACATTGGTCGAATCGCCATCTCCTTTGGGCTTCAACAGTCCTTTCACGCCTTCGACCGCGGCTTCGAGATTGTCCTTTGTGGCAAGCTTTGCGGGGTCGGCGAGGAAGCCTTCCAGCGTGCCGACGATGGTCTGAATCTGATCGGGCGTCGGGATGCCGGTGAAGGCGGTGAAGGCAAGCCCACCGGCCTTCTTGGCCACCTTGAGCCAGTCTATCCGGCGGAAGACATCCTTGACGGCCTCGCCGGCCTTGGTGAGCGCTGGACGTTTTTCGATGAGGCCGGTGACGATGCCCTCGATGAGCGCGATTTTGGCGTCTTCGAATCCCTGGAAACGCCAGCCGTTGAATTTGAGGCAGAGGACCTTCGCCTCGTCATCGAAGCCAGCCTCGATCATTTCGAGGACGCTGGATTTCCCGGCGCCCCAGTCGCCGTGAACGCCGACCGTAACGGGCTGGTCGGGCCGAGTGCGTA
>Ga0075019_10002416_pt1 | contig 10625 bp, 10 predicted proteins | sample ColStrG_CSR_2013_FD_71473 | JGI IMG/M metagenome (GOLD analysis project Ga0075019, IMG submission 71473) | Freshwater sediment microbial communities in response to fracking from Pennsylvania, USA - Cold Stream Run_MetaG_CSR_2013 | ecosystem: Environmental > Aquatic > Freshwater > Creek >...
GCAGGGCCAGGGCCAGGGACAGGACCGCGGTGATCAACGTGCCGACGATGGGCCCGGCGCCGCCATAAATGTCCTGCACCGGATCCCAGTCGGACGAGGTGAAGAAGGCGAGCTTGAAGTGGCTCAGCGCCGGGCCCATCGTCGGCACGTTGATCACCGCGGTCCTGTCCCTGGCCCTGGCCCTGCCGATCGCCTTCGGCGTGGCGGTGTTCCTGGTGGAGTTCTGCCCGCCCCTCCTGCGCCGCCCGATCGGCATCGCGGTCGAGTTGCTGGCCGGCGTCCCCTCCATCGTCTACGGCATGTGGGGCCTGTTCATCTTCGCCCCCCTGTTCCGCGACTTCGTAGAGATGCCGCTGATCACGTCGGCCGCCCCCGGATCGCTGCAGGAAAAGATCTTCTCCGGCATACCCAATGGCTCGGGCATCCTGGCCGCCTCCATCATCCTGGCGGTGATGATCCTGCCCTACATCGCCGCAACCCTGCGGGAGCTGTTCCTCACCGTGCCCGCCAAGGTGCGCGAAAGCGCCTATGGCGTGGGCTGCACGACGATGGAAGTGGTCTGGTCGGTCACCCTGCCCTATGTCCGGCGCAGCGCCATCGGCGCGGTGATGCTGGGCCTGGGCCGGGCGCTGGGGGAGACCATGGCGGTCACCTTCATCATCGGCAACAGCCACGCCTTCCCCAAGGGGCTGTTCGACGGCGGCTCCACCATCGCCTCCACCATCGCCAACGAGTTCGCCGAGGCGACCTCGGACATGCACACCTCGGCCCTGATCGCCCTGGGTTTCGTCCTGTTCGTCATCACCTTCGCCGTCCTGGCGATCGCCCGCGCCCTCCTCGGCGCGCCGAAGCACGGCTGAGGAGAACCCCATGGCGCTTCTGGACCGTCGCAACCGCCGCAAGGCCGCCAATGTCGCCTTCGTCGCCTTCTGCACCGGCGCGGCGACCCTGGCGATCCTGACCCTGTTCGCCATCCTGTTCTCGCTGGTGGTGAAGGGCGTGTCCGGGATCAATCTCGACATCTTCACCATGTCCACCCCGGCGCCCGACAGTCGCGGGGGCCTGTCCAACGCCATCGTCGGCTCGGTGATGCTGTGCACCGTGGCCATGGTCGGGGCGATCGTGGTGGGCGTGCTGGCCGGCACCTTCCTGGCCGAATACGCCGGACTGAACCGCTGGACCAGCGCCTATGCCAGCGTCGTGCGGTTCCTGAACGACGTGCTGCTGTCGGCGCCGTCGATCCTGATCGGCCTGTTCGTCTACTACATCGCGGTCAAGCCGGTGCACGGGTTCAACGGCTGGGCCGGCGCCCTGGCGCTGGGACTGATCGCCGCCCCGGTGGTCACCCGGACAACCGAAGACGTGCTGAAGCTGCAGGCCAAGCAGCTGCGCGAAAGCGGCGTGGCGCTCGGCGCGCCCATGTGGGTCACGATCCGCAAGATCCTGTGGCGCGCGTCCCAGGGGGGCATCATCACCGGCGCCCTGCTGGCCTTCGCCCGCATCTCTGGCGAGACCGCGCCCCTGCTGTTCACGTCGCTGGGCAACCAGTTCATGAGCTTCGACATGACCAAGCCGATCTCCAACCTGCCGGCGGTGATCTTCCAGTTCGGCCTGTCGGCCTATGACGATTGGCAGCGGCTGGCCTGGGTCGGCGCCCTGCTGATCGCCGCCACGGTGCTTTCCATCAACGTCATTGTGAGAGTGCTCTCGCAGGAGCAGAAGCGGTCATGACCGACGCCAAAACCGAAGTCTACGAGAGCTTCGTCGAAGAGATTCCGGCCGACACGGTCAAGCTGAACGTGAAGAACCTGAACTTCTTCTACGGCAAGAACCAGTCGCTGCATAACGTGTCGATCCCGTTCCAGCGGCAGTCGATCACCGGCCTGATCGGCCCGTCGGGCTGCGGCAAGTCCACCCTGCTGCGCGCCCTGAACCGCATCTACGCCCTCTATCCCGGCCAGCGGGCGGAGGGCGAGGTGCTGCTGGACGGCGAGAACATGCTGGACCGCGGCGTGGACCTCAGCCTGCTCCGCGCCCGGGTGGGCATGGTGTTCCAGCAGCCGACCCCGTTCCCCATGTCGATCTACGACAATGTGGCCTTCGGCGTGCGCCTGTACGAGCAGATCTCCAAGGCCGACCTGGACGAGCGGGTGGAGGAGAGCCTGCGCCGCGCGGCCCTGTGGAACGAGGTGAAGGACAAGCTCACCACTTCGGGCCTTGGCCTCTCCGGCGGCCAGCAGCAGCGCCTGTGCGTGGCCCGCACCATCGCCGTGCGCCCGGAAGTGATCCTGCTGGACGAGCCGGCCTCGGCGCTGGACCCCATCTCCACCGCCAAGCTGGAGGAGACCCTGGTCGAGCTGAAGGCCGACTACACCATCGTCATCGTCACCCACAACCTGCAGCAGGCGGCCCGGATCTCGGACCACGCGGCCTTCATGTTCCTGGGTCGGCTGATCGAGTTCGCCCAGACCGCCAAGCTGTTCGACAATCCCCGCGCTACCCGGACGGCGGACTACATCACCGGCCGGTTCGGCTGAGGTCGACGGCGGCGCGAACGCGGACGACCGCGACCCCGTTGCGGGTCGGCGCCGTGTCGAGCACGGCCCGCGCCAGCTGCGCCAGCATGAGACAGAGCAGCACGGCGGCGAGGATCTGCAGCCGTTTCGAGACAATCAGGGCGGCTTGAACGGCCATGGACGAGGTGTCTCCGGGGTGGTCTAACCCGGAAGGCAATCCGGGCGCCAAGGGCCCGCAGCAGGAGCGCGGTCGCCAGATGATCCCCTTCGTCAAGGAGATGAGCTTCGCCTATGGCGAGGTCGACCAGGTCTCCCCGCTGATCCGGCGGGTGGTGGCCAATAATCCCGGCCCCTTCACCTTTCTGGGCACCGGCACCTACATCATCGGCTCCGGCGAGGTGGCGGTGATCGATCCGGGCCCCGACGATGCGGAGCATCTGGCGGCGATCCTGAAGGCCTGCGCCGGCGAGACCATCTCGGCCATCCTGATCACCCACACCCACATCGACCATTCCCCCCTCGCCCGGCCCCTGGCGGCGCGGACCGGGGCGGTGATCTTCGGTCGTGCGGACCCGGCCACCGGCTCGGCGGAGGAGGACAACGAGAGCGACTTCCGCCCCGACGTGGAGGTCGAGGACGGCCAGCGGATCACCGGACCGGACTGGACGGTGACCGCCGTGGCTACCCCCGGTCACGCCTCCAACCATGTCTGCTACTGGCTGGACGAGGAGCGGGCCCTGTTCAGCGGCGACCACGTCATGGGCTGGTCCACCACCGTGGTCAGCCCGCCGGACGGGGACATGGGCGCCTATTACGCCAGCCTGGACAAGGTGGAGGCCCTGGACGCCCAGACCCTGTGGCCGACCCATGGCCCGCCGGTGCGCGAGGTCCAGCCCTTCATCGCCGCCTATCGCGCCCATCGCCTGGCGCGGGAGAGCCAGATCCTGGCCCAGCTGGCCAGCGGGCCCAAGCGCATCAGCGAGATGGTGCCCGTGCTCTACGCCGCCGTGGACAGCCGCCTGCACCCGGCGGCGGCGCGCTCCATGCTGGCGCACCTGCAGCACCTGGCCCGTACCGGCGCGGTGGAATGCTCCGACAACGACGCGGGCCCGCAGAGCCTCTACCGGCTGGGGTGAGCGGGCGCGGCGCGAGGATCCCGGCCCTGGGGCGGGAGTGACGACTGATTTTGTATTTCAAATCGCCTGTCATTCCCGGGCGAAGACCCGGGAACCTTGGTCAGGATAAAGCGCCGCATCCGAATGGAGGTTCCCGCCTCAAGGGCGGGCATGACAGATGAAATAAATCTACAAAATCATGTCATTCCCGGGCGAAGACCCGGGAACCTCCATCCGACAGACCCCCTCACTCCGGCTCGCCGACGGACTCCTCCTTCGGCGTATAGGGGTGGATGGTGGGCAGCACGTGGTCGCCGTGGCGCTGGCGCAGCAGCTTCTTGTCGATCTTGCCCGTGGCGCCGAGGGGAATGTCGTCCACGAACAGCACGTCGTCCGGCGTCCACCACTTGGCGATCTTGCCGGACAGGAAGTCCAGGAACTCCGCCTTGGTCGCCGTCACGCCGGGCTTCAGCTTGACCAGCAGCAGGGGCCGTTCGTCCCATTTGGGATGGTGGACCCCGATCACCGCGGCCAGGGCGGCCTTGGGATGGCCCGCGGCGATGTTCTCGATCTCGATGGAGCTGATCCACTCCCCGCCAGACTTGATCACGTCCTTGGCCCGGTCGGTGATCTGCATGAAGCCGAAGCCGTCGATGGTGGCCACGTCGCCGGTGTCGAAATAGCCGGCCTCGTCCGCCGCCGCCGCCGCGCCGCGGAAATAGGACTGGACCACCGTGGGCCCCTTGACCAGCAATCGCCCGAAGGTGGACCCGTCCCGGGGCAGCCCATCGCCGGCGTCGTCCACCAGCTTGATGTCGATCCCCAGGGGCGGACGGCCCTGCTTCAGCAGGATCGGCAGCTGCGCCTCGAAGTCCAGCCCGTCCATGGCCGCCGTGGGGGTGGCCAGCGTTCCCAGGGGCGAGGTCTCGGTCATGCCCCAGGCGTGCACCACCTTCACGCCGAAGCGGTCATGGAAGGCGCGGACAATGGCCTCCGGCACCGCGGAGCCGCCGATCACCACCCGGCGCAGGTGCTCCAGCGAGTCGCCGGTGGCGTCCATGTGCTGCAGCAGCATCTGCCACACGGTGGGCACCGCCGCGGACATGGTGACCTTCTCGGTCTGCAGCAGCTCATGGATCGCCGCCCCGTCCATCCGCGCGCCGGGGAGCACGAAGCTCGCCCCCACCGCGGGCGCGGAGAAGGTCAGGCCCCAGGCGTTGGCGTGGAACATGGGCACCACCGCCAGCACCGTGTCCCGCTGCGACAGGCCCATCACGTCGCTCTGCAGGGTCATGAAGGTGTGCAGGAAATTGGACCGGTGCGAGTACAGCACCCCCTTGGGGTCCCCCGTGGTGCCCGAGGTGTAGCAGAGGCCGCAGGCGGTGTTCTCGTCGAACCCGCCCCACGCGGCGTCGGTGGGACGGCCCGCGATCAGGTCCTCGTACATGAACATCTCCGCCCCCGCGCCGTCCGGGCGATGGGCCTCGTCCGACAGGATCACCACCCGTTCGATGCAAGGCGCCTTGTGCAGGTGCTCGAGCAGCATGGGGACGAAGGTCAGGTCGGTGAACAGCACCCGGTCGCCGGCGTGGCTGGCGATCCACATGATCTGGTCGGGATGCAGCCGGGGGTTCAGGGTGTGGCACACCGCCCCCATGCCCATGACGCCGTACCAGGTCTCGATGTGCCGGGCGGTGTTCCAGCCCAGCGTCGCCACCCGGTCGCCGGGCTGGATCCCCAGCGCCTTCAGGGCGTGGGTCACCTGTTTGGCGCGGCCGTGGATCCGGCTCCAGGTGGTGCGGACGATCGGCCCCTCCACCGAGCGGGACACCACCTCCCGGTCCCCGTGCCAGCGGTCCGCATGATCGAGGATGCGGTCCACGGTCATCGGCCAGTCCTGCATCAAGCCCAGCATGGTCTCTCCCCCGACGTGTCGTGTTCTTGTCACGGCCATTTTGCAGGCCGCGCGCCGCCTGCCAAGGGGCGGCCGGGCTCAGAGGCCGCGAACCGCGGCAGTTTGGACATCCAGCGGGGCCGAGGCGTCGACGATCGCCCAGTCCGTGACCGCCGGGCGGGCGGCCAGCTGCCGCTCCAGCACCGCAAGGTCCGCGTCCGAGGCGTCGTCGCGCCGCGCCGCGACCCGGGCGCGCAGCACGGCGTCCGGCGCGTCCAGCCACACGCCCCGGGCGTCCGGATGCAGGGCCAGGGCTTCGGCCCGGCGGGCGGGATCGCGGAAGGTGGCGTCCAGGATCACGCTCGCCCCGGCGGCCAGCACCTGCCGGGCGGACGCGAACAGGGCGGCGTGGATCTGCCCGTCCGCCTCCGTCGTATAGGCGTCCCGCGGCAGGGGCTCGGTGGGCGCGTGGCCGAACAGGCGCTTGCGCACCTCGTCGGAGCGCAGCACCACCGCGCCGGGGGGCGCGCCCAGCTCCGGCGCCAGGGCCCGGGCCAGGGTGGACTTGCCGCTGCCGGACAGTCCGCCGATCGCCAGCAGCCGCGGCGGCGCGGTCTGCAGATGCCGCTCCGCCGCCGCCAGATAGGCGCGGGCCGCGTCCGGCTGGCCATTGTGGCCGCAGACATGGCAGCGCACCACCGCGCGCACCGACAGGAACAGGGGCAGCGCCGCCAGCCCGTCGTAGAGGGCCTCGGACGGCAGGCTCCGGGCCGCGGCGTCCAGCCAGCCGTTCAGGGCCCGGTTCGCGGGCCCGGGACGACCGCGGAACACCAGGTCCATCAGGGTGAAGGCCAGGTCATAGAGCACGTCGATCTCGATCAGCCGGACATTGAACTCGATCCGGTCGAACAGGACCGCCCGGCCGTCCTCCAGCAGGATGTTGCCCAGGTGCAGGTCCCCGTGACACTCCCGCACCAGCCCGGCGACGAGGCGCCGGTCCAGCCGGTCGCGCTGCGCCGCAAAGGCCGCGTCGGTCAGGGCGATCACCCGCTCGGCCGCGGCCTCTCCCAACACGGGCGCCAGTTGGCGCAGGTGGGACGCGTTGGAGTTCAGCACATAGGCCAGCCCGTCCGCGCCGCCCCCGGCCCTCCCCGGCGCCGCGCGGGCGTGCATGCGGGCGATCTCCCGGCCGATGGCCTCGGCCAGGTCGCCGTCCACCCGGTCGGGACACTCGCTCAGCACGGCGGTCTCGTCGAAGCGCCGCATCTCCAGCACATAGTCCAGCGCGCCGGCCGTATCCGGCGGCGCCAGCCGGTAGCCGTTCGGGCCCGGCGTCACCGCATGCAGGGCCCGGTAGACGTCCGGCGCCGTGATCCGGTTCAGGCGCAATTCCTGCTGTCCGGCCCAGAGGCGCTTTTCCAGGGTGGTGAAGTCCAGGAAGCCGAAATCCACGGGCTTCTTCCGCTTCAGCGCCCGGTCGGGATAGAGATAGACCTTGGAGATCGGCGTCTCGATCCGCTTGTCGCAGGGGCAGGCCTCCCCCGCCCCGGCGGCCAGCCACTGGTCGAGATCGTCCCCCTGCATGTGGCCCCTCCCGGGCGTCAGCGCCCTTCGGACCTGTCCTAGCCAATCCGGTGGAAAAGGCCATGCTCGCGGCCCCGCCCCAGGCGTATAATTCCGTTGCCGCGGCATGAAATGTTGTTCATCATATCAAAAAACGGGTCACGACCCGGGGAGCGGGACGCATGACGGACAGGACAGCCTGCCTTGTGGTTGGGGCCGGGGACGATCTGGGCGGCGCCATCGCCCGCCGGTTCGCGGCGGACGGCCACATTGCCTGCGTCACCCGCCGACCCCGGCACATGGACAAGCTCGAGGCCCTGTGCGCCCGCATCCGCGCCGAAGGGGGCCAGGCGCGGGCCTTCGGCGTCGACGCCCGGGAGGAACAGGCGACCATCGACCTCGTGGCGCAGATCGAGCGGGACGTAGCCCCCATCGAGGTGGCGGTGTTCAACATCGGCGCCAATGTCCGCTTCGGCGTCGGCGAGACCACCGCCCAGGTCTATCGCAAGGTGTGGGAAATGGCGGCCTATGGCGGCTTCCTGATGGGGCGGGAGGTGTCCGGGCCCATGGTCGCCCGGGGCCGCGGCACCATCCTGTTCACCGGGGCGACGGCCAGCGTCCGCGGGCGGGACGGCTTCTCCGCCTTCGCCGGGGCCAAGCACGCCCTGCGCGCGCTGGCCCAGTCCATGGCCCGGGAGCTGGGACCCAAGGGCGTGCATGTGGCCCATGTGGTGATCGACGGGCCGATCGATTCCACCTTCATCCGCGAGCAGCTGCCCGACGCCGACGCCCGGCGGGCCCGGGACGCGCTCCTCAACCCCGACGACATTGCCGAGACCTATCTGTGGCTGCACCGCCAGAAGCGGTCGGCCTGGACCCATGAACTGGACCTCAGACCCTGGAGCGAACCCTGGTGAGCACGACCCCCGTGGGCAAGACCCCCGTGAGCAAGACCGTCGACGTCATCTTCGACTTCGCCAGCCCCAACGCCTTTCTGGCGGAGGGTCCGCTGAGAGAGATCGCCGCCCGCACGGGCGCGACGGTGAACCGCATCCCCTGCCTGCTGGGGGGGCTGTTCAAGCTCACCGGCAACCAGGCGCCCTTCGTCGCCTTCGGCGGGGTCAAGGGCAAGCTGGCCTATGAGCAACTGGAGATGCAGCGCTTCATCCGGCGCCACGGCCTGACGGCGTTCCGCATGAACCCGCACTTTCCCGTCAATACCATCCACGTCATGCGGGGCCTCGTGGCGGCGGAGCGGCTGGGAGTCGCGGACGCCTATGCGGCGGTGGTGATGAAGGCCATGTGGGAGGACGGGGAGAACATGGGCGACCCCATGGTCATCGCCCGGGTGCTGGGCGAGGGCGGGCTGGACTCCACGGCGATCCTGGAACTGTCCCAGAGCCAGCCGGTGAAGGACGAGTTGACCGCCAACACCGCCGCGGCGGTGGACCGCGGCGCCTTCGGCATCCCGACCTTCTTCGTCGGCGACGAGATGTTCTTCGGCAAGGAGCGCCTGGGCCAGGTGGAAGAAGCGCTGGCGGGGTGAGGGCTGGACAGAGGTTCCCGCCTCAAGGGCGGGAATGACAGATAAATTTAAAATTCAAATCCATGTCATTCCCGGGCGAAGACCCGGGAACCTTGATCCGAATCTAGCGCCACGCCCTGAGCGCGGTTCCCGCCTCAAGGGCGGGAATGACAGGATTTCATAGATATATATTGGTCGTCGCGCCCGGGCGAAGCCGCGGACACCTCGTGCACGGGGGCCCGCGCCCCCCCTCCCCTCACGGATTCAGCCTGCGCTTGGTCCAGCCCGCGCCGTCGCGGCGGTACTGCATCCGGTCGTGCAGCCGGAACGCCCCGTCCCGCCAGAACTCGATCTGCACCGGCGTCACCCGGAAGCCCCGCCAGTGGGGCGGCCGCGGCACGGGGCCGACGCCGAACTTCAGGGCGTATTCGGCGACCTTCTTCTCCAGCGCAAAGCGGCCTTCCACCTCCTGGCTCTGGTCCGAGGCCCAGGCGCCGATCTGCGACTGCCGGGGCCGGGAGGCGAAATAGGCGTCGGACTCGGCGTCGCTGACCGGGGCCACCGGACCGCGGATCCGCACCTGTCGGCGCAGGGACTTCCAGTGGAACAACAGCGCCGCCTTGCCGGCCGACAGCAGCTGCTGGCCCTTGGCGCTGTGGGTGTTGGTGTAGAAGACGAAGCCGTCATGGTCGAAGCCCTTCAGCAGCACCATGCGCACGTCGGGCAGGCCGTCCGGATCGACCGTGGCGAGCGCCACGCCGTTGGGATCGTTGATCTCCTTGGCCTCCGCCTCCTTCAGCCAGTGGGCGAACAGGTCGAAGGGGTCGTCCAGGGGAAACAGTTCCCGGTCCGTGGCGCGGCTGGCCTCCCGCTCGGCGGTCTCGGAATCGGTGGGGGACATGCGGGGCTCCAGCGGCGCGAACTTTGCGCCCCACATCTGGGGACGGACAGGCCCCGCGTCCAGCCGTTTGCGCTCCCCCCGCCTCGTCCGCTACAAGCCGGACATGTCGCACAACACCTTCGGCCATCTTTTCCGCGTGACCACCTGGGGCGAGAGCCACGGCCCGGCCCTGGGCTGCGTGGTGGACGGCTGTCCTCCGGGCCTGCGCCTGACCGAGGCGGACATCCAGCACTGGCTCGACCGGCGCAAGCCCGGCGGCAGCCGCTTCGTCACCCAGCGGCAGGAGCCGGACGCCGTGCGCATCCTGTCCGGGGTGTTCGAGGATGACGACATCCGCGCCCGGTTCGGCGGCCCGGTGACCACCGGCACGCCGATCTCGCTGATGATCGAGAATGTGGACCCGCGGTCGAAGGACTACGGCGCCATCGCCCAGGCCTTCCGCCCCGGCCATGCGGACGTGACCTACCAGGCCAAGTACGGCCTGCGCGACTATCGCGGCGGCGGCCGCTCCTCCGCGCGGGAGACGGCGGCGCGGGTGGCGGCGGGCGCCGTGGCCCGCAAGGTGCTGGGGGACGACATCGTCCTCCGCGGCTATCTGGTGCAGATCGGCGACCGGGCCATCGACCGCAGCCGCTTCGACCTCTCCGCCATCGACGACAACCCGTTCTGGTGCCCGGACCGGGAGACCGCCGCCCTGTGGGAGGCGGATCTCGACCGGGTGCGCAAGGCCGGCTCCTCCGTCGGCGCCATTGTCGAGGTGGTGGCCGAGGGCGTTCCCGCCGGCTGGGGCGCGCCCATCTATGGCAAGCTGGACGCGGAGATCTGCGCCGGGCTGATGAGCATCAACGCCGTCAAGGGGGTGGAGATCGGCGACGGCTTCGCCGCGGCCCGGCTCAGCGGCGAAACGAATGCCGACGAGATGCGCATCGCCGCCGACGGCCGGATCGATTTCCTGTCCAACCATGCGGGCGGCGTGCTCGGCGGCATCTCCACCGGCCAGGCCATCGTGGCCCGCATGGCGCTGAAGCCCACCAGTTCGATCCTCACCCCGCGGCGATCGGTGAACACGGCGGGCGAGGAGGTGGATGTCCGCACCACGGGCCGCCACGAT
>Ga0075019_10002417_pt1 | contig 10625 bp, 9 predicted proteins | sample ColStrG_CSR_2013_FD_71473 | JGI IMG/M metagenome (GOLD analysis project Ga0075019, IMG submission 71473) | Freshwater sediment microbial communities in response to fracking from Pennsylvania, USA - Cold Stream Run_MetaG_CSR_2013 | ecosystem: Environmental > Aquatic > Freshwater > Creek >...
GTGCTCATTTTGATACTCCGTTCTGGTTTCAGCCTAAGGCCGTGCCGTACGGCTCTATATTGACGAGCTCGGAACATCCCATTGTACAGAGAGATGCAAGCTGCGTTTTGGTAAGAATTGTTTTCGTGGCTAGCTAATGCTGTTCGGATTCACCCATCCAAAATGTCCAACATCGGTATATGAAATTACCACAACTAAAATGAGTATCTAATGTCGAGTTCCTCCGACCTCTACCGGAGTGATTGAAGCGAACAACTGCACCGCATCGACCTTATCGAATTCATAGCGATGATTACAGAACTCACAATAGACTTCGATAATTTGTCGCTCGGCCAGGATTGAATAGACTTCCTCCTGACCTATCATCATCAGCATCCGCGCAACGTTGTCACGAGTGCAAGTACAATTAAAGGAAACAGACTGAACCTCAAACAAGCGCACATCTTCTTCATGGAAGAGTCTGTATAACAACTCCTCTGTATTCAACTTCATCAATTCATCAGCCCGTACTGTCACAGCAAGTTGCGTAACGCGTAACCAAGTATCATCATCGCTTGCAATCTGCTCAGGTAGCTTTTGCAACAGCATGCCTGATGCCGAATGCTCATCAGCAGTCAGCCACAACCTCGTTTCCAATTGTTCAGAGCGGAACATATAGTTCTGCAAGATTTCCGCAACACTTTTCCCTTCGAGGGACACGATACTTTGATAAGCCGGTTTGTCGTCCTTTTGTGCAAGTGTGATAACGAATAACCCATCTCCAACCAGCTCGTTCAAGCTACCTTGCAATGCGCCTGCCCACTTTGCCGTTGCGCGCAGTTTCATGTCTCCGCTGCATTCAACAACAAGTAATTTGATCGCTCCGCTACCCTGTATTTGCAATACCAGTGAACCGTCTAGTTTGAGCGTGGCAGCCAGCAGGACCGCGGCGGCGGTTAATTCGCCCATCATTTGACACAACGCTGGCGGATAGTCGTGATTGTCCAGTACGGTACGCCACGCTGCGTCCAAATGAACCCGTTCACCCCTGATCTGGGCATGTTCAAATATAAAGCGTTGCAAAGAATCAGACTGAGTTTTCATATTGTCGATGTGGTCACGCGTAGTTATTAAGTCTCGCAGATTCAGGAATGAAGTGCAATTTTGAGTAACGCTGGTTAGATGGGTTAGATGCGGTAGCATCCGAGCCTTTTTGACCAGCCAGTCGAAATTGCAAAGATGAACTACACACACCTAACCCGAGAAGAACGATACCAGATTTACGCCTTGAAGAAGGCAGGACATACCCAAGTCGAGATAGCCAATGTGCTGGAACGCAGCGCATCAACGATCAGTAGAGAATTGACACGCAACCTTGGTCGGCGGGGTTATCGTCCCAAGCAGGCGCACAACATGGCACTAGAGCGGCATGCTGCGAATGCACGGACGATTGATGATGCAACGTGGCAATTTGCCCAAGAGAAGCTCATACAGCAATGGAGCCCCGAACAGATCAGCGGACACGCCACGATCAGCCACGAAACGGTGTATCAGCGCGTCTATGCAGATAAACGAACGGGTGGCGTGTTGTGGATGCACCTGCGCTGTCAGAAGCAGCGCAAGAAACGCTACGGCAAGATCGACCGGCGTGGAGTGATTCCCAATCGGCTCTCTATCGAAGATCGTCCGGCCATTGTGGATGAGCGTAAACGTATCGGTGACTGGGAAGCTGACACCGTGATTGGCAAGAACCACCGCCAGGCCATCGTGAGTATCGTAGAACGCAAGTCGGGCTTTACACTGATCCGCAAGGTCGAGCGCAAAACCTCGCAGGCGGTAAGTGGCGCAATGGTTGGGCTGTTGAAGCCTTATCGACGCAAGGTGTACACCATCACCTCGGACAACGGACGGGAGTTCGCTGGGCACGCAGAGATTGCGAAACAGTTGGAGGCCAAGTTCTACTTTGCGCATCCCTATGCATCCTGGGAGCGTGGCACCAACGAAAACACGAATGGATTGATACGGCAGTACTTCCCCAAGAACCGGGACTTCACCACGATCACACAACAGGAAATTGACACGGTAATGGAGCGATTGAACAACAGACCCAGAAAACGGCTTGGATACCAGACACCCAGTCAGGTATTCTTCAAGTCAGGCGTTGCACTTCAAACTTGAATCCGAGAAATTGGGGTTGGCTATTTATTCTGATTAGGTTGCTTTATGGATCTGCAGAACATTCCTTAATCAACTCGCCATGGCGAATTTTTATCCCGTGGTTCATCACTATGCTGGGTTTTGCTGCGCAAAGCATTACACTCTCATCCTTGCGAGAGCGGCATCTGGCTGGCTTCCACCACTGCGCTCTTGGTCCATGTTTGCTTGTTGCATATTTATTCAAAGGTTCACGATGTATCCAGTCCACGATGTTGATGCCATTCTATTATTATCCCTGTCGCTTGCAGCCAAGCGCCGGCCCGCCGAGCTGGTCGAGATCATCGCCGCGACCGATCTGGCCCAAGGGACTATTCCGTCAGAAGCAAAATTGTCCGATGCGCTCGCAAGACTTTCCGCATACGGCTTGATCCTCGAGATCGACGGCCGCTATACACTCGCGGCGGATGCGCAACAGATGATGGAAAGTCAACGCAAAAAAGACGACAACGAAAAACATATCTATCGCCTCAAAGAACACCTCGCCGATTACCATCTCAAGGGCGAACACGCCACCGTCGTCGTGACCGAAGCGCAACTCCTTGCAGCGGTTGAAGCACACCAGAAAGAAAAACTGACTGCCACCCGCAGCATGTTGATGCCCAAGCCGAAACCGGCAGAAGACAAGAAACGTCCGGAACCTTACAAGCCATTTTCAGCTCGCAAGCGCAAGGATTGAGCATACGCATGACAGCCATTTCCCAACCCTCTTCATCAGCAAATACGACCGGACGCGCTTTCGACGAACTGCCGTTGTCGCCCGGTCTGCTGGCGACTTTGCAGCAACTCGGCTATGTGGAGATGACCGCGATACAAGCCGCCAGCCTGCCCATCACGCTCGCCGGGGGCGACCTCATCGCACAGGCCAAGACCGGTAGCGGCAAGACGGCGGCGTTCGCGCTGGCCTTGCTCACCAACCTCAATCCGCGCCGCTTTGCAGTACAGGCAATGGTGCTGTGTCCCACGCGCGAACTCGCCGATCAGGTGACTCAGGAGATACGCCGGCTGGCGCGATCCGAAGACAACATCAAGATACTCACACTGTGCGGCGGCTCGACCATGCGCCCGCAGATCGCCAGTCTGGAGCACGGCGCGCACATCGTCGTCGGCACGCCCGGTCGCATCATGGATCACATGGAGCGCGGCACTTTGAATCTGGAGGCGCTCAACACGCTGGTGCTGGACGAAGCCGACCGCATGCTGGACATGGGCTTTTACGACGACATCGCTTTTGTCGCGAAGCGTTGCCCGGCGCAACGCCAGACCTTGATGTTTTCGGCGACCTATCCGGACGGTATCGCGCGATTGGCGCGCCAGTTCATGCGCGATCCACAGGAAGTGAAGCTGCTGGAACAGCACGAGGAAAGCAAGATACGCCAGCGCTTCTACAAGATCGACAACGAGCTGCGCTTGCAGGCCGTCGGCATACTGCTCAGGCACTACCGCCCGGTCAGCACGCTGGCCTTTTGCAACACCAAACAGCAATGCCGGTCCCTGCTGGAAGTGCTGCATGCGCAAGGCATCAAAGCCCTTACCTTGAACGGCGATATGGAACAGCGCGAACGCGATCAGGTGCTGATCCAGTTCGCCAACCGCAGTTGCTCGGTGCTGGTGGCAACTGATGTGGCGGCCCGCGGCCTGGACATCGCACAACTCGAAGCGGTCATCAATGTCGATGTCACACCCGACCCGGAAGTGCATATCCATCGCATCGGCCGTACCGGCCGTGCCGATGAAAATGGCTGGGCGCTGAGCTTGTGCGGCCCGACCGACCGCCATCGCATCATCACCATCGCGCAGATGATGCGCATCGCGCCGGAGTGGCATGAACTTGCCGAACTGACCGACGAAGATGACTCGCCGCTGGTGCCGCCTATGGTTACATTGCAGATACTCGGCGGTCGCAAGGAAAAGATACGCGCCGGCGACGTGCTGGGCGCACTGACCGGCGAAGCGGGGTTCACGCGCGAACAAGTCGGCAAGATCACCGTGACCGAGTTTTCCACCTACGTCGCCGTCGTGCGCGACATCGCTCGCGAGGCCGTGCGCAAATTGTCGGCAGGCAAGGTCAAGGGCAAGACCGTGAAAGTGCGCGCGCTGTAGGATCGGTCACCCATGAACAAAAACACGCTCATTCTTCCCGGCATCGGTGACTCTGATCCCGGTCATTGGCAAAGCCTGTGGCAATCTGCGCAGCCGAATTTTTCTCGCGTGCATCAACGCGATTGGGATCATCCCGTCTGTGCGGAATGGGTCGCTGTCTTGGAGCAAGCCGTGGCGCAAGCGGGTGAAAATGTAGTGCTGGTTGCGCACAGTCTGGGCTGCCTTCTGGTCGCTCATTGGGCGGCACAAACACATCTGAAAATCAAAGGCGCGCTGCTGGTCGCCCCACCGAATCCGGCTGCCGAAACTTTTCCTAAGGAGACTGCTGGGTTCTCTCCTGTGCCCATGCAGCCATTCAAATTTCCGAGTGTAGTGGTGGCGAGTTCCGATGACCCTTATGGAGATTTAATGTTTACCCAGTCATGCGCTACGGCGTGGGGCAGTCGCTTCGTCCATGCCGGAGCTGTCGGCCACATCAACACACGCAGCGGACTGGGATCATGGAGCGAAGGCTTTATTTTGTACCGGCAGCTCGCCGCCTGATTCATCATCCGGAAAGTGTTAGCCTGATCATAAATTGCCTGAGAAATAACACCTTGGAAAACTGACGTGCCTTCCCGGCGCTAGATGCCCATGCACACCAGATACAATTGATCATCGGCGATTGCATCATTTGCAAGCGCCGTTCCGCCCACTGATGTACCGCGAGCCGTTACCATCATCGCGCCCGTATCCGTGCCGCCGTCATCCAGGGCGATATCGATTTGCTTGGCTAATCTCCCGGCGATACCATCAGAGCAAACGATTATTGCTCCTTTCAACCCGATGATCGGATTGGACGCCTGGCTCGTGACGCCTAGTGAGCCCCCCACTACATTCTTGGCAGGATAGCCGGACGAAGCAGTGTCGGTATCCCCTGAAACGAAACCAGCCAAACGAATTTGCTGCCAGAACAAATAACTTTCACTGGCTGGTGTGGTGTCGTTCCATAGACCATCGATGATGCCGTTGCCAGGCATGCACTTGCTCGTCGTTTTGACCGGGCAGGGCAAGGCATTTTTCAGGTGGGTGTTGACGGTACCTATCGTGACGTCGTCGCCGGGCAGGCTATTAAACCTTCCCTGGTACTCACTTATATATAACGGAATACTCCGGAAATCATTTTCAAGCTGATACGCCCTGCTGGTTTCCGTTATCGCTTGTGCCTTCAATATCCCATTGAACAACAACGCTATGGCCACCAGGGTCGTGGCGACTTCAATCAAAGTAAAGCCCGTACAGTTGCTGTTCCGACAGGAACGGTCTCGTGCAGGTTGATCCTGTTTGTTATTCTCGCGATATGGATGGGAAGCTCTTGTGCGGAGTGGGCCATACCCGTTATCAAGATTCGATTCCTGCTGCATTTACCTGCCTCCTGTATTTTGAAATATCGTCTCGCAACTCTCGCCTGTTATCGGCGCGATTGCGGGAGATGCACATCTCAACAGCGGAGGGAAAAGCAGGATAGGCACAGGCATGATCACCCATGTCGCAGTCCCGCTGCCGTAGTTTCCCTTAGGCCGAAGACTTTGCGCCCATACCTTTCGGTATGTTTGCCAAGTGGTGAAACAGTATCATCGGCTAACCCTGAGCTCAATGGTTCAGGCATCCATATTTACTAGATCAAAGGTCCCAATTTATCTACCCGGATAACCTATGTACTACTGCTACACAAGCCCCATGACTTATGCGACTGGCATATGCTCCGGCATAAAATCATGCAACAACTACTCCCGCGCCCGGATCTTTCTCCACAAGGTCGTGCGGCTGATGCCCAGATGTTTGGCCACGGCGGCGCGGTTGCCGCTGAAGCGTGCCATGGTCACGTGCAGCGGTTCATCCGGCGCGACGGACGGAATCAAGGGCTGCACAATCTGCGCCGCACCTGCCCCCGCAAGTTCAGGTGCGACGCTCAGCATGAAGGCGGGCGTGAGCGATTGCAAAGGTTCGGCAGCCAGGAACAGCGCGACGCGTTCCATGAAGTTGCGCAATTCGCGGACATTACCCGGCCATGCGTAACCCTCCAGCAGAGGCGCGCAAGCCAGCATCTCCGCATGCAGGTTTAGATGCGGGCGGATGCCCAGCGAAGCCAGCGCATTCTTGAAACTCCATTCCGCCAATTCCACGAGATCGTCCGCGCGGCCGCGCAAAGGCGGCAATGCCAGGCGCAACACGCTCAGGCGATAGAACAGGTCGGCGCGGAACCGACCCTCTTTGATGCGCGACTCCAGGTCGCAATGGGTCGCGCTGATGATGCGCACATTCACAGGGATGGGTCGGGTGCCGCCGACGCGCACCACCTCGCGTTCTTCCAACACACGCAGGAACCGGGTCTGCAAGGCCAGCGGCATCTCGCCGATCTCGTCGAGAAAGATCGTGCCTCTGTGTGCCGCCTCGAACAAGCCGGCATGGCCGCCGCGACGCGAACCGGTGAATGAGCCTTCCTCGTAGCCGAACAGTTCGGACTCCAGCAACGACTCGGCCACCGCCCCGCAATTGAAAGCAACGAAGGGTTTGTTCACGCCCTGCGCATGCAGACTTTCGCGGTGTATCGCCTGTGCAGCCAGTTCTTTGCCCGTGCCGGTCTCACCCTGTATCAACACCGTGGCGGGAGACTTGGCAAACAGCACGATGGACTGACGCACCCGCTTCATCTGCTCCGATTCTCCGCGCAGATCGCTCAGATTATGTTTGGCGCGCAACGTGTCCGCGACCGGCAAACCGCGTTTGCGTTTCGCTTCCTGTTGCGTGAAGCGCGCGATCTCCAGCGCATCATCGAAGGCCTGGCGTATGGTCGCGGTGGAATACACGAACACGCCCGTCAAACCTGCCTCCTCGGTCAATCCGGTGACCAGACCCGCGCCCACGATGGCTTTGATGCCGGACGCTTTCAGCTCGTTGATCTGCGCGCGCGCATCTTCCGCGGTCAGGTAAGTGCGCTGGGTGATCTTGAAGCCAAAGGTGTCCTGGAACTCGGTCAGTTCGGGCATGGCTTGCTGGTAACTCACCACGCCGATATGCGGGGTGAGTTTGCGCGCGCGCGCCAGTGCCTGCATGACATCGAAGCCGCTGGCTTTGGCGATGATGACAGGCACGGATAAGCGACTCTTCAAATACGCACCGTTGGAACCCGCCGCGATCACCGCATCGCAATGCTCCGTCTCCAGGCGTTTGCGTATGTGTTGCACGGCTTCTTCAAAACCGAAATGTATGGGCTCGATGCTGGCCAGCTCGGCGTATTGCGGCGCGATGTCGCGAAACAGGTCGAACAGCCGGGTGATCGAAACCGTCCAGATGACCGGCTTATCGGAAGTATCGCGTGCGGGAAGATAGGCCATGTTTCAAAAGATTTTCAAGAATTATATTTGACACTGATTGAAACATATTTTGAAACACGATACTTGTGTTTTTTCGCCGCGAGGGAGACAGTCACGCGAGTGGCTAGTTAAATAGCCTTGGTCTGCAAAGGGATTTTCGAGCCTGCGCACGCGGCTGGCACACTGCTTGCAATACCACTATCCAAGTCACTTTTATGAAACATCGCAGAGGTCAACATGAATCGCTATTCCGCAGGTGCAGCATTCCGTCAGGCGATGCAACAAGAATCGCCTTTGCAAATCGTCGGCGCGATCAATGCCAACCATGCGCTGCTGGCCAAGCGCGCGGGCTTCAAAGCGATCTATCTTTCGGGTGGCGGGGTCGCTGCCGGCTCACTTGGACTGCCCGATCTGGGTATCTCCAGTCTGGATGACGTGCTGACCGATGTGCGCCGTATCACCGATGTGTGCGATGTGCCGCTGCTGGTCGATGTCGATACCGGCTTCGGTTCCTCGGCTTTCAATGTCGCACGCACCGTCAAATCCATGATCAAATTCGGTGCCGCCGCGATGCACATCGAAGACCAGGTGGGCGCGAAGCGTTGCGGCCACCGGCCCAACAAGGAGATCGTGACCAAACAGGAGATGGTGGATCGCATCAAGGCGGCAGTGGATGCGCGCACCGATGAACATTTCGTCATCATGGCGCGCACCGACGCGCTGGCCGTCGAAGGACTGGACGCCGCGCTGGACAGGGCGATGGCGTGCGTGGAAGCAGGAGCGGACATGATCTTCCCCGAAGCCATCACCGAGCTGGCGATGTACAAGCAATTCGCCGCAACCGTCAAAGTGCCGGTGCTGGCAAATATCACCGAGTTCGGTGCCACGCCATTGTTTACCGTGGAGCAACTCAGATCGGCAGATGTCGGACTGGTCCTGTATCCGCTCTCCGCCTTCCGAGCGATGAACAAAGCCGCCGAGAATGTCTACACGGCGATACGCCGCGACGGCACGCAACAGCGCGTCGTGGATACCATGCAGACGCGCATGGAGTTGTATGAACGCATCAACTATCACGACTACGAACAAAAACTGGACGCGCTGTTCGCGCAACAAAAAACCAAATGAATTTTTGCAGAGGAGATATCCATGAGTGAATCACAAGCTAGCGGCTTCAAACCCAAAAAATCCGTCGCACTCTCCGGTGTGACGGCAGGCAATACCGCCTTATGCACCGTGGGTAAAACGGGCAATGATCTGCACTATCGCGGTTATGACATCCTGGATATCGCCGAAACCTGCGAGTTCGAAGAGATCGCCTATCTGCTGGTGCACGGCAAGCTGCCGAGCGCCGCCGAATTGAAAGCCTACAAGACCAAACTCAAATCCCTGCGCGGCATCCCTGCAAACGTGAAGCGTGTGCTGGAATGCCTGCCCGCCTCTGCCCACCCGATGGATGTGATGCGCAGTGCAGTGTCGGCATTGGGCTGCGTGCTGCCGGAAGCGCACGACCACAACATGCAGGGCGCGCGCGACATCGCCGACCAACTGATGGCCTCACTCGGCTCGATGTTGTTGTACTGGTATCACTACAGCCACAACGGCAAACGCATCGACGTCGAGACTGACGACGATTCGATAGGCGGACATTTCCTGCACCTGCTGCACGGCAAACCCGCCTCGGCACTGTGGGAAAAAGCCATGCACACCTCGCTGATCCTGTATGCGGAACACGAGTTCAATGCGTCGACCTTTGCCGGCCGCGTCATCGCCGGAACCGGATCGGATATGCATTCCGCGATCACCGGCGCGATCGGTGCGTTGCGCGGACCCAAGCATGGCGGCGCGAACGAAGCGGCGTTCGAGATACAGAAACGCTATGACAATCCCGACGAAGCCGAGGCCGATATCCGCCAGCGCGTGGGCAACAAGGAAGTCATCATCGGCTTCGGTCATCCGGTCTATACCATCTCCGATCCGCGCAACGAGGTCATCAAAAAAGTGGCACGCAATCTTTCGCGCGAAGCCGGTTCGACCAAGATGTACGACATCGCCGACCGGCTGGAAAGCGTGATGCTGGACGTCAAGAAGATGTTCCCGAATCTGGATTGGTTCTCGGCCGTGTCATATCACATGATGGGTGTGCCTACCGCCATGTTCACCCCGCTGTTCGTGATTTCCCGCACCTCGGGATGGGCGGCTCACATCATCGAACAACGCATCGACAACAAGATCATTCGTCCGAGCGCGAACTATGTCGGCCCGGAAGACCTGAAATTCGTCCCGATCGCAGAACGCACCTAACATTCATTTACTAAGGAAAATCATGTCCGCTCACATCTCCAACGTCCGCCCCAAAGCCGATAAAGTCCTGGTCGATATCGTCGATTACGTCACCAAATACAAGATCACTTCCAAGGTGGCCTACGACACCGCTCGCAACTGTCTGATCGACACCCTGGGTTGCGGTCTGGAAGCGCTCGAATATCCCGCCTGCAAAAAATTGATGGGGCCTATCGTGCCCGGCACGGTCGTTCCCAATGGCGCAAAAGTGCCAGGCACCCAGTTCCAGCTCGATCCCGTGCAAGCCGCATTCAACATCGGTGCGATGATACGCTGGCTGGATTTCAACGACACATGGCTGGCTGCCGAATGGGGCCATCCCTCGGACAATCTGGGCGGCATCCTCGCCACCGCGGACTGGCTGTCGCGCAATGCCGTGGCCGCCGGCAAGAAACCGCTGAAGATGAAAGACGTGTTGACCGGCATGATCAAGGCGCACGAGATACAGGGCTGTATCGCGCTGGAGAATTCCTTCAACAAAGTCGGACTGGATCACGTGGTCCTGGTCAAGGTCGCATCGACCGCCGTGGTCGCGGAGATGATGGGCTTGTCGAGGGACGAGATCATCAACGCAGTCTCACTGGCGTGGGTGGACGGGCAATCGCTGCGCACCTATCGCCACGCACCCAA
>Ga0075019_10002420_pt1 | contig 10619 bp, 9 predicted proteins | sample ColStrG_CSR_2013_FD_71473 | JGI IMG/M metagenome (GOLD analysis project Ga0075019, IMG submission 71473) | Freshwater sediment microbial communities in response to fracking from Pennsylvania, USA - Cold Stream Run_MetaG_CSR_2013 | ecosystem: Environmental > Aquatic > Freshwater > Creek >...
CCGTGGACGGCAGCGTGCAGACGACCAACTCGGCGATTTACGCCGCGCCCATCGCCCTGCCATTAGATCGCAGTGTCACGGTGCGCGCCGCGAGTTTGCTGCCCAACGGCCAGCTCGGCATCGAAAGTTCGCGCATCTTCGCCGGCCTCATGCCCATCGGCTGGAAAGTGGTCAGCGTGGACAGCCAAGAAACCGCCGGGGCGGACAATTCCGCCGCCCGCGCGATCGACGGCGATTCGTCCACCATCTGGCACACGCGCTGGAACGCGGACCAGCACCAGCCGCACACGATCACCGTAAACATGGGCACGACGCATCGCATCGCCGGCTTCACGTATCTGCCGCGCCAAGATGGATTGCTCAACGGCGTGGTCGAAAAATACCGCTTTGAAACGAGCGTGGACGGCGTGACTTGGACGACGAACATCGCCGACGGCTCATTCGCCAACATTCAGAACAACCCAAGCCTCCAGGAAGTGAGCTTCGCGCCGGGGAACGCCCGTTACTTCCGTTTCACCAGCTTGCAAGCCATCTGGAACAGCGGCTGGACGAGCGCGGCGGAAATTTCCGTGCTGCCAGCACCAGACGGTAACTGACGGCGCAATTTCACGACTGCAAATTCTGACAATCAACTCAGCACCCGACCAGTATAACCATGAACAATACAAAATCTGCCTTTCCGCAGATCAACAAAATCGCCTGCGAGGGACCGCGCTCCCGAAATCCGCTGGTGTTCAAACACTACAACGCCGACGAAATTGTCGCGGGCAAAACCATGCGCGATCACTTGCGCTTCGCGGTGGTTTACTGGCACACCTTTCGCGGGACCGGTTCGGATCCGTTCGGGCCGGGCACGGCGCTGCGTCCGTGGGACGACGGCAGCAACTCCGTTGGCAACGCACAAAATCGAGCGCGAGTGGCGTTTGAGTTCATTGAAAAGCTCGGCGCTGTGTGAGTTTCGCTTTGCCACCGGGTTGTTCATACCGGCCCAGAAGCGCGGCGAAGGTTTCCGGTTTGAGCCGGGCGATCTGGAAACAATGAATGGCGTTTTGCGGTGGTATTGGGTCGCCATCGGCCTGTTTTCTTCCAACAGGTCTTCCAGCGGCTGGACAAAATTTTCAACCAGTGGCTCCGTTTGCCTCACCCGAAACCGTGGCATCATCGCCAGCGCCGCATTCAGAATAGCAACGCAGGCGGTAACCCATCGCGTTCACATCCTGGAAGTCAACGGGGAGAGCTACCGGCTGACGGATGCCAAGCGGCGACTGAAACGGAAGTAAGTCCAACTAACCTTTGACCGCCGGCGGGCGCGAGCTGGAGGCTCGAAGCTCGCCCGCCGGCTCGTTCTATCTCGCTGCCAACATCAAGCACTTGACCTGAACCACAGAAATTAGTTCCCTTGGGCCGGAAGGTGTCTCACTTTTCGAGCGCCACTCGCCGCACTCTTCAAGTGCCGTTTCCAGCGTATCTGGGTGATGGCAATTATGTCGGCAGCACGAACACGCTGAACCAAATCGTCACCAATCATCCGCCGGTGGCCAACGTGATGACGGTGACGCGGACCGCGGGTCTGGCCTTAATGATTGCCCTGTCCGACGTAGCGATCAACTGGACGGATAATCCCGACGGGGATTCGGTCAGCTTGACCGGCGTGACGATGCAAAGCACCAATGGTGTGAACCTATTCGCGTTGGACTGGAGCACCAATCTGGACGGCAGCATCGTCACCACCAACGCCTACGCCTACATTGGCTACACCAACAGCCCGAACGTGGCCGACCAGATCAGCTACAGCATCAGCGATGGTTACGGCGGAACGAACATCGGCTATGTGGACATTGTGATTCAAATTAGTGTGGGCCAAGCATCGCCGCCGCAAGGCGGCGGCCAAGTGTCATCTGCGACTGGATTTGCGAAGTTTTCTACCCCGCTTTGCCATTGTCGATACCGCCCGGCACAACGATGCCAAGCGGGCGCGGGAAATGTGTGCCGCGATCAAGGCCGGTGAAATCGTCATATTTGACAAGGCTTATGTGGACTTCGGCCATCTGGCCGACCTGTCTCTGCGCGAGGTCTTCTGGGTCACTCGCGCCAAGGATAATATGCAGTTCAAGGTGGCCAACCGTTACCAGCGGGGAATCATCGGCAAAATTCTGCGGGATGATTTGATCCGGCTGCAAAACCCGACTTCCCGTCAGGATTATCCTGAACGGCTGCGCCGGGTCCGTGGCCCTGATAGAAGTGGATGGGCAGGAAGTTGCGATGGTGTTTTTGACCAACAATCTGGAATGGAGCGCCACCAGCATCGTCGCGTTATACCGTTGCCGCTGGCAGATTGAAGTGTTCTTCAAGCAGATCAAGCAGACGCTCCAATTGGCTGACTTTCTGGGCACCAGCGCCAACGCCGTGCGGTGGCAGGTGTGGACGGCCTTACTGGTTTACCTCCTGTTGCGGTATCTAGCCTTTCTCTCCGAATGGAATCATAGCTTTACCCACCATGAACGTGCCAAAAACACCTCCCTTTGGGTTCCCGGAATTGCTTGGATTGAGAAAACTCAGATAGATGAATCCAGATGTGGACAATGCCATGACCAGAAAGAGAAAGGACAACCCAAGATTCGTTTCCGGCAGGCGGAGAAGTTTGTTAAAGGCACCACCGGACACTCCGACAAGAACCCCGAAAAGGAAATAAATGCAGGCCAAAGGGGCGAAGTCTGGAGCGTAACGTCGCCCGCTGCGAGCTTCCGACGGAAACCGACCGTCCTATTCCAAAGCTAGAGCCTTAAAAATTCTAGCAAACTTGTCGGGCCACAAATTCAGAAACAATTTGCCCCCTGTCGAAATTTGACCACCGAGTTTTGTCCTGGTTGCGTCGGCTGCTTGCCTGATTTTTTTTGCCAGCCAACCACCCAGTGCTGGTCATCCGAATTTCATTTTTTGCAGAGGGACACCAACGTCCATGTAAACATGGAGGACTTCGTGGCGGGTCCGGGAAGTGTGCGACACCCCCCGGCAAGTCCGACTCCTCGACGGCAGAGCGTAGCGGCAGGACAAGTGCGTCAGGGCTTCAAGGGGACGCGATGCGGTCCAGCGCGGAGCCTGACGACGAGGGTGTCTGACGGACATTGCAAGCGAGGGTGAAGGATTAAACGCGCCTGAAAAGCCAGGGGGAAAGCGCACGAACCCCTGCCCGCCGGTCTTGCCAGTTTCCGAGCCATCAGAACGAAGTGAAACATTTAGTGAAGCGGAGTGGAGCGGTCGGAAAGCTGGCAAGTCAGGCATCGTGCGCTTTGGGTGCAATCCCCGAAACCGGCAAAAGTGGCCTACCTCCCTTCGTCGGCGCGCCTTGCGGGCCTCCATGTCGCGACCGCCGATGACGAGCATCGTGATAACGCGCTCCAGATCCGACGCGAGCCAAAGTGGGAGGTTGCCGGCGTGGTGCTCGATAAGGAAGCCGAAATTCGTCTTTCAACCTGTTTTGTATGATTGCGGCAGCTCCCTCCATGAGCAGAAATTGTGACACGAAAGCCAATCCACGCGGTTCACAAGAAATGATCAACTGTGGTAAATATTTAGCTCTCTATGAACAGTGTGCTGATGGAGAAATTTGCGGCGGCCATGCGCAAGGGCGGTGCGGTTTGGAGGTTTGCCGTCCGCATAATTGGGCCGCGCGTTCCTCAGCCTGAACCTCATTGTCATAAGAGGGATAAACCATGAAAGCTACCACGCGCTTTATCTCGTTGGCCGCGCTGTCCGGCTGCCTGCTAGCCGCGTCATCGGCCCACGCCAGCACGAACACGAACATTTACTTTAATGCCTCGCAGCCGATGACCGTCACGGCGAGCAACATTACCACCATCACGATCAGCAGCAGCGGATATCGGTTTACCTATTCACAGGACGGCTATTTCACGGGCGGTCTGGGCGGTGGGCCGATTGGCCGATTCTTCAGCGTGGTCTGGCCGGACGGAGTGCAGGCCCAGGCCTACACCGCCGGGCCGCTGAGCGGCAGCGGCGCGAACATCACTCTCAAGCGCGTGGATGGAAAGAAGTTTGATTTGCAGTCGTTCACCGGAAAAATTCTGCTCAACACGGCCGGTGCCGGCGGCGCGTTTGAAATCATGCCGCAGATCAACGGCAACGACGCCTTCGCCAACCCGCTGCAATATGACTGCACGGGCTATGCGGGAATGAGTTTTCCCTACACCACATCGTTGGTCGGCTATGATACCTATCTCATTCACATGTGGGGCGATTTCGCGCTGACGGCGCTCACGCTAACCGACACCAATCCCGTCGTGCCGGTTTCCAATTTCACCAACACCATCGCCGCGAGCGCGTCGCCTGTTGGTGCGGGCAACGTCGGCGGCGCGGGCGATTATCCCAGCAATTCTATTTGCACACTCACCGCCTCACCCAACGCCGGGTGGGGTTTTAGGAATTGGACGCAGAACGGCACGCAAGTCAGTTCGTCGGCTGCCTACAATTTCACCGTGCGCTCGAACCGGACGCTCGTCGCCAACTTTGTTCCGGCTTACACCGTCACGACTTCCGTTGCGCCAACCTACGGCGGCTCGGCGAGCGGTGGCGGCATTTTCAACAGCAATGCCACCATCACGATGCGCGCCGTGGCCGCCAGCGGATTTCAATTTGTGAACTGGACGGACTCCGGCACGCCGGTCAGCACCGCGACGAATTACTCCTTCACCATCACCGGCAATCACGCGCTCACTGCCAACTTCACCATGCGCCCGCAGACGGCGCTCTTTGATTTCGACACTGGCTGGCCGACCGTTTCCAGATCCCAAGGCATGCCCGGCTCACAATCAAATAGTTTGCTGACGGCTTATTTCAGCACCATTGGCGGCGGCTGGTCCATCCAAGACCAGCAATCGTCGGTCATCGGTGCGCCCCCGTCGTTCTCAGGAAATTTCTTGTATCCGAACACTTGGTGGAGTTCGTTCCAGATCCAGTTCAGCACGCCCATCACGAACCTCGCGTTCGACTTTATGACCGGCGATGTCTCTAGCGAATACAACACGCCCAGCACTGTGCGCATCACGGCTTACACCAATTCCACGGCGACACCCGCCGTCGGCTCCGGCTCGGCGCAGGGAACGTGGGCCAACGGCGCGTATCCCGACGGCCACATCAATTTCGGCTCGGCCACGCCGTTCACTATCGTCACGATTGACATCGCACCCATCGGCGTCGTGTCGGGATTGCTCTTTGTGGACAACATCGTTGCGCAACGCGCCACCGCCCAGAGCTTCAATCTCACCGCCACCGCTTCGCCAACGAATGCCGGGTTCATTTCCGGCACGGGCAATTACGCCAGCGGCGCCACAGCGACCTTGGCCGCGACCGCGAATTTTGGATGGGATTTTACCAACTGGACGGAGAACGGAACGGTGGTCGAAACGTTGCCGACTTACAGTTTTACCGTGACAACGAACCGCACGCTCGTCGCCAATTTCGTAACCAACCCGCCGCCGGTCGCCCTCGGCGGAAATTTCTATCAGCTCACCAATACGCCGCTCGCCATCAACATCGGCGACCTCATGGCGTTTGATTACGACCCGGACGGCGACCCGGTCTTTTTCACCGGCGCGAGCGCGACGACCAGCAACGGTCTACCTCTGACGACTACTGCCACGCAGATTTTGGTTCCGTCGAATTCCGTTCCCGACAGCTTCACTTACACCATCAACGACGGCAACGGCTTTAACGCCACGGGCACGGGACATATCGCCATCATCAGCCGTCCAGTGAGTCAGGTAATTTCGTTGGATCTGAAGACGACGCCGGGCATGGTCAACGCGAGTTTCTCCGGGGTGCCGTGGTATTATTACGAAGTGCAGCGTGCGACCAATGTCATTTTCACCGGCACAGTGTCGGCATGGCTCGTGCAAGCGTGGGCGGATGGCTCAATTTATTTCACCGATGATTTCGTTGATCTCGGCGGCCAACCGGTGAACGCATTTTACCGATTGCGTTTCGTGCCGTAAGTGGAAGACGAAACCACCGCGTCGAAAGTCATTATGAATATCGCAAGAAACAGTCGGCTCATCCTGTTGGTGGCGCTTGGTGGTTTTCTTGGCCCGTCCATTAGCGCCACAACTGTTCAAACCCTCGGGGTCGGCACGGCGGTGTCCATTGTGGATCGCAGCGCCACGTTCGACGCGCTCAACGCTTCCAACACCCAGGAATTGGGCAACTATAAGGAAGGCGGACTTTACATCACCACCGGAAATCAGAGTTGGGGCGCTGACCCTCCACTGGCCGCAAGACTTGATCCATTCCACGGCGCGACCGCGCCTGACCGCGGATTTTTTTGCGTGGCGTGGGATAATCCTGAGTGGACCAGCATCCGCACCACCAACCGCGCGGTGATGCACGGTCTGGAGTTTGTCTATGGCAACGGCTGGACCACCGGCGACATTTATGGCCCGTATCCGTGGGGCAACAATGCCGCCGTGCTCAACTGGCAAACTTGGCGCAGCGGCACCAATGTTGCCTCCGGCGCCGTCGGCGATGTTTGGATGCTGCCGGTCGGCACCGTCGTCGGCTTTTACGACGCGGCTGGATTCGATGAACTGACGATGAAGGCCATCATGCCCGCCAACGGCACCAATTCCAACGCCCTCGCGCTCGACAACGTCATAGTCCAACTGACCAACCTGCCGCCTGCGCCCATGATTTACGGCGACGATTTCAGTTTCAACCCGGCCACCGGCACCGCGTCGCTAACGGTGTGGGACACGCTCGCCGGTGTTCAATACCGGCTGTTGTATTCTGAAAATCTCGCCACTACCAACTGGGCTGCAGTTACACCTCCGTTGCCGACCGGCTGGGTTGACGGCGGCGGCGTGCTGACCTTCTCCGACACAAACGCGTCTGGCAAATCGCAACGGTTTTATCGTGTGGAGGCACGATGACGAAGCAAGCAACACCATCGGCAACAGCAAAATTATTCGCTCCAGACGTGGCCGATTTTTTGACGCAGTTGCCGACGAATCAATTCCAAATTGTCGTCGCGCTCCGCAACCTGATTCGCGTAACCGCGCCCGAATCGAAGGAGACAGTTTGCTGGGGCAGCCTGTCCTATCATCGTCCGAATGTCGGCGGGCGAGTTTCAGGCGCGGTCTGCCTCGTCACTCCCCGACCGGATGAAGTTGAGCTTGGTTTCGTTCACGGCTCAGCGCTGTGCGATTTGCATCGGTTGCTCCAAGGTGAGGGCAAGGCCAAACGATTCATTCCAATCCGGAGAATTCAAGATGTCCGCCGGGAGGGGTTGCGCGGTTTGATCCGGGCGGCGGCAGAATACAATCCTCGAACAGCAATCGGTCGGCGCAAAAACATCAAGCTATGAGACATTTCGTTTTGATCGTTCTTGCGATGATCGCGGCAGAAACATTGCCCGCCACAACGCTTACTGTCGGCACCAATGTCAACATCACCGCGTCCACCAACAACCAGACCGAAACCACCATCGCGGTCAATCCACTCAATCCACAGAACCTGTTTGCCGGCGCAAACGGTGGATTCAATTACGGTTCCGGCCACGCTGGTTTGCCCAGCTTGTTTTACTACAGCACCAACGGCGGGGCGAGCTGGAAGCCCAGCGATGTTTCAGCGCTACCAATTTCGTGTTGCGACCAGTCGTCGTCGTGGGACGATTTTGGAAATTTGTTTTTGGTTTATCTGGCGCAAGCCGGGCCGGCAGTGGTGGCCTTGAGCACCAACGGCGGCGCAAGTTTTTTCGAGGTTTACCAAACTTCAAGCGCTCCCGATCAACCCACCATCACCACCGGGCCGGGTGGCAACCACGCGCCGGGCAGTGTTTGGATCACTTATATTGGCGTTGCTCAAGGCGCGCCGGTATTTGGCCTCGGTAACGTCGGCGCTTTTTTGGCGCCGCAGACGGGGAGTCCCGGCGGCACTTTCGGCGACATCGCGGTCGGCCCAAATGGCGAAGTGATGATGACTTATCAAAACGGTGGCACGGGTGTTGGGCCAGACACGATTTCGGTGAATCTCGATCCCGACGGCCTCGGCCCCGCCGGATTCAACGCTGGAGTCACCGCCACAGCCACGCAAGTCGGCGGCTTCGCACCGATCCCTGCGCAATCGCGTCGCCTGATTGATGCCGAAGCCGGACTCGCTTGGGATCGCACCACGGGTCCGCATCACGGACGGGTGTATTTGGTTTATACCGACCGCCCAACCACGGCGAGCGCGGATACGGATATTTATTTGCGCCACTCTGACGACAACGGCTCGACGTGGACCGCGCCACTGCGCGTGAATGACGACACGTTCGGCAATGGCAAAAGCCAGTTCCTGCCGCGCCTCGCGCTTGACCCGACCACCGGCAACCTCGCCGTTTCGTTTTACGATTGCCGGAATTCTTCGGGCAACAACACCGCGCAATACTGGGCCACCGCGAGTCTTGACGGCGGTGCAAGTGTTTTGCCGAACGTGAAAGTCAGCACCGGCACGTCCAGCGCAAACGTCATCGCCGTGAGCACCTACAAATTTGATTTTGGTGACTACTCCGGCCTCGCGTTTTACGGTGGCATTTTTTACCCGTGCTGGGGCGACAATTCGAACAGCACCGGCAACAATCCCGAAGGCACGCTCACCACGCTGGATGCTTACACCGTCGCCGTCATCGTCCCGCCAGCCTTGACCCTAGTGCAAACCAAGACGAACGCCACGCTCTCCTGGCCAAATCCCACGACTGGTTTTGCTTTGCAAGAAAGCACCGGGCTGAACCCCGCAAACTGGACCGACAGCTCCTTTGTGCCACAAGTGGTCGGCGGGCAAAAACGAGTGGCTGTGATCCTGACCAACGACCTTCACTTTTTCCGGCTGCGCCACCCCTAAATGACAAGGCTCAGCGCGGCACCCGCGCGCATCCGGCAACATCGGTGCGCCCGACCTGCGACGATGATGGTGCCTTGATTACACCCTTCGCTCTTTGATGCTCGCCAGTAATTCTGCGATCATTTCGCTCCTCGTCTTCGCGCCTCGCGAGCCGTCGGGGTGGAACCACGGTGGCCCCGGCGGGATGGCGAGGCGCAACATCATCAACATCGGTGTGGCCGGCGGGAAAAGGGAGAACCATCGGGCGAACGAACTGCCGGGCGACTGCACGATCGGCATGAACACGAAAAAGGGCAACATCACCATCATCATGACCGGGAACATAAAGCTTTGCGCGTCCCGAATCTCGGAGCACGCTGAGCCAATGGCTAGGAAGATTGAGCCGTAGATCAGCAGGGACAGCAGTTGAAAGAAGACAAACCACAGGAACAGCTTTGGCGGCACTAGATTCAAAACGCCCAATTTCCACAGCAGGCCACCGATGCAGGCGAGATAGAGCGTCGAGAGGGTGAAGGACACCATTGTGGCACTAAGAAGCTTGCCCATCATGAGTTGGAACGGCGTCACCGACGACAGGAGCACTTCGGAGATTTTCTGCATTTTCTCCTCGAGCACGGTGTTGAGCAGCGCGGGCGTGGCACTCATCACCATCATGTAGAGCAAGAACATGCAGCCCATTGGCAGCGCGAAGGTGGTCAAGGGGTTCGTTTCCCGCGCTTTCAAGACTTGACCCGTGGCCGCGTCCACTTTCGAGGGACCGAGTCGTTTGACCGGGAGGTTGCTGGTCAACTTGCGGACCAGCGCCTGGTCCAGGCCGGCTTTCTCAAAACGCCGCTTGCGAATCTCCTCGTTGATCGTGCGTTCCAGCCAGTCCGGCAGTTCGTTGTAAGTGTGGGTTTGCGTAAACCACGAAAGCCCACCCGCGGTCTCGCCTTCCGCCGAAAGCGCGTTCGGGGTGATGATGACAAATCCCGTGAGTTCCTCCCGCCGCACGCGTTCCGAGAGGACAACTTCTGCGTTACCTTCAGCCGTTCCGGAGGGATTAATTAACTCGGGGAGAAACTTCGGAGCGACCTGCTTACCCCGGCCATCGGCGCCATGCTGCTGCGTGACAAACTTTTCGTTTCGCTCGGCTGCCTTTGCCGCAATCACTGGAAAGAGCACGCCCGTCTGGTCAACAACCTCGAAGCGCCGGTCGCGGACGTCCAATTTTTTTTGTCCGAAATACTGCAAGTTCTCCCGTTCCTACTTCTTGAGTCGGCGCGCCTCGTTGATGTCCATCTGTCCAAACTGCTTTTTCCACGGGTGGAAGCTCACTACCGAGAGATTTTCCTCCCGGCAGAGGTCTGCAATGCTTTTTTCACCGCGATCCGCCTCCCGCAAAATGCGAATCTTGTCTTCCGTCGTGTATCGTTTGCCTTTCATTCGTCTGGTCCTTTCTTGCGTCCCAGACTAACACATCAGCTGGCCCGAAAAAGTGAAGTCACGTCAAGGTCATATTTGTTTTTGTCAGTTTTTTGTGATTAATTTGAAATGGGTAAAGCAAAATGATATTCGCCTGATTCAACGGCCAATACAGCGAGACCTTCCTCAACGCGCAACAGTCGGACGCCTTTGGCTTTCGCCAAGGGTCTGCCGCTTGCCGAAATCATACTCGGGTTAGCATTAGGCAGATAAATGGTTGCCGTCGTGTTTGCGGGGATGGTGGTCACCAACTCGAAGTGACCATC
>Ga0075019_10002421_pt1 | contig 10618 bp, 10 predicted proteins | sample ColStrG_CSR_2013_FD_71473 | JGI IMG/M metagenome (GOLD analysis project Ga0075019, IMG submission 71473) | Freshwater sediment microbial communities in response to fracking from Pennsylvania, USA - Cold Stream Run_MetaG_CSR_2013 | ecosystem: Environmental > Aquatic > Freshwater > Creek >...
GAGCAGAAATAAAATCGCCAGGGTATTTTAATCTGCGGGCAATTGCCCCATCAAAAGGTGATCTTACTTCGGTATAATTTTTATTAGCAGTCGCATTCTCAAAACGAGCTTTGGACTGGTTTGCCTCAGCCTCTACCTTGTCATATTCCTGTTGTGAGATCACTTGCTCTTTTAGTAACTGCTCATAGCGCTTTCTGGTTACTTCTTTAAAATCATACTCAGCCTTGGCATTTCGATATTCTTGAACAATATCGGGAGCGTCGATAATAGCTAATAGTTGATTTTTTTTAACCTCATCTCCTTCGTCCACCAGTATTTTTTTGAGATAGCCACTCACATGTGCGTAAAGAGTAGCTTGCTGAATAGCCTCGACATTACCAGGTAAACTGATTGTTTTGTCTAATTTGGTAGCGACGAGTTCTGAGACTCTAACATGGTGTGCAGCGACTGCTGTGTCTCTGCTAAGCCAAATATTAAATCCGATGCGCAAAACCACGATAGCAATCAAAACTGCTACCACTCTTAGTGTGTTTTTATTTTTTAATAGTACGAAAACTTCTTTTTTCCAATCCTGAGAATGCAATGGAATGACATTGTGGCGCAGCTTATTTTGATTACTGTTTTTATCGTTATTACTGTTTTCCATAATTTCCATATCCATTTAGTCTTTTAAAGGTGCATTGACCATGCGTCGTAATGTTGCAAGGGCAATTTCATGATCAAATCGAGCTGTTACACTACTGGCTTCAAAATTTAAGAGAGCATTTTCTGCAGTCAGTAGTTCCAAAATGGTTGCTATATTAGAAGCGTATCTTTTTTCAGCTAATCGTAAGTTTTCTTTTGAATTATCAAGTGCATCTATAGCTACTTTTAAATTGTTTTCGCTACGAATTAGATCTTTATAACTTCGGGTTACTTCAGATAAAATTGCGAGCCTATCCTTATCTACCATGGCTTCTTGACTTACCACTCGTGCTGAAATTTCCCCGGCTCTAAATGTAGTCTCTAGCCCTTCAAAAATATGCCAAGTACCTACCACAGCTACGCCCCAAGTGTCGGATATAGGGGGTGGGTAATTGGGCAAAAACTTTCCAGCCCACGCTTGCAGTGAAAAGGTTGGGAAATAATTTTTAATTTCCGTTGAAAGCTCACTACGAACTGATTCTAGAGAAAACTGCTGCTTTTTCATTTCCGGTCGATAAACCAAGGCTTCCTCAATCAACTTATCCAGGATGAGTTTATCAGATGATACTCCAAGGAATTCTTTTGGTGTGCCTTGGTCGATCAGTGTAAATGAAATTTGTTCTTGAATGCCCATCAGGTTGAGAAGCGCGATCTGTGCATAATCATAACTATTTTGTGCATTAATGACTATCAGCTCAGCTTTTGCCGCCTCCACACGAGCCTGGCTTAAATCAAAGCTAGGTTTAGTTCCTGTTTTGACTAAAACTTGAGTTCGTCTGAGGGTCTCATTATATTTTCCTAGTCCTTTTTTAGCGACTTGGATGAGTTGCTCAGTAGATTCGACATCATAAAAAGCTCTTTGTACTGCAAGCTCAACAGCATTACGAACACTGATCGCCTCTTGCTCAGAGGCATTATTTTTTGCACGACTAGATGATATACGGCCTAAAACTTTTCCAAAGTCAAAAATGGTCTGACTCAAACTTGCCGTTATCATTTGATAGGGTAACGAAACGCCCAATTGGGCTGTGGCTCCTGCGTTAGGATTGGGTAGAGAGGTCTGTTCAAACTTTGAATAGATGTCTACATGAGGAAGGTAGCCACTAACTGCAATTCCTACTCCTTTCGAAGCAGCCAGATAGTTTGCTTTGGCACTTTTTAAATCTGGGTTATTTTCTAAAGCAATTTTGATAACGTCTTCGAGAGTCCAGTTGTACTTAGTCACTTCTTTTGATGTGGCAGCACACGAAATGGAGATCTTACTCATTCCGATCAGAGCGACACCGATAACAAGGCTCACTATTTTCATTTTGGACATCTGGATTGATTACATTTTAACCTTCTGCAGAAGTCTTTTAGCACCCGAGTCAAACGCTAAGATGAACCCAAGATTACGAATTTGTAATGCTATGGAAATCATTTGATTAGAGCCTCAATAACGCGGTATTTATGCGCTGCTGCTGAGGTGTTTAATCTTATGTTCTTCAATCCAAAGTTGGCATTATTGAGTCAGATTTTATTTCTTTCACTTTCGCTAACGGCTTGTGGAGATAAAAAGACCTATCGTGATGTTGTGAGCAATCAGAACGACTCATTTACACAGGCCAAAAATAAGGAACTGCAACCAGCAGAAGCGACTTACCAGGGCGTTGTACACATTACTGATAGCAATGAAGACTTTGACTGCGTGATTGAAGTGAAACGCACCTCTGAGTTTACTCGCTTAACACAGTCTCAAGATCAAACCGAAACTGTCGAGGTCCCCAAGCTAGGTGGGAGCGTGCGTTTTCCAATTTTAAAAAATGTGCAGATGGAAGATCTCTCGTCCTATTCTTCTTTAACAACTCCAATGGGAGGATATCTGACGGTCATGTTTGACTTCGGAAATTACAATCCGCGCAATAAGAAGCTGATTCTTCCTTATACTGTTCCTGCATACGCAGATCATAGTTTTGGTGAGTTTAACGGCACACTCACTCAAGGCCATTACAAAGGTACTTGGTTTTCAAAGCCGCTAGGTAATATCGGTACGTTTGATCTAATCCAAGTAGCTTCATCGGAGAAAACCACTGTCCCGGTGTCTGATCCATCTCCTACAAAATCTGATGCAGGAGCTAAATAAATGGAAGCTAAAAAAACCCATCTTTATTTACTTCTAGTACTCTTAGGCGCCTGCAACTCACAGGATGTTGTATTAACTAGCCTTAACTCAGATTCTAATAAGGCGGGTGAAATAAAAAATATTGAGTTAGCCCAAGTGAGTAGAGTTTCAACAGAAAATATCTTTTTTTCGAAGGTACTCATCGATCCCAGGGGAAGATTCACTCGCCCGGATGGAGTTGGCTTCTTGACAACATCAGCAAAATCTACTCAACCTTTTTCGTATCATTTTAAGGGAGACTATTCAGCCAATGGCTCCCGAATATTCTTTCCTACACCAAAAGGAGTGGTCTATGCATGGCGATCGGGTTCTAATGAAAATTCGATTAGTGTTCTCAATGAAAAAACTGGGATCGCTCGGCCACTTTTGGGCGTTCTTGATAGCACTATCGAAAGTATCACTGCATCAGATGATCTCACGACTATCGCTTGGTCAGATAATAAAGGACGGGCTTGGCTTTATCAAAAGCAAGTCGCTGACAAACCACTTCCAGTAAAACTAGATGACCTATCTGCGGCTCAAGTTCAACTGATTACATCTAAAAACAATGATAAAAACGAATTGCTTGTAACAGGTAAGACAGCTCAAGATCAAAACCGATTTTTAATTTTTTCACTCAATAATCTAAACTCGCCGGAGATTTCTCTGGAAGGAGACTGCTCAAAAGAAAGTCCAGATCAAAGCAAAATTGCTTTTGTTATCACTAATGATAATCAATCCAAATTATTTGTATATGATCGGGCTGAAAACAAGTCACAGCAGATAACAACTCAATCTGGTTTAATTCTGGAACTGAGCTGGAAAAGCAGCCACGAATTATCCTACAGCCTAGTACAAGAGGATCATTCATCGCATTTACATACTATAGAAATCAACCTAGGCACTGACAGTATCATTACAACTCTCCACCTTGAAGATCAGACGGAAAACAGCCCAGGTATTGCATGCCCAATTTGGTCTGACGAAAACACTGTGTATTTTTCAGATTTTCAGAACTCTCAATTTTCTATCTATCGAGCACAATTTGACGGAATAGAATGGAAACGTAGTCTCTTCGCTACATCTAGTGACGGTAGGTTTAGTTATATTTGTCCACAAAAGTCGTTTCGGACTCTGCAGTGAAAAAAGCTTACGCACTCATGCTTGTGTACACTTTATGTTTACTGTCTACTTTAGCCAATGCTGCTGAAACCCAGCCGCCCAGCGAACCAGCTCATATTGAGCCTACTCCACTACCTAGTCCTATAGTAACCAGTAGCGGAACTTCTCATTGGGTTACTCCGCCCGATCAGCACCCTTATAGTCAAATATTTTCATTACAGGCTGGAAGTTTTCGTCCTACATCCATTTCATTGTCAAACTCGCAGCAGAAGTTTGATTATGTTGGAAACTCACTTAACTCATATTTAATAGAACCAGGTTGGGGTATTAAACTTTTTCATTTGCTAGGGGCAGTTTACCTTCAACAAAATCTCTTTTTTTCATCCTTTAATGCAACACTACCTGGCCAAAGCGATAATCTGAACCTTCTCATGATGGGGTTAGATATGCGTTTACGGCATTCCTGGGAGTGGTTTCCTGTGCGAGCTATTGTTCCATTTATTGAGGGTGGATATCAATTTACATTTTATACTCAGTCTGGGCCTTCAGATTTCGAATCTGCTAATGGCCTGGTTGGGAATATGGTTGCAGGCGCTGGATTTGATTTTTGGATCAATGGAATATTCCCCTCAGAAGAAAGCGTTTTGGGTGGATATAATTCTGTACCAATCTTTTTAACGGTTAAAGTAAGTCAAATTGTCGCTGGAAATAGCCCAGTGAACCTTGGATCAACTAATTATTTAGTGGGGTTGAGTGTTGGTATATAACGTAGTAATTGAGGGGAAATAATATGAAGTTGTCTTTAGTTCTTTTGTCTGTTTTTGTTTGTTTTTTAACTGATGCATCTGCCAGCTCATTCACTGGCTTTATTAAAAACGCGATGGTTGTCGATTTTTCGACTACAAATTTAAAATATCATAGCTGGGAATGGAATAGTCATTCCCAATATGTAGATGGAATTTTAAAAACCTGGGCTTCTCCTAATATAGCAACTGCTTCTATTACTGGTCGTTATCAGAAAGAAGTTACTGCTTGCCTAAAAGATGCTCGAATGAGTCAGACTCGAGTCGATTTATATGCGGTGGGTTTTCCAGAGATTAATATTATCGATGCTTCATGCGTGAACGGTTTCAATGAACGTTACCAAGAGGAAATCTCTCACTACAATCGAATTATAAGCAAAATGAAAGTTAAACAATCAGGAAACGCACTTGACCCAGATGTGAGATCACTCATCAAAACCAGGCTTTTATCTAAAATAAATTTACCACTTTTGAGTGAGTCTGGTTTTTCTATTTCTAAAAATGGTTTTAACTGCAAAGTCTCTTTGGGCTATGCTCCTGGAATTGATGCTCATGCCCCACAAGCCTCTTTAGAAGAGGCTAGAATATTTAGCATTGATGTATCAGAGGGTGGACGAGGAGTTTTTCAGAGAAGAAATAGAAAACTTGCCATAAAAGCGCTTCTAGTGAACGGAGAAACTCTGAGAGTGGAATGCATGAAGTTAGGGAAATCCGCGAAAAATCCATTTACAATCGACGACGTTCAACACGAGATCCTTGGATCTGGTGTTACGCTCCTTGCTAAATAAATCTAAAGAAAGAATAACCAATGATAAAAATTTTATCGACTCTATTCTTAATAGTTTCATCACTTGCAACAGCCAACGAAACTTCAGTCGAAGATCGAGGCGTGTGTGAGCTTGTTGAGCATGAAACGTCAAAGCCGTTTTTATTTCACACAACAACATCACGCAATCGGCACAAAGTTGAAAACATAACTATCAATGAATGCCTTGATCTAGCGCGCTCACTACTCGTTAAGAAATGGGATGAGGTAATTGAAGTCTGTGGATCTCATGGGGTGGATTGTGACGAAATCACATACCATTTTAGGATAAAAAGGGTGAACTACAGAATGCGGGTTGGAAACGAAATACTGAAGGGCTCAATCACTAAGTCTAAATAGCTGATATTATTCGCGACAAATTGCCCCACCAAGAGCACATAAGTTACCATGATATCGATGCTTTTTAGTCTAACTGGATCTGAGCACGTTTAGTGTGATTCTTGTATTGGTCTAAAACTTGCACCTTGAATGTAGAACATAACTACAAATCCAAGGAGATTCAATGAAGTATCAATCGCACAAATTATTCGCCGGAGTTTTAGTTTTATCAAGCGCCATATTTTCAATGACCGCTCAGGCTGCCAAGCATCCTGCCAAAATGACTTGTAAGGAGTTCATCGAGCTTGATGAGGTATCTAGACCTAAAGTTGTTTATTGGGCGGAAGGCTTTAATCGAAATGGTGATGCTGCAGACGAGATTTTTGATTTCGTTGATAATGACCGTCTGGTTCCAGTCATAGTTGAGGACTGTACTAGAAATCCTAAGCACTCGTTCATTAGCAAAGTTAAAAAAGCAGAAAGTAAAATAAACAAAGGCTAACAATTTTCTGAAGGAGCACAAATGGGCACATATTACTGGAACGATTGGTATTCAGGTTGGGGTTGGTTTCTTTGGTTCGGAATTCTTTTTCTAATGTTTTCAAGCATTGGCAATTGGGGTTACACCTACCGAGCACATCGAAAATTTGAAGGACGCGCAGAGAAGGAAGCTCTCGATTTTTTAAAAGAAAGATATGCACGAGGAGAAATCAATCGTGATGAATATAATCTTATAAAATCCGAGATATCTATTGATAACTCTGTGGTGAAAGATCGACCTAAAAAGAGTGCTGATACGTCCCGCAAGAGCTTGGCTTGATTGTCAGGTTTCATTGCGCTGTATATTGAACTCTGTTACAAGTTGATGAGTACCCATGGAGAAAAAAAATTACTTAGAAATAACATCTTCAAGGCGACTAAAGCTTGCATCGGTTTCTACTCATCCAAAATCGAAATGCTTATTGGATAATGAATATAAGACATTACTACGCTCCAACCACGTTAGGCTCGAAGAATACCAAACTCTGCTTTACGCAAATCATGGACAAGCCATGCTCATTATTTTTCAAGGCATGGATTCAGCCGGGAAAGATGGGGCTATCAAGCATGTCATGTCTGGAGTCAATCCACAGGGGTGCTCGGTTATTAGTTTTAAGCAACCGACCTCACAAGAACTAGCTCATGACTTTCTCTGGAGAGCGAATCGCGTTTTGCCTGCACGAGGACAGATCGGCATATTTAACCGTTCTTATTACGAAGAAGCGCTGATCACGAGAGTGCACCCTGAGCTACTTGAAAAAGAAAAATTACCCAAACAAGACCGCTCGTTCTGGAAGTTTAGATATCGGGATATTGTACATTATGAAAAATATCTCCACCGTCAGGGCTATGAAATCGTCAAAATTTTTATTCATATATCTAAGAATGAACAAAAAAGGCGTCTTTTAGATCGTTTTAATAATCCAAAAAAACTTTGGAAAATATCTGAAGGTGATGTTCATGAACGTAGCTACTGGAAGGACTACCAGACGGCCTACGAAGAATGTATCCGTCATACGGTCTCTAAAAGCAGTCCATGGTGTATTGTCCCTGGTGATGACAAAGAAAGTGCAAGACTCATCATTTCTCAGATTCTAGTCGATCGCTTTGAAAAAATGAAACTGAAATACCCCGAGCTAAGTCGCAATGAAAAAAGTAAATTAAAAAAATTAAAGACATTGCTCAAATGATCACTCTCCCTACTCAAGAGCAAGCAAAGACAATGCCGATGAGCAAACTTTTCTCGCTCTTAGCTGCAAGCGAGAAAACTGGCTTAACGTCGGTTGATGCAAAAACTAGGGTAAACGACTTTGGTTTTAATGAGGTAGCAGAGAAACGAAAAAACGCTCTCTTAGCTTTCTTTAAAAAACTATGGGGACCTTCAGCATGGATGATCGAGGCCATAGCCATACTCTCATTACTCATGCACAAACAAGCTGATGTTTATGTTGCAAGCGGTTTATTGCTCATCAACGCTATTATTGGATTTTTTCAAGAGAGTCGCGCACAAAAAGTCATAAAAATGCTTCAATCAAAGCTCCAGATACAAACTCGCGTTCTCCGCGACGGAAAATGGAGTGATTTGCCCGCACGCGAGCTGGTGCCTGGAGACATTGTTCGGCTTCGAATGGGAGATTTTGTTCCTGCAGACCTCAAGGTAATTTCAGGCGATATTAGTATTGATCAATCTTCACTGACAGGTGAAAGTAAAGAAAAAGTATGTAAAGCGGGCGATGAGGTTTACTCAGCATCGATCGTGCGCCAAGGAGAATTCCAGGGGTTAGTTACTTTCACTGGTGCTAAGACTTTTTATGGACGCACTATTGAGCTTATTCAAAAATCACAACCCAAGCTTCATATGGAAGAAGTTGTCTCAAAACTAGTTAGATGGCTTTTTGCTATTGTCGGTGCAGTTGTACTCATAGTGATTGTGGTTGGATTTTTTCGTGGAACACCCATGACTGAAGTACTGCCATTGGGATTAGTTCTTATGATGAGCGCTGTTCCTATTGCATTACCCGTGATGTTTACAGTGAGTACAGCAATCGGTGCACGTGATTTAGGAAAGAATGGAGTGCTGGTCACAAGGCTCAGCGCAACAGAAGACGCTGCCACGATGCAGGTCTTGTGTGCTGATAAGACGGGTACTCTGACATTAAATCAGTTAGTAGTTTCAGGACTGTATCCAGAAAATGGAATCACTCCAGAAGATTTACTTTTATGTGCGGCTTTGTCTTCGAATGGATCAAACCGAGATACGATTGATGCAGCCGTTCTTGACCATGCTAAAAAACAAAATTTATCGTTAGAAGGTTATCAACAAGTTCAGTTTGTTCCATTTTCACCTCAAACACGAAAAACAGAGGCTCATATTGAGGGTGTAAAAGGTTCATTTTGTGTCATGAAAGGCGCACTCAAGACGATAGTCTCAGATGCAAAGTTATCCGCCGACTTAGTTCAACGCCTTGAGGACTCAGCAGATCTACTTGCCAAAAAAGGGTATCGCATTTTGGGTGTCGCAAGGACAATAGATGGCAAGATACAGTTCCTAGGTTTAGTAGCTCTTTATGATCCTCCCAGGTCTGATTCAAAAGAACTGATCACACGACTCCATGCCTTAGGTGTTCAGGTAAAGATGTTAACTGGCGATGAAGTCCCAGTCGCGCAACAAATTGCTACTGAAGTGGGCCTAGGAAAAGTCATCCCCATGGGTACGCTCCAATTAGCAAATCTAGATTGGCTCAAAGATAATGATGGGATTGCAGGAGTATTCCCTGAAGATAAATACAAAGTCATCAAAGCACTTCAAGATAAAAAGACAATCACAGGCATGACAGGGGATGGAGTCAATGATGCTCCAGCTCTCCAAGCAGCAGAAGTAGGAATCGCGGTCAAAGGAGCAACCGATGCAGCTCGAGCCGCTGCTAGTGTAGTACTCACCGAGAGTGGCTTATCAGGGATAGTTGATCTAGTTGAAAATGGAAGGTCTGTTTATCAAAGAATTCTCACCTGGGTAATCAACAAAGTCAGCCGTACTGTTCTTAAGACTGGTTTTGTTGGGATCACTTTTATTGTAACCGGACATCTACTAATATCAGCGTTAGGAATGCTACTGCTCACTTTCATGACGGATTTTGTGAAGATCACACTTGCAACCGATCGCGTCCGACCCTCAAAGACACCTGATACCTGGGAAATTAAATCTTTCACTTGGGTCTCATTAGCACTCGGGGTCTGTATGATATTTGAAGCGTTAGGACTTCTTTGGACTGGCGTGTACTTCTTCGGTATCAAACTTGAGTCTCATGAACTCCATACTTTTTCATTTACTATACTACTATTCATGGCCTTGTTTTCAATTCTCTGCATCCGCGAACGAGGTGCCTTTTGGAAGTCACGCCCTAGCACGGCGTTAACAATAGCTCTTAGCCTAGATGGATTGATTGGACTTTTCGTCGGTTGGAGAGGCGTGAGTGATTTACCTGCGTTAAGGCTATCAGGAATTTTAATTGCATTTTTAGGATCACTATTTTTATCGTTGGGATTGAACGACTTCCTCAAGCTCTTCTTCTACAAAATGATTCCTAATGAAAATAAAGCCTATAGCGCAGGGTGAATCTGAGATTAATTCTCGCATCCATCTCATCTTTATCTCAGCCTAATCTCACATATTTTCTCATCAAATAATGTCTGTCTTAGCATTTGAGACTTTCATGAGACTAACTCTGTCTCTTGAGACTTTGCTGAGACTCAAAAAGTCTCAGTCTCAGCATTGAGACTAATCAGTATTTTTCAATTTCAAACATTCCACCCACTTACAAGTCTCAGCAGTCTCAAGACCGCTTGGCATGGAATTGCAATCTCTAATACTGAGGGGCACGAAAACAATCCCTCAGAATGTGAGTTAAAAATGAATTATTTTCAAGACTGTCCGCGCTGCGGATCGAGTGCGTTTGAAGCGTTAAAGACGCATAGTTACTGCGCAGACTGTAACTACAGCCCAACCATTGAAAACCGAGATGTACGCTGCATACCTAAGTGGGCCATCGATGCGATCAAAGAGTCTGCATCAAAGCTAAAACAACTGAGGTCGTCAGATGCAGCCGCATAATCCCTACCTTAATTTTAACTGGGTTCATCGGATCAAAAAGAAATGTCCGCACTGTGGATGGAGGCTTCATGAAG
>Ga0075019_10002422_pt1 | contig 10616 bp, 13 predicted proteins | sample ColStrG_CSR_2013_FD_71473 | JGI IMG/M metagenome (GOLD analysis project Ga0075019, IMG submission 71473) | Freshwater sediment microbial communities in response to fracking from Pennsylvania, USA - Cold Stream Run_MetaG_CSR_2013 | ecosystem: Environmental > Aquatic > Freshwater > Creek >...
TCAATCGCCTTGCCCCGCTCATCCGCCATGGTGGCTCCTTTAAGAGTGCAGAGTGAATCTGGCCGGATTATACAGCCAGATCGAAGCGAAGAAAAGGCGAATTAAGATAATTGCGGTGGAAATCGTCCCGAAACGGGCGGAACGTCGTGTGGCGCGGGCGCCCACGCCCGCGAAATCTATCCAGGAACAGGAACGAGGTGCCCAGCAATCCACTCTCGAAGCAGTGCGAAGCGGAACTTACCTTCCGCTATCGTCTTCATCATGAACTCAAAGGCGGCCTTGCCGCTAACGTCCAGATCGAACCCGTTCACGAGCAGAAACACGTGGGTCGCAGCAAATCCCGCCCGTTTGTTGCCGTCAACGAAGGGGTGATTGTTGACCAGCGACTCCAACAGCGCGGCCGCCTCTTCGCTCAGGTCGTGGTAATACCCCGTCTGAGGACGGAAAACCGCCGCTTCTAATGCGCCCTCATTGAGCATTCCGTACTCGCCGCCGTATTCCTCAATCTGGTGATGGTGGATCGAGATTACTTCGGCCACCGTCAAGTAGACGCGCTCGGCGGTCACTTGGCGAGTCGCTTGTACAACTCACGATACTTTTCGTTGGAGCGACGATAGGCGGCCATCACCTCAGGTCTGACCATGCGCTGCGAAGGGACCACATTGTGCAGGTAATGCTCCAGCGCCCGTTCGAGCACAAAGCGCTGCGACTGCCCGTTCTCCTTGGCCACGGAGACGAGTTCCTCGTATAGCTTGGCATCAATTTCCGGAGCGATCTTGACGGTGCGCGGCATTGGTGGCTTCGAACCAAATTCTAGACGCGCCATCTGGCGAGATCAAGACAAATCTAGATATTACTGGCAACCGCGCGAGGAGTCATCTCAGCCGATTACTGCTGTCGGACCTTCTTCACGACGACGACCTCCAGTTCCTTGCCATCCGATCGCTTCAGGAATGCCTTGTCGTCTTTGTCGGTCCTGAACTCAATTGGATCGTTTACGACCCACTCGGGCTTGTAGCTATGCTTGCCCGCCTTGTACTCCGCGAAATAAACAAGGTCGCCAAGCTGGATTTGGAACACATACAACTTCCCGGGAACCGGCGCTGCCATTCCGCCGACCACGAGGAAACCCCTCGTGACATCTTGGACCGACAAGTCAATCAGTTTGCCAGTTTCGTATGTGAGTTTGTCCTTTGCGGCGGCGATTCCAATGAGGAACAAGAGCGCCGCCAAAATCGAGATCGCTGATCCAATCGTTCGCGTGGCTGCCCTTTTCCTACCAGCTATCTTTCGGTGACATTCCTTACATCGGCAGTGCCTTCCACCTTGGGATGGCGGGTGTGTTGGGTCGGTGGGGAAAGCATCCAAGGGCTTCCACTGTTTGCAGGTGCTGCACACTTTGCCTCGAATACCGTTCCGGGTTTCAATCATGACCGCTCCCGTCGTTACGCGGGCAGGAGTGCCCGCGCCACACTATCTCTGCAGCAAATCCACCGGCGCCGTTACATCGTGCACCCGGAAATACTTAGCCAGCGCCGGATACTTCCGCGCCACTGCCTCGTACATCGCATAAGCCACATTGCGATACGATACGTGGCCAGCCGGCGTGGTACGCAACTCGGAGATGTACACAGCCTCGGCGAAATCCATCTTGAACAGTGCCCGCTTGCGAAATGCCAACGGGATCGCGTACTGCGAATTCTCTTCCGCTTCGGGAGTGTCGCGCTTCGCGAGCGTCTCGACTGCCGTCTGCACCCGGCGCATGGTGGCGTCGAAGCGCGGGCGCACGCCGGCATCTTCCAGGTCGAGCAGCATCTCGTAGCCGTGCTGCGTGGTGAATCCCTGCATCACCTGGATGCAGCGCCGGTGTCGGTGCATGTCGCGGAAGCCGCCGGTATCCATGAGAATGTCGAAGCGGAACTGCTGCCCGGCGCGGAACGCGCGCAGCATTTCGTCGTGCTTGCCGCGATGCCGCAGTCCGAGGTCGATGATCTCCCGCCGCCGTCGTTCCCCCGCCACCTGCACCGCCTGCCGAATCTGGCGGTAGGAGTGGTGGCAATGCTCGTAGAGAAGCGTGGTGGCGATCTCCACTTCGAGCGGTTCTTCGTCGAGCAAGTCCACGATCGCCTTCGACGGCGCGAGTTGTTCGTGCTCCATCAACTCCTGCGCGGCCTGCCGCAGTTCCCGCCGCGTTTCCATTTCATACGGATTCGGATCGGCATACTTCACCAGAGTCGGCGCCACCCGGACCTCGCGCAGCAACTCCTGCTCGGCCCGCGCACCCAACTCGGAATTCACCGAACGAATCTGCTCGACTAACTCCCGCAAAGACTCGGTGTTCACGTTGTAGGCCGCACCCGTCGCCGCCTTCTTCAGCGACTCGCCCAACTGCCGCACTTCCTGGTGCGTATGCGAGAGCAGGTGCGCCACCTGCGTCTCCAGCGTGCGCGCGTTGACGATCTCGCCCAGCGAAGTGTTCGTTGCCAGCGGCAGCAGGTAGCGCGTGATGTCGAACGCCCGCGCCTTCAGAGTGCGCTCGTACGCGTCCTGCTTCATGTCCGCGGGCTTGGGCGTGATGCTGATCAGGTACTGCGTCATGTGCGCCGAAAGCGCTTCGTACTCGGCGAACAGGAAGTCGAGCGACTCGCGGTAGAGTTTGCGCGCTTCGTCATCGGCGCCGAAGTCGGGCGTGTAGTAGCCGCTCTTCTTGAAATCCTGATAGCGGGTTGAGCGTTCCTGCCCGTCCCAGCGCTGCTCGTCGGCCACTTCGATCGCCGCCAGAATCGACAGTCTCTCGACCGCGAGCGCAATGTGCGCCAGGTCGGCGATCGAACGGTGCCCATACTGAAAGTAAAATGTGTTGAGAAACTTTTCTGCCTTCTGCGTACTGATCTCGCGCAGCGACTCCTTCATCGACAGCGCCGACCGTGAATATTTGGCCATGGCGTAAGCCTGGATCTCCGGCTCGACGCCGAACACCGCGAAGACTTCGGTCGAAGGCGCGGCCGCAGAAGGCTTATCGGGCGGGGCCACCGGTTCGGCGGCCGACGCTCGATGCGCCGAGCGGTGTCCCGAAGCGGGCGCAACCGCGCCTGCGGTCGAGGAGTTTTTCTTGGGAGGTTTGGGCATCTCGATGACTTCATTTGTCACATTCTGAGGCATGGGAGTGTTCGAATGTTAATTGGCAGCGACGTAACACGCAATCGTTAGACAAATGACAACCCGAGTCGCAGCCTGTTTTACACTCGCGGGATGCGGAGAACAGGAGTCGGACTAGTCGTCGCAGCCTACGCGGTGCTGCTCTGCACCTCGCTAGCCGCCCCGGCGTATGCGCGGGCGCATTCTATCTTGATCCTGCGATGCTCGCCGCTTATGCCCCGCCTTGGCCGGTAGCGCTGGCCAGCGCGATTGTTGTCTCGGGCATCATGATGGCGCTGATCCCGCTTCGGCGCGGCGAACGCTGGGCGCTGTGGACCGAACTCGCTGTCTTGGTCCTCCTCTTCATCACGCGTCTCACCACGGATCCGCGATGCCTAGTCGTGCTCGATCCGCACCAGCACGGCCGCCACTCGTTCATGATTGCCGTGGTGGTGGGCGCAGTAGGGCTGTTGCTTTGTTGGCGCTAAACGTGTCCCGCTCAAGCCGCGCCGAATCGCGCACGGGCGCGTATAATTCTGCGTTCCGTTGCGATCTTCCCAGCAGGGAATTGGGAGAACTCTCATGTCTCTTTCAGGACGGGTGGCGCTGGTCACTGGTGCGTCGCAAGGTATCGGACGCACCAGCGCCCTCAGGCTGGCCAAAGACGGTGCGGCCGTGGCCGTGGCCGCACGCAACCAGGAGAAACTGAATGAGTTGGTCGGCGAAATCACGGCCGCCGGCGGCAAAGCGGCGGCGTTGGCGCTCGATGTAAGCGACGAAGAGCAGGTGAAGTCCGTAGTGAAGGGAGCGATTGCGCAGTTCGGGAAAATCGACATCCTGGTCAACAACGCCGGGATCACGCGCGATCAACTCGTCATGCGCATGAAGCGTGCCGACTGGGACGCGGTCCTACAGACCAACCTGACGTCGGCCTATCTCTGCATTCAGCAGGTCATCGGTTCCATGCTAAAACAGCGCTGGGGGCGCATCATCAACATCACCAGTGTGTTTGGCCAAATGGGCCAGGCTGGCCAGGCCAATTACGCGGCCTCCAAGGCCGGACTGATCGGCCTAACCATGGCCATCGCCCGTGAAGTCGGCTCGCGCAATATTACTTGCAACGCCGTTGCGCCCGGCTTCATCGAAACCGCCATGACCGCGGTTTTGAGCGAGGAATTCAAGCAGAACGCCGTGAAGCAGATCCCTCTGGGCCGCGTAGGAACGCCCGAGGATGTGGCCAGCGCGGTTGCGTTCCTCGCTTCCGATGACGCGTCGTACATCACCGGCCATGTGTTGAACGTGAATGGCGGCATGCTGATGGGATAGTCGAAGATTCTTACCGCCGAGCACGCCAAGAGCGCTGAGGCCAAAAGATGACAGCCAATTCCACACCGCCCCCCAAGTCCTTCTCGGCGCCCGCTGCGGTGTCGGCGGTGAAAGGTCTTTCCATCGTCCAGGCCGAATCGCGAGCCCAGATCGCGCAGGCCCGCGAACTCTTCCTGGAGTACGCGCAATCCCTCGGCTTCAGCCTGTGCTTCCAAGATTTCGACCGGGAACTAGCCGGCCTGCCCGGCGACTACGCCCCACCGGAAGGCCGCCTGCTGCTGGCGGAGTACGAAGGTCAACTGGCAGGTTGCGTAGCTCTGCACAGACTCGACGACGGCATCTGTGAGATGAAGCGCCTCTACCTGCGTCCGCAGGTCCGCGGCAAGGGAATAGGCGGTTCCCTGGCGGACCACATCATCAGCGAGGCGCGCCAGGTCGGCTACCAGCGCATGCGCCTCGACACCGTGGAACCAGTGATGAAAGACGCTGTCGCGATGTACCGCAAAATCGGCTTCCGCGAGATCAGTCCCTACTGCTCGAATCCAGTTGCAGGTGCCTTGTATATGGAACTGCAGTTGTAATTCCGCTTGGCCTCGGCAACAATGTCCGCCTAAAGACAACGGAGAGGATTCAAATCGTGAGGAAGACTCTTGTGATCGTGTTCGCGCTTCTGTTGCTCTGTGTTTCTGCGCTCGCCGCCGACGGCAAAGCGGTCTCCTACAAAAGCGGCGACGAAACTGTCCTAGGTATTCTCTACACACCTTCGGGCAAAGGCCCATTCCCAGCGTTGGTAGTTATTCACGAGTGGTGGGGTTTGAACGACTGGGTGAAAGAGCAAGCCTCGAGACTGGCCGATGCGGGCTATGTCGCTCTCGCCGTCGATCTCTACCGTGGCAAAGTCGCAACCACGCCGGATATGGCGCACGAAATCATGCGTGGCGTGCCGGAAGACCGCGCGAAACGCGACCTCCACGCTGCTTTCGAATTCCTTGCATCACAACCCAACGTGAAGAAAGACCGCATCGGTTCGATCGGCTGGTGTATGGGCGGCGGCTACTCGCTCGACCTCGCGCTGCAGGAGCCCGTCCTCGCTGCGGACGTCATCAACTATGGCCATCTCGCCACCGATCTCGAGGCGTTGAAGAAAATCAACGCTCCGATTCTCGGCCTGTTCGGCGCACAAGATCACGGCATCACCCCGGACGACGTTCACAAATTCGAGCAGGCGCTGAAACGACTCGGCAAGAAGATCGACGTCAAGATCTACGACGACGCCGGCCATGCTTTCGAAAATCCCAACAATAAAGACGGCTACCGCGCCGCCGATACGGCGGACGCCTGGAAGCTCACGGTGGATTTTCTAGCTTCAAACCTGAAGAAGTAGGCATTGAACAGCACAACGGACGAGAGCGCGAAAAGGCCTGCCGGGCGCGCATTTGAACAGGCGCGCCCGTTTCTTATACATTGTATAAGCAATGCCACAAGCAGCTCTAATTCGCATCTGATTTTTTCTATGGCACTAATGTCCCTCGTATGGCACAAATTTCCCACTTGCCAGACGGTGCTTATCTGGTTACCATTTCCCATCCTGAAATGCTCCCAACCATGAACATCGGCGAGACCATCCGCAACTACCGGCTGCAGAAAGGCATGTCCCAGGGCGATATCGAAAAGCGCACCGGTCTTTTGCGCTGCTACCTGTCGCGCGTCGAGAACGGCCACACGATCCCTTCCCTGGACACGCTCTCGAAAATCGCCGGCGCGATGGAGTTACCGCTCTCGCAATTTTTCGCCGAGCCCGGGCACAGCAATGGTTCCAAAGGGCTGCCTCAGCTCTCCGATGACGAAGTCCGCTTCCTCAGCCAGATCCGCCGCTACGCCACCAATCTGAACGACAGCGACCGCAAGCTGGTTCTCGCTATGGTCAAGAAGATGGCATCGAATTCGGGGAAGTAAAGTCCTCTCAACCTTGACGCCGTATCGCGTGTGACGCTCATCACTGACATTTCTCCGGTTGCTGCTATCGTTCTTCTCGATTCCTCGTTTTACCAGTCACGCGCCAGTGAGGCAGGAGGAGCATTCTCATGGCAAAGCAGGCAAAGTTGGATCTCTACAAGAAATACCAGTCCGAGTACGTAGCGCCGAAGGATCCCGTCTTTGTAATGGTCGGACCTGCCAGGTATCTATCCATCACGGGACACGGAGCTCCAGGCGGAGAGCATTTCAAATCTCACATTTCTGCGCTTCATGCCGTCGCTTTCACACTGAAGATGGCCGAAAAATTTTCCGGTCATGACTACAAGGTCTGCCATTTGGAAGGCCAATGGTGGGCAGAAGACGGCGCAGACTTTCGCACGCACCAGCCCAAAGAGTGGGAGTGGAGGTTGTTGATCCGTGTTCCTGAATTCATCACGCAAGAAGAAGTGGACGACGCCATCAAATCAGTGATGGCGAAGGGCAAAGTGGCGTTGGCGAGCGAGGTCAGGCTCGAAGAACTGACCGAAGGGTGCTGCGTCCAGATGCTGCACGTCGGTCCCTACGCCGAGGAAAAGACCGCAGTCGACAAGATCCACGAAATGGTCGAGGGCAAGGGCCTGCACCTCCGCGGCCCGCACCACGAGATCTACTTGTCGGATCCGAACCGCGTACCCAAGGAACGTCTGCGCACCATCTTGAGATACCCCGTGGAATGAGTCGGCGGGCAAAGGGGCCATACTCGTCCCGGACAGCAGACGGCGAGCCCCCTTACTTTCGTACCATGCCCATTGGTGACCGGCGGGTACCTCGCCGGGGTTTCTTCATCGCACTAAACTGTGCATGGAGACAACCGTGACCACCGACGAGGAACTGAATGTTCTCGACACTCAACTGCGCCGGTTGAAAATCGAGTACGAGATTTATTTCAGCAATCCGACCAAGAAGCCTCCCACCGACATCGAGTGGAAAGTGCTTGCCCTGTTGCGGAAGTTTTCCGATGGCGGCCGGATGAATTTCTCGCAGCGTTTCCGCTACAACGAAATGGCGCAGCGCTACGCGATCTATAGTGACTTGTGGCGCAAGAAGTCGCGCATCCGCGAGGAAGGTTATAGACGCCCGCAGGACGCTCTGCTCTCGGTGCAAGGGGTACGTGCCGCGGAAGAAGAGCTCAAGCTGCAGCACCCGAAGGCCTATGGCGTAAGCCGGGCCGCCGCTGCGGCTGCGGCCGGGCCGTCATCCCCGCACTATACCTTGCACAGCGTCGACCAGACCGAGCAGGAGCAAGTCGAGCGCCTCTACAACACGCTGGTCGCAGCCAAGAAGAAAGCCGGCGAGAGCGTCACCGGCAGCATCGACTCTTTCACCGCATTCGTGCAGAAAAAAACCGAGCAGATTCGCAAGCAGTACCACTGCGACAGCGTCGAGTACACCGTCGAACTCGCCGACGGCCACGTCAAGCTAAAAGCCAAGGCGAAGACCTAGGCGTCAAATTGCTCACTTCTCGCGCGTGATCGATCCGTCGGTTCGGATTTCGTACACGTGCTTGTCGGCAGTACCCACGATCTCGGGAACCAAGGGGATTCTGGTCAGAACGTGAAACACGTCCGAGTCCTCCACGTCGTTATTGAGCACGTGCGTATGATATCCGCCGGCAAGTTGCTGTCCTGGCTGCACCGAATCCTTTTTTTCCACGATTGTCTTGTGCATCTGCCGCTTGCTGGCAATCGTGCTGCCATCGAGAGTGACGGTGTAGCGCACATCACCGCCTAACGGATAAACCCCCTCCGTGGTTTGCCCCGGGAGAAAATACACGTACAGTTGTCCGTTTTCGCTCGGCAGGACGTAGCTGTTGTACGGGCGAGCTAGCTTGCCAAGATCTTTCGCCGTCGTTTCGATGGCTTTCGAGGCGTGGAAGTAGAAACCGCGATCGTCCGCGGGAGGATCGAATTTCTTGACGCTGAAGTCCTCTGGCGTCGCACCCTGCGAAGCTCGGTACAGAATAAGAAACTTGTCTCGCTCCGGGCTCAGGTGCCCAAATACGACTTCCCACTTGCCGCCGACCTTTCTCGCGACGGAAAGGGGAGCGGCCGCGTGGTCCGGCTTCAACGCCTCAACCGCGTCGGTAGCGTGCCATGCTGCTACGTCGTACTCGGCGAGCATCCGCCCACGGGCCGTCGTGGCCGCGAGCTGAGCCGGCGATGGAGGCGTGCTTTCCTTCTTGTACTCCTGGGCTATCAGCGGGCAGCACCACGCAAGCAGGACTAACGGCAACATCATTCGTCGGATCATCAGATCTCCAAAAGGCGAGCCAATTGTATCGTCCTTTCGGCTAGAGTGAGACGGCGATTCGGGTACCGTGCAGTTTGAAGAAGGATTCGTACGGGCATGCCTTCAGGCGTGTTGCTGATAGAATTTTAGGTCATCATCCTGCGCTCGGCGCTCATCCTTGCTTGAAGGGCCATCATGTCCAGTACCACGAAAATGAAGCGCGCCATCCTGAGTGTTACCGATAAAACTGGCTTGGTCGATTTCGCCCGTAAATTGGCTGGACTCGGCATCGAATTGATCTCCACCGGAGGCACGGCCAAGCTGCTGCGCGATTCCGGCATCGCGGTCAGAGACATTTCTGAACTCACCGGCTTTCCCGAGATGCTCGATGGGCGCGTCAAGACGCTGCACCCCAAAGTTCACGGCGGCATCTTGCATCGCCGCGAAGATCCCAAACATGTCGCCGCAGTGGCGGAGCACGGCATTGCTCCCATCGACATGGTGGTAGTGAATCTCTACGCCTTCGAGAAAACCGCGGCCAAGCCGGGCGTTGCCTTTGAGGAATTGATCGAAAACATTGATATCGGCGGGCCGTCAATGATTCGGTCCGCTGCGAAGAATTTTCATGACGTCGCCATCGTGACGTCACCGTCGGACTACGACTCGATCGCCGATGAACTTGCGCGTTCCGCTGGCAGCCTGTCGCTCGCGACGAAATGGCGTCTGGCGCAAAAAGCATTTGCCACCACGGCGGCTTACGACTCCGCCATCGCTTCCACGCTGGAGCGCGTCAACTCCGACTCCTTCCAGTTGTCGTCGGAATCGGGCGTGTTTCCGCCGGTTCTGCGGTTCTCGTTCCAGAAGACGCTCGATCTGCGCTACGGCGAGAATCCCCACCAGAAGGCCGCCATGTATTCCGATGGCTCGGCCGCGGGTGTTGCCAACGCCCGCCAACTGCAGGGCAAGGAACTTTCCTACAACAACATCGTCGATCTGCAAGCCGCCTGGGATCTTGCCCAGGAATTTGACGAGCCCGTTTGCGCCATCATCAAGCACACCAACCCCTGCGGCGTCGGTAATGGCAAGTCGCTGGCGGAAGCCTACAAGCGCGCCTTGGAATGTGATCCAGTCTCGGCTTTCGGCGGCGTGATCGGGGTCAACCGCACGGTAGATGGCGAAGCGGCCGAAGAGATGCACAAGCTATTCCTTGAGGTCATCGCCGCCCCCGCGTTTGACGAAGCGGCCAAAGCGACGTTCGCCTCAAAGAAGAATCTGCGCCTGGTCGAAGTCGTTCCCGCCGCGCAGAAATGGGTTATGAAAAACGTCTCCGGAGGCATGCTAGTGCAGGACACCGACATCCGCCCTCTGCAAGACGCCGATCTCAAGGTCGTAACCAAGCGTCTCCCCACTCCCGAAGAAATGCGCGCCATGCTGTTCGCCTGGAAGGTCTGCAAGCACGTGAAGTCCAACGCCATCGTCTACGCCCGCGATGGTCAAACCGTCGGGGTAGGTGCGGGACAGATGAGCCGCGTCGATTCGGCCAAGATCGGGGCCATGAAGGCGCAACTGCCGTTGAAGGGAACGGTCGCCGCCTCCGACGCTTTCTTCCCGTTTCCCGATGGCGTCGAAGAAATCGGAAAGGCGGGAGCTACCGCTATCATTCAACCCGGAGGGTCGCAGCGCGATCCTGAAGTCATCGAAGCCGCCGACCGGCTGGGGTTGGCTATGGTTTTCACTGGTGTGCGCCACTTCAGGCACTAAGACCGCCGGGCCGCGCTGCGGTAGCGGCTGAAATAGCCTTTACATAACTTGACTTAACTAACTCCGGTACCTGTCCTTCCGGTTCTTCCAGCTTTGTGGGGCCGGTAGGGTTTTTCCCCATCCTTCCAAGGCTCGCGGTAGAATAG
>Ga0075019_10002424_pt1 | contig 10614 bp, 9 predicted proteins | sample ColStrG_CSR_2013_FD_71473 | JGI IMG/M metagenome (GOLD analysis project Ga0075019, IMG submission 71473) | Freshwater sediment microbial communities in response to fracking from Pennsylvania, USA - Cold Stream Run_MetaG_CSR_2013 | ecosystem: Environmental > Aquatic > Freshwater > Creek >...
GTGCTGGATTCGCCGCGCCATCGCGCGCGCGCCAATCCGCCAGGAACCCTGATCGAGTTCAAGGACTACCCTGCCTTCACTGTCAGGCGCTTCCAGGTCGGCGGCAGCTTTTACGACCCCGATGAGGCCAGGCGCGAGAGGGACGTTACCCCCGGGGCGGATCGCGTCGTGGCGAGCCGCGCCTTGCCCGATTTCTGCAACTCGATGATGGGCGGCCATGAGCAGTTCAATTACGACGCAGTCACGGCGATGTTCCGCCGCGCTGATCACATCGCGCATCGGAAGGATGCCGAAGTAAGCCGGGTTCAAGGGATCCTTTTCTGTGGAGTTCGAAGGCGAGGGCGACCCCATCGCCGGAACGGATCGTCTGGTCGAGGAAAGCCTTGAGTATTTGTGGTGCGGGAGGAATGAGATGAATCGAAGACACTTTATGATGGGTTCACTGGCAGCCGGCGCGGCGGTTGGATCGCGCGCCTTGGCGAGCCCAAACGACACGGTGCGGGTGGCGTGCGTCGGGGTCCATGGACAGGGCCGCACCCACATCGCCAAATATAGCGCCATGCAAAACGTAGAGATCGCCGCCATCTGCGACGTGGATGAATCGGTGCTGAACGCGCGCGTGGGCGAGTTGGAGAAGGCCGGCAAAAAGCGGCCCGCCGCGTACACCGATCTCCGCAAGCTGCTCGAAGACAAGACCATCGACGCGATTTCGATTGCCACGCCGAACCATCACCACACTCTGCAGACGATCTGGGCCTGCCAGGCGGGCAAGGATGTCTACGTGGAAAAGCCTTGCTCGCACGACATGTTCGAAGCCAGGCAGATTGTGGCGGCGGCGCAAAAGTACAACCGGCTGGTGCAGCACGGGACCAACAGCCGGTCGAGCATCGTTCGCGAAGCGGTTCAGCGCATGCGCGACGGCCTGATCGGCGACGTCTACATGGCGCGCGGCCTGTGTTTCAAATGGCGCGACACCATCGGCCGCAAGCCGGTGGAAGCGCCGCCGGCGGGCGTACACTACGATCTCTGGCTCGGCCCCGCGCCGGACCACGCCTTCACGCAAAACCGTTTTCACTACAACTGGCACTGGTTCTGGGACTACGGCAACGGCGACCTGGGTAACCAGGGCATCCATCAAGTCGATGTGGCGCGCTGGGGCCTGGGCGTCGGCTATCCCGAAAAGGTCAGCGCCACCGGCGGCCACTTCATGTTTGACGACGACCAGGAAACGCCCAATACCTTGACCGCCACTTTCGAATTCGACGGCAACGGCAAGAGGAAGGTGCTGGTCTTCGAGGTGCGTCACTGGATGAGCAATCATGAAGCCGGCATCGGCGAAGGCGGCAGGGCTCCCAACACCGTGGGCGCGGTATTCTACGGATCCAAAGGCTACCTCTCGGCGTGGGATGAAGATCACGGCCGCTACCAGAGCTATCTTGGCCGCGAGCAGGAGCCCGGCCCCACGGGTCAGGACATCGGCAATAACTGGGCCAATTTCATTGCAGCTCTGCGCACGCGCAAGCACGAGGACCTGAACGCGCCCATCGAGGAAGGCGCGATCTCGACCACGCTGGTTCACCTGGCGAACATCTCCTACCGCGTGGGCCGGACCCTCCATTTCGATGCAGCCAGGTATGCGGTGACGGGCGACGCCGAAGCCAACCGCCTGTTCCGGCGGGAGTATCGCAAGCCGTTTGTGGTGCCCGACAAAGTGTGAGTCACCTGTCCACGGTTCTGAACTGCCCGGCGCTTCCTCACCACGCCTCACCTGGAGATCGGCGGCAAGGCGCCTCTCGATGCATCTCTCACCGAGTTAGGCTCGCGTCAAGCTGAGGCGATCATGGCCCTGCCGAAACCCGCGTGGGGGCACTTTTGGAGGTCCTGGTCCACGCCTTGGGCAGCGTTCCGCGGCCTGGAACCCAGTGATCGGCGAGGCCTATGCGACCAATGCGCGCAGCAACGCATCGCTTATAACTCCTGCCGCAACCGAGCCAACGTCGCGCACCATGACGTTGGCGGCGGACGAGTTCATGCGACGTTTCCTGATCCACGTGCTGCCGCCGGGATTCCAGCGCATGCGCCACTGCGGATTACTGGCCAACCGCCACCGCAAGGAGAAGTTGGCGTTATGCCGGCGGCTGTTGCGTACGGCGGCGGCGGAGTTACTACCGGAGAGGGCACAATGCCTGGCGCTGCTGGCGGCGTTGACCGCCGCTGCGGTGGGAAAGTGCCCGGTGTGCGGGGTGGGAGAGATGCGCCGCGTGCAGACGCTGCCTGCCTATCGCTGGCCGGCGCGGCCGCCGGATAGCTCATGAGGCCGGCATCTTCCACCACGACGGCGAAGGCCGGGCTGCGGCGGCAGTGTAGAGGAAAGGTGTATTCGGGCCAAAGTCGACACGATCGAAGCCGCCGCGCGAGCCAGACCGAGTCTCCTCGGTGCAGCCTTTCTCTCCTCGGTTCCCCCACCAGCCACGGGAGCCCAACACCCGTACCCCTGCGATACCCACCACCTGAGAGATTCAACCCCCATCGGAGGCCTCGGAGAGCGGTTTCGTTCACCGCGCGGTCTCTTCAGACTGCGGCCCAGGGCTCGCGTCCTTTTCCCGGGCAGTCGTAGGCCGCAGTCTGAAGAGACCTTTTGCAGTCACAACCTTTACAAATATTTTTTCACCCGAAAATTTCCCTGATTTATCAAGGGTTTACCGCCCTTCGCCCCCCGCCGCACCGCGCTTGCCCGCACCCTCGTGTGTCATCCTGAAATAGGTGGCACGGGCATTCCTGCCTGTGTTCCGGTGCTTCTTCCCTTGAAGAAACCGGCCCGCGGGACATTTTTGTCCCGTGTATTTCGCAGAACTCCTTTGGTTTGAATAACCCGGTAGGCAAAAAACGGGACATGCGTGTCCCGTTTCTGTTCTTTCTGAGGGGATCTCCTTCGCAGTGTTGAAAAATCCCTCAGTCCACGCCGCTATCCCGACCACGGATGCCGCGACCATCCCGGCTACAATGGAGTTTCTATGCAATTCCAGGAAGTGGTCGAGGCCGAAGGCCACCTGATCGACTCCCATATCATGGAGAACATCTTCGACAAGGTCGTCGAGCACAACGGCCGTTTCGAAGTCCAGCAGTTCCGCATTGGCCGCACCAATAGCGAGCCGTCCTATCTCCGCCTGAAAGTGGAAACGCCCGACGACTCTTCCCTCGACCGGCTGCTGCATGAGCTGCTGACCCTGGGCTGTGCCCCGCTCGATACCGGCGACGCCGCCCTCGCCGAAGTCTACCGCGACCGGTGCGCGCCGGAGGACTTCTACTCCACCACCAACCACAAGACTTACGTGCGCCACGGCCAGAAGTGGCTGGAGGTCGAGAACCAGCGCATGGACGCGATGATCGTCGTCCACCATGGCCGCGCGCTTTGCCGCCGGCTGCGCGACCTCGGCCAGGGCGACCGGATCGTGGTCGGTCTGCGCGGCATCCGCGTGATCCCCGAATCCAAGGAGCGCGACCGCCTGTCCTTCGCCTTCATGTCTAACGGCATCTCCTCGGAACGCCAGGTCGAAACCGCGGTCCGCCAGACGGCGTCCCTGGTGCGCCACGCCATGGAGCAGCAACTCAAGGTGCTGGCGGTCGCCGGCCCGGTGGTGGTGCACACCGGCGGAGTTGCCGGCCTGGCTTCGCTCATCCGCAACGGCTGCGTCCACGGCCTGCTGAGCGGCAACGCCCTGGGCGTGCACGACGTGGAGGCCGCGCTGTTCGGCACTTCTCTAGGCATCCGCCTCTCCGATGGCCGCCAGGAGGAGCACGGCCACCGCAACCACATGCGCGCCATCAACGCCATCTACCACGCCGGCGCGGTCCGGCAGGCCGTCGAATCGGGCCGCCTCCGCTCCGGGGTTCTCTACGAATGCGTCCGCGCCGGCGTGCCCTTCATCCTGGCCGGCAGCCTGCGCGACGATGGGCCGCTGCCCGACACCATCACCGACATGAACCAGGCCCAGGATGCCTACGCCGATCTGCTCAAAGGCGCGGGCCTGGTGCTCTGCCTCGGTTCCATGCTCCACTCCATCGCCACTGGTAACATGTTGCCGAGCTGGGTGCGCATCGTTTGCGTCGACATTAACCCGGCCGTCGCCACCAAGGTCAGCGACCGCGGCACCGGACAGGCCGTGGGCGTGGTGGCCGATGTCGGTCTCTTCCTGGACCTTCTGGCGAAAGTCCTGGCATGAAACCCGCTTATACCGACGACCACGCGCGCAGTGGAGTGGACGCGGCGTTGCCCGAAATCGAAACCTGGCCCAACCAGTATCCCGGCTACGAAATCGAGATCGTCATGCCGGAATTCACTTCGGTGTGCCCCAAAACCGGGCTACCCGATTTCGGCAAAATCCTCCTGCGCTACATCCCCGATAAGCGCTGCCTGGAACTCAAGTCGTACAAGATGTATTTGTTTGCCTACCGCCAACTGGGCATCTTTCAGGAGAACGTGGTCAACCGCGTCCTGCGCGACGTGGTCAAGGCCGCCAACCCCGTTAGCGCCACCGTGATCGGCGATTTCACGCCGCGCGGCGGCCTGAGCACCCTGGTCACCGCCGCCTGGAGCCGCAGGCCCGGTGAGAAGTCCCGGCCTCGAAGGAAGTCCCGTGGAAAGCGCTGAGCTGATCGCCGTCCTGCGCGAAGTCCGCGACCGCGTGCGCGCGCGCCACCCGCAAAACACCGGCGGGGCCGTGGATATTCCCCTGCCCGACCTGCTCGGGCTGGTGCATGCGCGCGATTCCGCGCTCGGCAAGGTAGCCGCGATCGGCACCGTCAATCCGCGTCCCAGGGGCCCGATCAACTCCCTGGTGCAAGGCTGGAAGCACTTCGTGGCCCGCGTGCTCGACTGGCACGTGCGCGAGCAGGTGGAGTTCAACCGCAAGATCGTGGCCTGCGTGGATGCTGCCATCGAGGCCCTCTCCGAAACCAACCGCGCGCTCAGCCAACTGGGCAGCCGCCTCGCCGCGGCCCAGGAGTTGGGCGAGGAGTTGAAAGATATCCGCAACCACTGGGCCGAGTGGCGCGCCGATTGGGAGCGCAAGCTCGCCCAGAATGAGATTCAGTTTCTGCGCAGCGTGGCCGACTTGCAGGGCGGCTTCCAGCATCGCGCCACCCTGATGGACGCCAACTACCGCGACGCCCTGCGCGGCCAGCACGCTGCATACCTGGCGGCGTTGGAACAGAGCGGCATCGACATTCAGAAGCGGCTCTGGGCCGATCTGGAGCGCATCCGCCTGGAGTACGAGCGTCTGATTTTCTCCGAGCTGAAGACCATCCGCCAGCGGGCCGCCAGTGGGGTTGGCCTCCCGGCCGGCCCGCCTGCCCAGGCCGCCGGGCGGCCATCGGATTTGCCATTCGACTACGGCCGCTTCGCTGAGCGCTTCCGCGGCTCCGAAGAGTACGTCACATCCGGCCAGCAATTCTATCTTCCTTACTTCGCCGCCTGCCGAAACGTGCTCGATATCGGTTGCGGCCGCGGTGAGTTCCTGGAAATGATGCGCGCCGCCGGAGTCCCCGCCAAAGGCGTCGACCTGAGCGAAGAATCGGTAGCCATTTGCCGTCACAAGGGACTCGATGCCGAGAGGGCCGACCTGTTCGCCTGGCTTTCCGATCTTCCCGAGGCCTCGCTCGACGGCATTTTCTGCGCCCAGGTGGTGGAACATCTCCCACCCGGCCGGCTCCCCGAGATGATCAAGCTGTGCACCAGCCGCCTGACGCGCAACGGCATCATCGCCTTCGAGACTCCGAACCCCGAGTGCCTCGCCATCTTCGCCACGCACTTCTATCTCGACCCCACCCACCATCGCCCTGTCCCGCACCCGCTCCTGGCCTTCTATCTGGAAGAGTTCGGCGCCGGTAACATCGAGGTCCGCAAGCTATCGCCCGCCGTGGAGTCCATGCCCGCCCTGGCTTCGCTCCCGGAAGATTTCCGCGAGGCTTTTTTCGGCGGCCTGGACTACGCCATTCTCGGCCGCAAACTTTAGCTCTTGCTGATATCCTGTTCGATCAGGAGCACAACGCCATGACGCGACGTGATTATCTGCAACTGATGGCCGCGGGCGCCGCGGCCTCCGCCACCACCGTGACCGCCTCGGCCGCGGGTGGCGAGGCCGACCGCGCGGCCCGCTTGAAGTGGTGGCACGAGGCCCGCTTCGGCATGTTTATTCACTGGGGCCTCTACAGCGTGCTGGGCCGCCACGAGTGGGTGATGGAGAACGAGGGCATCCCCGTCGCCGAGTATGAGCAAATCGCCAGGCGCTTCAAACCGAAGCCCAACGCCGCCCGCGATTGGGCCAAACTGGCCAAAGCGGCCGGCCAGAAGTACATGGTGATGACCACCAAACATCACGAGGGTTTCTGCCACTTCAATTCCAAGCTCACCGATTACTGCGCGCCCAAGCAGGGCCCCGGCCGCGACCTGGTGAAGGAATATGTAGACGCCGCGCGCGCCGAGGGAATGCGCGTGGGCTTCTACTACTCCCTGATGGACTGGCACCATCCCGATGGTGCGCGCTGCGCCACCGACGAGGCCGCGCGCCAACGCTTCGTCGCCTACATCCACGGGCAGATCCGCGAGTTGCTCACCAACTACGGCAAGATCGACATCCTGTGGTACGACGTGGCCTGGCCGCTCGACGCCAAGGGGTGGGAGTCGGAAAAGATGAACGACATGGTCTTCCAGCTCCAGCCGGAGATCCTTGTCAACAACCGCAACCAGCTCGCTGGCGATTTCAAGACCCCCGAGCAGACCATCCGCGCCGAGGCCAACTACGCCTGGGAATCGTGCATGACGATGAACGATAGCTGGGGTTACAACCAGGGCGACGACGATTGGAAGACGCCCAAGACCATCGTGCGTAACCTGATCACCTGCGCCCGCGACACTGGCAACTACCTCCTGAATATCGGACCGAAGGCCGACGGTGGAATCCCGGAAGAGTCGGTCAAAATCATGACCACGGTTGGCAAGTGGATGGACAAGAACGGTGCTTCGATCTACCAATCCGAAGTCACCCAGCCGCGCCGGTCCAACATCGCCAGTTTCACGCGCAAGGGCAACACGCTGTACATGCACGTCCATTTCTGGCCCGGCGATACGGTGGCCCTGGGCGGCCTGAGGAACCAGGTGAAGGCGGCCAGGCTGCTGGTTTCCGGCAAGGAGGTCAAGTTCGACCAGGACCAGTTCCGCGTCCGTCTTACCGGCTTGCCCGCGAAAGCCCCGGACGACCCGGTGACCACGATTGCCATCGAGTGCGATGGCGTGCCGCGGCAGGAAATGGATTTCGTAAGGAAAGAGCGGCCCCGAGAGAAGGCGTAAGGGCCTCGGCTAACTGACCGCCGCCAGCGCGCGCCACTGGCGTCCTTGCGATTCCGCCACGCCCTTGTAGGTCACGTACCCGTTATAGGTGTTGACGCCCTCCCGCAGCGACGCGTGGCGTTCGCAGGCGCCCTCCAGTCCCTGGTTCGCCAGTTCCAGCAAATACGGGAACGTCGCGTTGGTTAGAGCCAAGGTCGAAGTGTGCGGAACCGCAGCAGGCATGTTCGAAACGCAGTAGTGCAGCACGCCATCCACGAAATAGATCGGTTCGGTATGGGTGGTGGCGTGCGAGGTTTCGAAGCAGCCGCCCTGGTCGATGGCCACATCCACCACCACCGCGCCGCGTTTCATGCTGGTGATCATCTCGCGCCGCACGAGCCGGGGCGCCGACGCGCCGGGAATCAGCACGGCGCCCACCACCAGGTCGGCGGTCTTGAGATTCTCGCTGATGGTCCAGGCGTTCGATGCCAGGGTCACCACCTGTCCGTTAAAGATGTCGTCCAGTTCGCGCAGCCGGTTGAGGTTGCGGTCGATGATGGTGACGTGCGCTCCCATGCCCACCGCCATCTTGGCTGCATTGATGCCCACGATGCCGCCGCCCAGAATCACCACATTGCCCGGCGCCACGCCCGGAACGCCGCTCAGCAGAATGCCGCGCCCTCCGGCGGGCCGTTCCAGATACTGCGCGCCCACCTGCACGGCCATGCGTCCGGCCACCTCGCTCATCGGCGTAAGCAGCGGCAGGGAACCGTCCTTTTCCCGGATGGTTTCGTAGGCCACGCCGCTCACCTTCGTGGCGACCAGGCGGTCGGTCAACTCCGGCAATGGCGCCAGGTGCAGATACGTGAAGAGGATGAGCCCGGGCCGGAAATAGGCGTACTCGGGCGGCTGCGGCTCCTTGACTTTAACCACCAGGTCGGCCTTGGTCCAGACTCCCGCGGCGTCCGGCACGATGGCCGCGCCGGCCGCCGTATACTCGCCATCCGTGAGCGAACTGCCTTCGCCGGCGCGGCTCTCCACCAACACTTCATGGCCGGCCTCGCGCAGCGCGATCACTCCGCTGGGCACCAGGCCCACGCGCGTTTCGTGATCCTTGATCTCTTTGGGAACGCCGATGATCATTACCAAACTCTCCGCAATTAGATTAACAGGATACAATCGGACGCATGAATGGGAAGATTGCGCTGGTGACCGGCGCGGGCAGTGGAATCGGCCGCGCCGTGAGCCTGGCGCTCCAGCGCGCCGGTTATTCGGTGGTGCTGGCGGGACGCCGCGCCGCGGAACTCCAGCGCACGGCCACGATGGCCGCCGCTTCCGGTGGAACGATGTTGCCGGCGCCCTGCGACGTGGGCGATCCCGACGCGGTGCGGGCTCTCTTCGCCCGCGCCCGGGAAGCCTTCGGCCGGCTCGACCTGCTGTTCAACAACGCCGGCCGCGGCACGCCGGCCATCCCGATGGAGGACCTCACCTTCGAGCAGTGGAGCGCGGTGGTGGCCGCGAACCTGACGGGGGCGTTTCTGTGCGCGCAGGAGGCCATCCGGATGATGAAGGCACAGACGCCGCAGGGCGGGCGGATCATCAACAACGGCTCGATTTCGGCCCACGTGCCGCGGCCCCACTCGGCGCCCTACACCGCCACCAAGCACGCCATCACGGGCCTGACTAAGAGCATCTCGCTCGATGGCCGGCCGTTCAACATTGCCTGCGGCCAGATCGACATCGGCAACGCCGCCACGGAGATGACCGAGCGCATGACCCAGGGAGTGCCGCAAGCCAACGGCAGCTTGATGGTGGAGCCGCGCATGGATGTGCGCCACGTGGCTGACGCAGTGCTCTACATGGCCAATCTGCCCTTGGATGCCAACGTGGAGTTCATGACGGTGATGGCCACCAGGATGCCGTTTGTGGGGCGAGGTTAGTCGCTCCCGCAGCCGCGCCGAAAAGAGTAGACTGATTGAGAATATATGACTCGACGCACGGCATTAGCCTGTCTCGCCAGCTCCATGGTCCGCGCCGCCGGGCGCCTGCCGGCGAACAAGAACGTCAAGTGGGCGCTGGGAGCCAACCTCTGGAACTACTTCCCCCGCGTCCCGTTCACGGACATCCTCGACGTCATGAAGGACACCGGCTTCATCGGCCTCCGCGTGACCCAGTTTCCGCAAATCCTCAAAACCTACAACATCACCGTCGAGCAGATGGTAAAGGAGGTTTCCAGGCGCGGTCTGCACGTGATCACCATCTCCTTCAACGGGCCCGCTCACGACCCCGCGCGCCGCGCCGACGTACTGGCCAGCGCGCGCCAGGCCATGGAGTTCCTCAAGAACTTCGGCGCCGACCGCCTGGTGGTTTTTTCACCCAGCCGCTCCAGCGGAACCGGAGAGGCTGCTTTCAAGGCGATGTGCGAATGCTTCAACCAGATCGGTGAGGCGGCCGGCGAGATGGGCTTCCGCGCCGGCCTGCACAACCACCTGGGCCAGATGGTGCAGGACTCCGAGGAAGTGGACCGCTGCATGGCCATGACCGATCCCAAGCTTTTTTCTTTTTCTCCCGACACCGCGCACCTCCACCTGGCCGGCATCGATGTGGTGAAGTGCCTGGAGAAGCACAAGGGCCGCCTCATGCTCGCCGACTACAAGGACGCCCGCAAGGTCGGCGAAAAACTGCAGGACAACATTTTCGACCTGGGCGATGGCGAAATCGATTTTCCCGCCTGCCACCGCATTCTGAAATCCATTTCGTTCAAGGGCTGGCTGTGCGTCGATCTCGATACGGCCCGCCAAGGCCCGCGCGCCAGCTACGAGCGCTGCGGCGCCTACGTGGTCAGCAAGCTGGAATCGATCTATGTCTAACCAAGTCGGTGGGGTAGGCCTCTCGCGCCGCGCCTTTCTGGGAGCTGTTGCCATGACCAGTTTCGCCGCCGATTACCGCATCATCGACCCGCATGTCCACGTGTGGAAGCACGACCCGGAATTCCCCTTTGCCAAAGAGGCCAAACCGCCCGCGCGCGACGCAACTCCCGAGATGCTGCTCGACCTGATGAAGGCCAACGGCGTCTCCAAGACCGTCATCATCCAGGTGATTCATTACCGGTACGACAACCGCTTTCTGGCGGCCGTGCTCAAACGCTATCCGCAATACTTCCAGGGAGTGAGCCGGGTGGACCCGCTCGACCCCGCGGCGCCCGACCACCTCTCCCGCCTGGCCGCCGAGGGATTCAAGGGCGTGCGCCTCAGCCCCGCGGGCAATGCCACCGGCGACTGGATTCA
>Ga0075019_10002425_pt1 | contig 10614 bp, 8 predicted proteins | sample ColStrG_CSR_2013_FD_71473 | JGI IMG/M metagenome (GOLD analysis project Ga0075019, IMG submission 71473) | Freshwater sediment microbial communities in response to fracking from Pennsylvania, USA - Cold Stream Run_MetaG_CSR_2013 | ecosystem: Environmental > Aquatic > Freshwater > Creek >...
GTGGTGATTGTTTCAGGTTTGCTTTTCAGACCGTCACAGCGGTAAGCCGTTGCACGCATGGTCAGCACCATGGTACGAATTGCGGCGTTCAGATTTTGTGCATGTAAAGTCAGAGTGATCAGTACTTCATCAGCGGCCAGATTCGCAAGACACTGTGCGGTGGACTGCGCAATTTTCGAAAATGCAGTGTTGTTTAATGCACCAGATGATTTGGATGTCGGGGCACTGCCGAGTCCGACCAGTACCACTCGTTCTGCCGCGATAGAGGGCAGATTGCGCAGTACCAGAACGCTACCGGCTTTGCCGGTAATATCGCCGGACTTGAGTGCTGCACTGATGGCACCGGTCGCGTTGAGCGCTTCTGCTTCGGGCGTCATTTTTTTATTTTCGTATATTCCAACCACGATGCAGGCAGTTTTGCCGCCTGATAAGTTACTTTTAGCGTCCAGGGGTTTTGTGCTAAAGTCCACGTGTTTCTCCTCTTTCAATCGGTTAATCCGCAATTATAGCCTCATCCATGATTTTTAAGCGCGCACTTCAACGTGAATTAACCAGTACCGCCGGTGCAGTATTTACCATTTTATTCACTATTGCCATAACAGTCAGACCAATCAAGATTCTTGGTATGGCTGCCAGTGGCAAAGTCGATTCGAACGATGTGTTTGCGCTGATCGGTTTTGCGGCTCTGAACCTTTTGCCGATAATTATTGTGCTGACCGGGTTCATCGCCGTACTGATGGTGGTCACCCGCAGCTATCAGGATTCAGAAATGGTGGTGTGGTTTGCTTCTGGTGTGAGCCTGGTTGACTGGATTCTGCCGATTATTCGTTTTGGCGCACCGTTATTTATCTTAACTGCTGCCATGTCCTTTTTTGTGACGCCGTGGGCCAACGAACATAGTGTCGAATACACCGATCGGTTTGAACAGCGTTCCGATATAGCGCGGGTTTCACCGGGAAAATTTCAGGAATCCGCTTCGCGCGAACGGGTCTTCTTTGTTGAAGGTGTGGCGGGAGATATGTCCAAAGTTCGAAATATTTTTGTCAATACGCTGCAGAACAATCGACACAGCGTGGTGATCGCCAAAGAGGGTGAAATCACCACGGATCAATTTGGCGACAAGTTTTTGATTATGCATAAGGGCAGACGCTATGATGGCGCGCCCAACGAAACCGATTTTCAGATGATGCAGTTCGACCGCTATGGCGTGCTGGTTGATGAAGACACCAAGTCGCTGATCACGGACAAAAAGGCTGAGTCACTTACCATGGCCGAACTGTGGGCCAGTCCCAATCCAATCAATATGGGCGAGTTATTGTGGCGTATCTCGCTGCCGATCATGGGCGTACTGCTGATGTTGCTGGCCGTGCCGCTTGGCTACGTCAACCCGCGCTCCGGTCGTTCGGCCAATTTTCTGCTGGCCTTGTTTCTGTGTGTTTTTTATTACAATATGGTGCTGGTGTCGCAGGCATGGGTCAAACAATCCAAATTTTCTCTGACCATGGCATGGTGGCCGGTGCATCTCGGCTGTCTTGCGCTGATATCGATACTGTTTGCATGGCGTTTGAATGTCAACAGCCGTTTTCATCCTTTGCAGTTGTGGGCCAACATGTTCCAGCGCAAAAAGTCGAAATGCAATCCGATCGCAGGTGAAGGAAATGCAGCATGATGAACACACTGGAGAAATATTTTGCGCGCGAAATTGCCCGCTCGGTTCTGTTTGTTTTGCTGGCCTTTGTTGCACTGCTGGCTTTCTTTGATATCGTCAACGAAGTCAAAAGTGTCGGGACAGGCGGCTACACGCTGGTCAATGCCCTGTACTATGTGTTTCTGGGCATACCCGGCAATATCTATGAATACATGCCATTGGCGGCATTGATCGGGACGATATTCGTGATGGCGCAATTTGCCTCGCGGTCCGAATTTACGATTATGCGTGTGTCAGGGTTTTCAACCAGACAGGCAATACAGATGCTGCTGAAAATTGGTATGGCGTTTGTGGTGGTCACCTTTATTTTTGGCGAACTGTTTGCGCCCTACACTTTCAGGATGGCTGAACGCTACAAAATCAGTGTCATGCCCAGCGCGCACAAACAGGATTTTCAGTCCGGGTTGTGGACCAAGGATCTGATCCGGTCCGAAGGTCTCAAGGGCGAAATCATCGGTTCACGTTTTTTAAATGTGAATATCGTGGAACCGAACGGGAAATTGAACGGAATTAAGTTTTATGATCTGGATAACGAATTTCGACTGATCAAACAGGTAACGGCAAAAAACGCCGAGTATCAGGGTGGCTCAGTCTGGCGTCTGAACCAGGTCGAAGAGATTTATTTTCCTGTTTTTATGAGTGACATTGAAATGGCACCGGTGCAGGTCAGAGAGATGGCTACATTGGATCTGATTTCTGAAATTACACCCACCATCCTGCTGGCATCCTCCGCAGACAATGATACCGATCGCATGTCTGCATATGATCTGGCTCTGTATTCAAAACATCTGGTTGACAATAAACAAAGCGCCGAAAAATTTGAAATTGCCTTCTGGAAGAAGGTGATATACCCGTTTGCCGTTCTGGTGATGATGGCATTGGCGCTGCCGTTTGCGTATCTGCACTTCAGATCCGGCGGTGTCAGTCTGAAGATTTTTACAGGCATCATGATCGGGGTCGGGTTTTATCTGCTCAATAATGTGTTCGCCCATATTGGCCTGTTGCATACCTGGGCACCGTTTGTCACGGCGGTATTGCCGAGTTTGATATTTCTGTCCGCCGCCATGGCGGCATTATGGTGGGTGGAAAATAACTGATGGCAGCGGCTGAAAAAAACCGACAGGCACTGATTTTATTTGCGCATGGCGCGCGCGATGCGCGCTGGGCTGACCCGTTGGTACGTATTCGACAGCTGATCGTCAATCGAGTCGGTGGCGCAGCAGAAGTGCATCTGGCGTTTTTGGAATTGATGTCGCCAACTTTGCCGGAACTGGTGCCGCAACTGGTGGCGGCGCAAATTGAATCGATTTGTGTCGTACCAATATTTTTGGGGCAGGGCGGTCATGTTCGCAACGATTTACCCGCACTGCTACATGAACTGACCCTGGCGTATCCACAAGTGCAATTTGAGCTCAAACCTGCTATTGGTGAAAGTGACATCGTGTTGGATGCCATCGCAGAAGTTTGTATTTCCAGCCTGTAGCCGCCCTGTAGAGCAATTCATGGCTCCGACCCTGCCAGCGGCGTAAGTGTTTATTCCAGATGGTAGCCGGTCACACGTGCCACTTCATTTTTGGAACCCAAAAATACGGCGACGCGCTGATGCAGTTTTTCGGGCTGAATATCCAGCATGCGCTGCCTGCCATTGGTTGCTGCGCCACCGGCCTGTTCAATCAGCAGCGACATGGGATTGGCTTCATACATCAGTCGCAGTTTGCCGGCCTTGTCCGGTTCACGCGCATCCGCCGGATACATGAAGATACCACCGCGGGTCAGAATTCGGTGCACATCTGCCACCATCGAGGCAATCCAGCGCATATTGTAGTTCTTGCCGAGCGGCCCGGTTTTTCCAGCCAACATCTCTTCAACATAGCGGGTAACAGGTGGGTACCAATGGCGTACGTTTGAGGCATTGATCGCAAATTCCTGCGTATCTGCCGGAACCTGCATATTGCGCTGCGTAAGTACCCAAGAGCCCATTTCACGGTCCAGAGTAAAGCAGTTGACGCCATTGCCTGTGGTCAGTACCAGCATGGTTTGCGGGCCATAGATCGCATATCCTGCAGCAACCTGTTTTGATCCGGCCTGCAGAAAGTCCTGTTCGGTGGGTGTCACCATGCCGTCCGGGGCTTTCAGCACTGAAAAAATGGTGCCGATCGAGACGTTGACATCGATGTTTGAGGACCCATCCAGAGGATCGAACAACAGCATGTACTCTCCGACCGGATAGCGGTTCGGAATCAGGTGTATCGTTTCCATTTCTTCAGAAGCCATGGCCGCCAGATGGCCGCCCCATTCATTGGCTTCCAACAAAATTTCGTTGGAAAGGATGTCCAGTTTTTTTTGTACTTCTCCCTGGATGTTTTCCGTTTCTGCGCTACCCAGAACTTCGCCCAATGCACCTTTTCCAACAGCATGGCTGATGGTTTTGCAGGCGCGCGCCACCACTTCGATCAGCAGTCTTAATTCTGCCGGAATCGAATTGTTCAATCGTTGCTCTTCGACCAGATGTTGGGTCAGACTGATGCGTTTCATAAAATTCCCCGGTATTAATTGGTCAAAGCTTTGCTGACGATTTCCAGCACATCCTTTGACATGTTTTTTGTGCCCGCTACCCTTTTAAGTGCCGCGTGCATGTGATTTTGCAGTTCGGGGCTGTATTTGCGCCAGCGGTCAAGGCTGCGTGCCAGACGTGCTGCCACCTGCGGATTGATTGCATTCAGCGTCACCACAAGATCACTCCATAACGCGTAACCGCTGCCGTCTTTGGCGTGAAATTGATGCGGATTGGCATTGCAGAATGCATAAATCAAACTGCGTGCGCGGTTTGGGTTCTGCAGATTGAATGCAGGGTGCTTTAACAGTTTGCGCATCTTGGCCACGTCAGTACTGCCTGCGCTGCCCTGCAAAGTAAACCACTTGTCAATCACGAGTGCTTCATCTTTAAAATCATCATAAAACTGGTTCAACGCATTTTCCATGGCCTTATGTGCAGTTTTGGCCGCTTTTTTATCATCCACATGCAGGATTTCGGCATTGATCATGGCTGCCAGCGCACCGATCCGGTCGGTCATGTTTTTTGCGTTGTCGTACTGACTTCTGGCCAGATCAAAGGTGCTTAATGTTGGCCATTCCTGAAGGTACGACAGTGCCAGATTTTTCAGCGCCCGCTTGCCACACGAAATAGCGTCCGGAATATATTTGCCGTTAGTGAGGTTGTCTTCATAAACGCTGATCAGATCCTCTTTCAGATGGCGGGTGATCTCGCGTCGCATAAAGGCACGCGCAGTTCGAATCGCATGAGGGTCAATGACATCCAAATGTTCTGCAATCACAGTCGATGATGGCAGCGTTAATACCTGCTCGCGGAATGCAGCATCGAGCTTGACGTCATTCAGATTCTTGCGCATCGAATCAATGAACATGCTGTCCAGCTCGAGGGGCTTTCCGGTCTGCACGGCCGCTGTCAGTTTGAGCAGGCGACGCAGCGCAAGGCGTTGCCCGGCTTCCCAGCGATTGAAGGCGTCGCTGTCATGTGCCAGTAAATGTGCCAGTTGCTGATCGGTATAGTTGAAATGCAATTCCACCGGAGCAGAAAAATCGCGCAGAATCGACGGTGTCGGTTCTTTGGCTACATTTCTGAAGGTGAATACCTGCTTCGCTTTGGTGACTTCCAACACCAGCGTGGTCGACGCCGTTGGATTAGCCTGTTCGACACAATCCAATTCAATATCCTGACCCTTGCTGTCAAGCAGGCCAAACGCGACAGGAATATGGAAGGGCAATTTTTTGTCCTGACCGGGAGTAGCCTGACAGGACTGACTGAAGCTGATCTGGTAGGTTTTTGCTGCAGCGTCATATTTGCCTGTGGCCTTTAGCTGGGGAGTACCGGACTGGCTATACCAACGTTCAAATTGAGCCATATCCTTTCCGCTGGAATCCGCCATCGCGGCGCGGAAATCATCGCATGTGACAGCCTGACCATCGTGGCGACGGAAATACAGATCCATGCCCTTTCTGAAACCTTCATGGCCAAGAAGTGTGTAATACATGCGGACCACCTCAGCGCCTTTTTCGTACACGGTTACGCTGTAGAAGTTATTGATCTCCTGATACGACTCGGGTCGCACCGGATGGGACATTGGGCCGGCATCTTCCGGGAACTGGGCCTGGCGCAAGACCCGGACGTTGGCGATGCGGTTAACAGCCCGCCCGCTGTTGGTACCGATCATGTCGGCCGAAAACTCCTGATCGCGAAATACCGTCAGGCCTTCTTTCAGTGACAGTTGAAACCAGTCGCGGCAGGTTACCCGGTTTCCGGTCCAGTTATGGAAGTACTCGTGGCCCACCACGGATTCAATACCTGCGTAATCGTTGTCGGTTGCGATTTTGGGGTTCGCCAATACGTATTTGGTATTGAAAATATTCAAACCCTTGTTTTCCATCGCTCCCATATTGAAATCCGACACTGCTACTATCATGAAACGGTCGAGATCCAGTTCCAGTCCGAAGCGCTGCTCGTCCCAGAAAATACTGTTTTGCAACGAATCCATTGCGTGTTGGGTTTTATCCAGATTCCCTTTTTCTACCCAGACTTGCAGCAACGCTTTGCGGCCCGACTTAAGTGTAATTTTTTCTTGTTGACACACCAGTTTTCCGGCAACCAGAGCGAACAGGTAGGAAGGTTTTTTAAACGGATCTTCCCATTTTGCGTAATGACGGTCCTTCCCAAGATTACCCTCTTCAATCAGATTTCCATTTGACAGCAGGACTGGATATCGCTTTTTGTCCGCGCGCAGCATGACAGTAAATTTGGCCATGACATCGGGGCGGTCTTGAAAATAGGTGATTTTCCGAAAGCCCTCAGCCTCACATTGGGTGAAAAAATTGTGGTTTGAAACGTATAATCCGGACAGAGAAGTATTTTTTACCGGACAGATTTCAGTTTCGATGTCCAAAGTAATTTGGCTTGGTGGGTTATAGATTCGCAGTGAATGTTGATCAATTTGGTAGGCAGTTCGGGGCAACTTTTGTCCATTCAGGCGAATCTGCACCAGTTTTAACGATTCCCCTTGCAGGATCAAATCTTTTTCGGGGCTGTCAGGATTGCGGGTCAATATGGAGCGAGTTGTGACTGTCGTTCTGTCGGGATCAAGATCAAAACCCATTTCAACAGTGTCAACCCAAAAACTCGGCGGTGTGTAATTTTTTCGATAAGTGGTAATGTTTGGCTTTTGATTATTTGTTGTTCTCATGGTGTGCACTATTTGATGAAAATTGTCAGCAAGGTGACATTCTACCAATCTGGGCGCATCAACAAATGAAATTTGAACCAGGAACCCTGATTAAGAATCAATAAATTACAAAATGAAACAAATAGACCTGATTTTTGTAGCATGATGGTCAACACTTTATTAATTGGAGGGGAATCATGAGAAGAATTTTAGTCGTAGCGGCCGTAATATTTGCAGCATTTCTGGCCGGATGTGCAGCACCAGCGGTAGTCAGTAACGTTACCGTTTTTCATTCATTGACAGGGTCCGAGAATAACAAAACCTACATGATCGAAGCGACACCTGAACAGGCCAATAATCTGGAATTCAACAGTTATGTCACTTATTTGAACCAGGAATTACAACACCATGGTTTCACAATGGTCAGCAAGGACCCGGCTTTGAAGGTTTCCTTGAAATTTGGTACATCTCAAACCGTGGCAAGTACCCAGGAACCTGTTCCTGCATATGGATATTATCGCCATGGCCCATTTCCCGCGTGGCAGACGTCCGTTGATACGTTTTATATGCATCAAATGGAAGTGTCGATCAACCAGGCCGCAGATGGAAAGAACATTTATACAGTCCGTACCCGCCTGCTTAGTTCCAGCCCCGAGTTGTCGCAAAGCATGGATTACCTGATCGAAAGCGCATTCCAGAATTTCCCTGGCAAGAATGGGATGACCGAAACGGTTTCCTTGCCGGTTCATCCCCAATAACTTATCAGTAAAAAAGCCCGGCCATCTTAACGATAGCCGGGCTTTTTAAATTTGATCAGTTCCGTTCTTCAACCACTGCCTGCAATGCGCGATCAACAACAGGTTCATCGTTGATCATTTGCGCTTTCCCAGTTCGGAATATATCCAGCAATTCTTCGGATGAAATTGAAAAGGCGTCGTGCCCCTGTCTGTTGGTAAAAATAAACCGGCTGCGCCGCGGGCTGACCCAGGCCAATTTGAATCGGACGACCGATCCATTATTTCGAGTGAAATCAAACCAGCTGCCGCGTTCCATTTGATCGATGAAAAACACAAATTGATCCGGCATAGTTTGATCGTTTTTACTCTTCTTCAGACTCTTTTCACTTGCTTTCTGCGCCACGTTCACCGCAATTTCAACCTGACGCCGTGTGGATACCTCTGCCGGTGCGCGCGCAATGCTGGCGTGCCGTTCGGCGAGCTTGGAAAAGAAAATGACGCGGCTGGGATCTTCCCATTTGATGGCATTCAGCCAGGTGTTGAGCGAACTCAACAGTGCCGGCAGTTTATTCACCAGTTCATGGCGCTCTTCGACGCTGTTTTTTGGTTTGACGCTCCAGATCAGATCGTCCATGGTTTTAAGCGTGCGCTCAAGAGCCTGCGGCTTTTGCTCTTTTACGGTATGCGCCAATACCAAAATACTGACCCACTGTTGTTCCAGGAACGTTTCAATAAAGCCGGCAACTTCACCAGAATCAGTGCGGGTTGCAACATCATTGGTGGCCAATTCGCGAGCCTGACGAATTTTTTCCTGTTGCATTGCCTGCGCGATTGGCTCTTCAATTTCCTTTTCTGAAAGCTTTTCCTCTTCCTCCAGGAATTGCGTCAAATCATTGGCCACGTCGGAAAACAATTCCAATTGCTGATCAAATTCTTTCTGTACGCGCTCGACCGTCTTGGCAATCATCTTGTATAAAGGATCGTCAACGCCTTTATCCGGATTCCACGTAACACTGGACTTGGCAAGGGTATCAATCAAAACGCGGGCAGGGTGAGTCTGTTTAAAGAAAAACTCGCGATCGATCAGGGCTGCTTTTAAGGTCGGAATCTGTAATTGGCCGATCAGGCTTTTCAGATCAGCCGGGATATGCGGATCAGAAAAAACATAATCAAAAATTTTAGCCAGTAACCCGATTGTATTTGTGTCTATCTGCGTAATGGTATTTTGAGGCGCCTGTTCAACGATACCGCGCAGCGTATTCGTCGAGTTTGTTGTACCAGGGTTAACCTGTATCGATTTGGATTGAATACCAGTCAGGTATTCAAAAAATTCGCGACCAATTGTAACGGTTCCCTGATTATCCATCACCACGTTTGTGGTTTCTCCTGATTGGAAATTCGGATCTACTGCTGTTGCTGCTTCCTTGGAAACCGGCTGGTTGGGGGCGCCTCCCTGTTTCGCATACAAAATTCCTTTGATTTTGCTTTCAAAGAATGGATCTACTGCGGTTTTTTTCGACAGTGTCGACAAGGTTGACGCAGGCGATCCGTGCAGTTTATTCAGACGATACAGATCGGATGCTTTCGGTAAAATACCGCGGTCAATTAAAGCGTTATTTAATTCTCGTAAAATGGGGTTTAGCTGCAAAAATATTTCAGGTTTAAGGATTCGCAATACCAAATGATGAGAGTCGGAGACCGGTTCAAATTCGCACCATGCTTTATAGATGGCCTTTAAAAAGACCTCTGGTCGGAAAGGGTTGTACTTGACATTGATCTGGTCAATTTTCAGAAGGTGGCTGATGCGTAAATTCAGTTTCACAAGTTCGTCTGCATTGTCCAGTTCTATTGACTGGCTTAACGTCTCGAGCAAAACTTTGTTCTCCATTTCATCAAAGGTCACGAGCGCCAACGATGAGTCATCTTCCAGTTGGCGCGGCTTATGTCCTTTTTCCAACAACCGGACTTCATAGGCAAACAATTCCGAAAGTTTTCCGGAAGCCAGGCGATAAAAAGCGGCGCTGTTTTTTTTAAGGTGATTGTAGGAGTGAAAACTGATATTGGCTTCTTCAGGACGTACCGATTGATCTGACAATCGAAACAGTGCTTCACCCAGACGCAGAGTGAAACCTTCCAGCTGCGTTGCAGTCAAACTGGTCGCAATCGGAATCAGGCTTTGCAATATGACGATGCGGCTTGATTGCGACATGCCCTTTTGTTGTGTTTTGAATTCAGTAGTCATTTAAGTTTTGATGTAGTCCGATATTCCATTATTCGACTTCCAATTTCTGAAGGTGGGCAATCACCGATTTGTATCAAATCGGTGTTGACCGTTATGACCAGTACGCTTCAGAAGCCCAGGTAATCACCGATATAATAAAGACAGTGAAAATCAATACGGCAAGAAGTCGGCCAAATTTTGGATTGCCGTCGTCGCCCACATTGTTTGCTGCGCCAGTCTCTTTTTTTGTCTGCACCATTATTTGAACTCTTTAACTTTTAAAACCTGTTTTTTAAGGTATTAATATCGTGCTGCCAGTCGTCTTTCGCGCTTCCAGATCGCGATGCGCCTGTGCCGCATCGGTCATCGCATAGCGTTGATTGATTTGCACTTTGATTTTTTTGCGTTCAATCATTGCAAACAAATCCGCTGCCATTTCATCCAGGTCAGTTCGTGTCGCGGCGTAATGCATCAGAGTGGGGCGCGTAACAAACAGTGAACCGCGACTGGAAAGCTCTGACAAATTGAAATCCGGAACCGGGCCGGAAGAGTTTCCAAAACTTACCATCGTTCCTAAAGGGGACAGGCAATTCAGTGACTCGAAAAAAGTGTCTCGGCCGACCGAATCATAAACGACCGGCACCCCATGCCCCTTTGTGATCTCCTCTACCCGATCAACAAAATTCTCTTCCATGATATCGATTACGTAAGTAC
>Ga0075019_10002427_pt1 | contig 10609 bp, 6 predicted proteins | sample ColStrG_CSR_2013_FD_71473 | JGI IMG/M metagenome (GOLD analysis project Ga0075019, IMG submission 71473) | Freshwater sediment microbial communities in response to fracking from Pennsylvania, USA - Cold Stream Run_MetaG_CSR_2013 | ecosystem: Environmental > Aquatic > Freshwater > Creek >...
TCAATCCGCCCGCCGGTCGACGGCATATACTTGTAGGCTGCACCCGAGCCCATCGGCACGTAGAGTTCGCCAGCGAATTTGGTCGACCTTGACGTGATTGACGCTTGGGAAATCACGACAGCCGGATCATAATTCGGTACTGCCCGGGTCGCAATCAGATACGCGGTATTGTGCCGAACCTGCACGTCAGTTCGGTCACCCCACCAAAACACTTTGCGCCAGCGCGCATGATGATAATGGGTCACCGCAGATTTCGTGTAGACCGGAATTCCCGCCACATCGACCTCAACGTCATACACATAATTTTGCGGGGCGGGCGAATAGGCCCAGTTATTTTCAACGATCACATCCACCGATGCCAGTTTCAATCCTGCATAGGCGCGCACCGCGAATCGTACCGACAGGTTCGGGTGCGCCTCACCACTGGGCAGTCGGAGTGGCGAGCTGACCTGCCATTCGTTGACCAGAGGACCGGAGAGCCAGACCGACGGACTGACGGTTCGAAGCAGTTTGTTGGCCGAAGCCTGATATGTCACCCCATCAATCACCACCTTCACGGCAGCACTGAAGCCGTCATCGAGAAACGCTTGCAGCCGGGTCTGCTGGCCGACTGGCGGACCGGCTGGTGCACTCGGCGCCCCCCTGCGCAGAATTAATTGCGAGCTACCGGGGTTAACCAGCACCGTGAGAATGGCATGACGCACGGAACCGTCCGGATGCGTGGCCTTGCTGTCGATCTGAAATGGCACGACCGCACCGCTGGCCAGACCGATCTGCAGGCAGGATGGATCCGGCAGATCACCAGGCGCGAACACCTGCCCGAAAGTCACCGGAATTTTTTCGGACGCAACCGTCGGTGAGTTGGTGCTGGCGGCGCCGGCCGCCGCGATTTTCACATCTGTAATGTCGCCCGGGTGATCGGTACATTGGGTGGTTCGCTGCTGGGCGATTGCTGCTTCCTGCAAGCCACACCAAAGCAACGCTGCCAGCAACGCTGGAAATAGTGCCGCGACCTTCAACAGTTTTTTCATTTCAACCCCTTTGTTCAGACCAGCATTTCAAGCGCAGCAGCATGAGACAGAAATCCGACTGGACTGGCACTGCAGCCGTACGCACCGGATTGAAATACGACAATCAGGTCGCCGACTTCGGCATGCGCTAACGGCATTTGATCGGCCAACATATCCAGTGGTGTGCACAAGGGACCGACCACGGTGGCCAGTTCACCACAGGGTGAGGCCATTTTATTGCCGACTGCCACCGGATAGTTTTTGCGTAATGTCTGACCAAAATTACCGGTCACGGCCAGATGATGGTTCATACCGCCATCCGTTACCAAAAAACACCTGCCACGCGAGGTCTTCCTGTCGATTACTCTGGTGACATAAATTCCCGCTTCACCGACCAGATAGCGTCCTGACTCAATTTCGACTCGCACCGCCGGCCAGATCTGTCTGGTCCGACGCACCACCTCATGCAGATGGGCCGCCACGGCAGGCATATCGAGCGGCCTGTCGCCCGGAAAATAGGGAATGCCAAAGCCGCCGCCAAGATTGAGGCGACTGAGTTCGAGCGCGCTGTCCTGCATAATCCGCAGCACCAGATCACAACTGCGGGTTTGCGCTTGCGTGATCGCTGACGCATTCAGATTTTGTGAGCCGGCATAGATATGGAAGCCGATACGTCGTAAGCCAAGACGCTGGCACTGTTCCAGCAGTGCAGGAATCTGTTCGGCATCAATTCCAAACGGTTTGGCACCGCCGCCCATGGCCACCCCGGATGATCGGAGTGTAAAGTCAGGGTTAATCCGCAACATCAGATGCGGATCGAACTGCCATAGTTTTGCCATGTTTGCCAACCGGATCAGCTCACCGGACGATTCGACGTTGATCGTCACACCGGCTGCCAAGGCCTGCAACAATTCGGCATCGGTCTTGCCTGGACCCGAGAAAATAATGTGCTCGGGTCGCATGCCGGCATTGAGTGCGACGTGCAGTTCTCCCGCCGATGCGACATCGAAGCCGTCGACCAGTGTCACCATTTGGGCAACCAAAGCCGGCATCGGATTGGCCTTGACCGAATAATTCAGTGCCAGTCCTGCCGGCAACATTGCCTTCAGCGCCAGTACGGTACCGGTCAGCAGTTGACGGTCATAGGCATAAAAAGGTGTCCGGCCAGCACGTTGCGCCAGTCTGGTCAGCGCGACACCGCCCAGCATCAGACAATTGTCTTGCACCGCGAACCGGGTTTGCGGTGCATGGCTGGGAACCGGCGCAATCGGATCGTTATTCATCGCTTGCAATCCACATCGAATTGTTGATCATGATGGCACCTGAAAGAATGTCGAAAATCGCAGCTGGAGCGCCTGGCGGTTTATTTTCCCGTTCGGATTTTTGGGCAAATCTGCTGCCTCGATTGCAAAATGCGCCGGCACCATGTAGGCAGGCAGATGTTGCAGGCAATGGCGGCGCAAGCCACTGTCAGTCAACACGCCGCGGCCATTTTGCGCAACCACGGCAACGATGGCCTGGCCCGACAGCGGATGCGCCACGCCAATCACGGCCAGTTCAGAAATGCCGTCAAAGCCTGTCAGCACTTCCTCCACTTCCTGCGGGCTGATCCGATAGCCGGACACCTTGATTTGTTCCTCCCGACGGCCGACATAATAAAGAAACCCGTCCTGATCGCGCCTGACCAGATCGCCGGACCAGACAGCCGTTTCCTGACAGGGCAACCCACCGGGATGGATCGGTTTGAAACGCTGGGCATTCTGTTCCGGCCGGTTCCAATAGCCGAGTGCCACCAGCGAACCGCGGTGTACCAGTTCTCCGGGTTCGTCCGGATCGCATTCGGTCCCGTCCGGGCGTAATACCCGCACTTCATTGTTGGCGATTGCCTTGCCAATCGAATCCGGCTTCTGATCCACCAACTCCGGAGCCAGGAAGGTGGAACGGAATGCTTCCGTCAAGCCGAACATCAGATAGATGCGGGTATCTGGCAACTGGCTGCGCAGCGCGGCCAGCAACGGGCCTGGCATGACACCGCCTGAATTGGTCAGATAACGCAAACTGCCGATACCAGACCAGTCGAGTTGCGCCAGTTGTCCCCACAAAGGAGGAATACCTGCCAGACCGGTAATGCGTTCCCTTCTGACGGTATTCAGAACATCCACCGGCATGAGATAGTTCAGCAGCACGGCGGTGCCGCCGCTCAGAAACACCGTGCTCAACTGACTCAGTCCATAATCAAAGCTCAACGGCAATACACACAGCACCCGATCTTCCGGAACGTTATGCAGAAACTGCCCAACAATCATCGCTCCACTTACCAGATTGCGATGCGACAGCATGACGCCCTTGGGCTTGCCGGTACTGCCTGAGGTATACAGGATGGCCGCCAGATCCTGATCGATGCAGCGATGCACCGGACGGCCAGCCGGTGCGCCCAGCGTCGCCTCCCAATCGATTACCTGAAAATGACAATCCGACAGTGAACCGGCATAGTGGTCGATAAGGATGACTGTCTCCAGATCCGGACAATCCATCAGCGCCGCAAGAATCGCTTCGAAACGCTGCGCCGTGGTCACCAACATTTTTACCTGGCAATCCAGCAGTTGAAAGCCAACCTGATCTGCCTTGAGCAACGGATTAACCGGAACAAACACGGCCCCGGCCAGCGAAGCCCCAAACAGGGCGACCACGGTTTCGATTCTTTTCTCCAGATACACTGCCACCCGCTCACAGCGCAACAGTCCCAGTTCCAGCAAGCCGGCACTGACACGTTCCATCTGGGCGGCCAGCTGCGCATAGCTGACGCTCTGTTCGTGAAATCGCACTGCCTCGCGCTCCGGATACCGGGTCGCCGTTGCAGTAACCAGTTGATGGAATAAAGTGACGGTCATCTCATTTGATCGCATGCCGGTTCATGACATCGTATAAAGTTGGCCGGCTCACACCCAGCAGTTCCGCCGCTCTGGCGACATTGCCATCGACCCGCGACAGCGCCTTCAATACCGCCTTGTGTTCGGCCTCTTCACGGATCTGGCGCAGATTGATCGGTTCTTCGGTTGCGACACTGGCCAGCAGGCCCAGGTCTTCGGGCATGATCTGCGAACCTTCGGCCATGATCACGGCGCGCTTGATGCAATTTTCCATCTCACGCACATTGCCTGGCCAACTGTGGGTTTCAATCAACGACAGTGATTCGGGGCTGAATATCAGCCCGGGTCGCCCTTCCTGGGCATTGAATTTGTTTTTAAAGTGATGTGCCAGCAACGCGGCATCACCGATCCGTTCGGACAGTGGTGGAATGCTGATCACAATTTCGCTCAGGCGATAATACAGATCTTCCCGAAACTTGCCGGTCTCGGCCAGCTGTTTCAAATTCTGGTGCGTGGCGCACACCACGCGCACATCAACCGGAATTTCACTGTGCCCACCCAGCCGTTCGATCACCCGTTCCTGCAAAAAACGCAGCAGTTTGGCCTGCAGCGGCAGAGGCAGATCGCCCACCTCATCCAGAAAAAAAGTCCCTTCATTGGAAAGTTCGATTTTTCCCAGATTCTGCTTCACTGCACCGGTAAAGGCACCCTTTTCATAGCCGAACAGTTCGCTTTCCAGAAGATTTTCGGGAATGGCTGCACAATTGATGGCCATGAAGCGTTTGGCATGACGCGGACTGCTCTGATGCAATGCGCGTGCCAATACTTCCTTGCCGGTGCCGCTTTCCCCCAACAACATCACCGACGCCGAGGTCGGCGCGACCTTTTCAATACTGCGACACACTTTCTGCATGACCGGATCACGCGTGATCAGACCAGACAGCGGTGCAGAAGTCTGCGCCATCATCATGCGGCGGTTTTCCTGCTGCAACTGATGCAGATAAAACGCGCGCTGGATCACCAGTCCCAGCATTTCCGGATCACACGGCTTTTGATGGAAATCATAGGCACCCATTGCAACGGCACGCACGGCGTTCTGCCTGTCCTGATTGCCGGACAGGACGATGACCTTGGTATCCGGTGCAATCGACAACACCTGCGACAGCAGCGACAGCCCCTCCGCCGCACCGTCCGGATCGGGCGGCAGACCGAGGTCCATCGTTATGACAGCGGGCTCATGGCGGCGTACCTGCGCCAACGCACTGGCCGCATCGGCAGCCAACACCACATCGTAGGCGTCCAGACTCCACCTGAGCTGCTTTTGCAGACCCAGATCATCTTCGACCACCAGCAATTTCATTTTGCCTTGGCTCATTCTGGCACCTCAACTGGTTATGCTACGGCAGCACCGTGCTGTTCATGACGATTAAACACGGGCAGTATCATTCTGAAACAGGTACCCGATCCAGGCTGACTGGTCACTTCCATGCGACCACCCAGCTGCAACACATATTCGCGCGTCTCAAATACGCCGATCCCCATACCTGCCACCTTGGTTGAAACAAACGGATAGAACAGTTTCTCCCGAATGAATTCCTCACTCATCCCGGCACCGCTGTCACTCACCTCCACAGTCACCTGCCGGTTCTGACTGAACAGACGGACTTCGATCACACCGTCGCGGGGCGTGGCGTCCAGCGCATTTTGCAAAATATGCCCAACCACCCGTTCCAGCCGTTCACTGTTGGCATACACCACAATGCCGGGCTCGGCAACCCGCAACACGGGCTTGGGTTCATAGGGAGATTTGGAGGCAATTACGCGTTGCAATAACTGATCCATCTGCAACACGCTCAGATTTTCTTCTTCGAATCCGCGTGCCAGCTTCTGCAGCAGGGTTTTCATTTTCTGGACTGCATTGTCGACCGTTTCCAGCATATCCTTTTGAAACTCCGGATTGTGCTGATGCTTTTCCGCGTTCAGTACCATCAACGACAATTGCGCCACCAGATTTTTCAGGTCATGCACCATGAAGGTCGACATGCGATTGAACGATTCAAACTGGCGCGCAATCATCAGGGCATTCGCCGACTCCTGCTGGGCCAGATAACTGACAGCCTGCGACGCGGCAATTTTCAGCACATCCAGCACTTCCCAGTTCAGGTCAATTTTGCTTCTGGCCTGTTCCAGCAGAATGAAGCCGAACAGACCACCCTGAAACTCGAGCGGAATCAACAGCCACGCGCCCGGAAAATCCACCAGCCATTGGTCGATTGCCACGTGCTCGTATTTTTCAGGATGTTGCCGGTATTCGGCCAAATCAATAATCCAATGCCTGTAATGCAAAAACCGGCACAGCGCACTGTCAGCTGCAATTCCCGGACAGAGCCGATCGGCATTCCACTGCGCGCTGACTATATAGTCACCCGACTCATGGCTGATAAACAGGGTTCCCGCACCACTTTCCACCAGTTGCGCGACAGCCTGAATCGCCCGCTCCCCCAGACCGGGACCTTCTTCCGACAAAATCCGCGTAAACCGGATCCACTCTTCCCGATAGTCGTAGTTGTATTGATAAAAATGCTTGCTGATAAAGACTCGCAGCCAGGCCCGCACCGAACCGGAAAACAGCAGAGCAAACAGCAATATTGCGGCACCAAACAGAAACGCCGTCTGCAACACGGTACCCCAGTGTCCGCCAAAAAAACGCAGGTAATAACCGGCAGCAGCCATGACCAGCAAATACGTCGAACAACCGATCAGTGCGGCAGAATGAAACAGAATGCGTCGCGACACGCCCAACCCCAGCCCCATAGTCCATTTCAGATTGCGATTGAGTGAGATCAAAAGCAGCGGCACCAGCAGTGCATTCACAAAGCCGCGTGCCACCAGAATCTCGCCATTCACCGCGTGAAACAGCATGGCATCCGAATACAGGTAAAAATCAAACACAAACAGACCCGCCAGGGCCAGGCAGGCGAATTTCATGCTCCAGCGTTCATGTTCGGAAGCGCTGCGAAACAACTGTTCCACGAACAGCATGCCGGTAATGGCCAGCAGCACACGACCGATGGTATCCACCATTCCGGACAGCGGCCTTAACAATGACGTGCCGGAGAGCAGCGTGGCAAGCAGCATGAACAGCAGAAAGCCGCCGGTGCCGATGACGTACGAGCGGGTTCGGGCGATCTTCTTGACGGAGTCACTTTCCGCCGGCTGCAGCAGCATCAGCAGAAAAAGTATCCAGCATGCGCTGCGCAGTACTTCCAGACAGGGCACCAGCAATCCCAAAGCCATACCGAAGCCGACCGTGGCGGCGATCGCGGCTGCCCAGATGGCAGTCACGGCAGACGCAACAAAAAACATCACCCACTGCCGCTGCCCGGTCCACCTGAACAGCAGTACAGCGCACAGCAAGACATAGCAGATTGCCGCACTGGCGTAACTGAACAGTCCGATATTATTCAGCATCAAGGCTCTCTCCCGGGGTCTGGCGCATTTAACGTGCTCCCTTGCCGAATAACACCACCTGTATCGTTTCGATCATGATTAACATATCCAGAAACAGACTGTTGTTTTTGACGTAGTACAGATCGTATTGCAGCTTCTGAATCGTATCGGCCTTGGAAGCGGCGTAGCTGTAGCGCACCTGCGCCATGCCGGTGATGCCAGGTTTGATACTGTGCCGCATGTTGTAGTACGGGATTTCATTGGCAAGCTGATCAACGAAAAAGGGACGTTCAGGCCGTGGCCCGACAAAGCTCATCTCGCCTTTGAGCACATTGAACACCTGTGGCAATTCATCAATGCGCAGCATGCGCAGAATTTTGCCGATTCGGGTAATGCGCGGATCATTGCAGGTGGCCCACTGCGGTGTTCCTGACGCTTCCGCATCCAGACGCATGCTGCGAAATTTCAGGACCGAATAAGTCGTTCCGTTCAGACCGACCCGCTCCTGACGATACAGAATCGGCCCCTGATCTTCCAGATAAATCAGCAACGCGGCACACACCATCGTTGGTATCGCAAAAATGAAAATGATCAGGCTGGCAGCAAGATCAAAACACCGCTTGCCGAAACGGCGCACCAGAGACTGGTTAAAGCCTTCGCCAAAGATCAGCCAGCCCGGCTGCATGGATTCAACCCGGATCTGACAGGCTTCCCGTTCGATAAAAGCGGTCGCGTCGCTGACCCGGATGCCATGCAGTTTGCAGTCCAATAATTCCTGCAGCGGAAATTGACAACCGCGCTTATTAATCACTGACACGACAATTTCCATCACATTGTTGTGCAATAAAAAATTGGTCAGATCTTCGGTTTTGATCAATACCTCATCGGCTGGAACCGTACAGATTTCGCCTTCCGTCGGAATAAAGCCGACCACACTGTACTGGTTGAACGAGGTACTGTTTTTTGCGAGCTTGCGACATTCATTGGCCAGATCGCCGCACCCCAGAAATATGATGCGTGACTTGAGCATGGACACATCGGAAGATTTCAGTACCAGTATGCGTGCAATACAGATGAGCAGCGATGAAATCAGCGTCACCAGCAACAGAATACCGCGCCCGAGGAACAGATCGGGCATCAGGTAAAACAGCAAAATAACGAGAACAAATCCGGCGGTCTGTGCCGAGGCAAGGCGTATCAGTGTATTGAGCAGATTATTTTTGTAGTTGATGTTGTACATGCCAAAGGCACTCATGCAGGCGATGATGGCAACGGCAAACGTGATGGCCGAATACAAAAAATAATTGTGTGGCGAATTGTAGGGATAGCTGCTGCTGGAAAAGCGCAGCATCGCGGCGAGATACACCGACAGAATCGCGATGGAAAATTCGAGGACGAGCAGAAAGACGGTAATGCGCGGTACATGATGATTCGCAATTCGCATAATCCACCTATTTTTCCGCTGAGGGGGAATCAGGTTTTTGCATTAACTGCGGTATGGCGTGCATATAATCAGCGCGCACTTCGTTCACCGTATTCAATTCAAAAACACTGATTTTTTTGAACTTTTATTTCTGATTTTTGTCGTCGCCAAGTGTAGTCCAAATGTCAATAATGGAAAATAGCTAAAGAACAACAAAATAGACTTTTTGATCATAGCAAGGAAAATTGTTTTCAGTGCGATTTTTTCTTTAAAAACAGTTAATTACGATCAATTTGTTTCAATCCAACAAATTAATTCTTGTGATCATTAAATTAACAAACGGCAACGAAAAAAGCCTGGAAAAAACCAGGCTTTTTCACTGCACTACCGGTGCGGTTTCAGACAACTTACTCCTTGCGACGACGCAATCTGGCCAGTGCCGCCAGACCCAGACCGACCATTGCCAGTGAGGCTGGTTCGGGCGTTTCAATCGGGTCGGCTATTTTGGAGCAGAAGGTGCTGCCGTCAATCGATGGATTTTCTACAGCCTGACAAATCTTTTTATTGAGAGGATTCACCGTAAAATTGCCAGTCAGGAAGTTTCCGCCGTGTAGCAGCCATTCCGCAGAATTGGTACCGCCAGATACACCCGCATAAAATGAACCCAGACCTGAGCCGTCATTGTCATTCGCGCTCAGTGACTGATATAGCTGTGCCGATGGATCAGTAGAATCAATGCCGGCTTTAAATGTAATTGCCAGATACGGGGTACCGGAGAAAGGATCGACAGCCGCAACACATGTGCTGGAAATGATGCAGCCATAACCGGAAGGCGCAGCGCTCATCAGGTAGAGATTCAAATGAATGAATCCGTCTCCGCCATGCGCGATATCGGATCCGACGCTGTCAACATAAGTTGACGGACCCACTGTCGTAATTTTTGTGTCTGAAATTCCGGTGATGGTGTAGAACAGAAAATCACCGTTGCTTGGCGACCAAAAATGATTGTAGGAATCGGTAATGTAACTGACTACCCCTTCGCCCCAGGTATTTTGCGCACCGCTGTTAACCGGAATAAGGAAATCCGTCGCCGATTCACCGACAAAGTTGATGGTAAGGGGGGCACCAGGCGTAAAGCCTCCCGCAACCAGCGGATCGGCCGGTGTTGCTGAAGCTGCCAGACCTAACAGACTCAGTGATGAGGCCAATAGCAATTTTTTCATGTTCATTTCGATTCTCCGCAGTGGGTGGAATTTCGTTTTACTTCCCGACAGGGATTCATAAGCAATCGCTGTGCCAGAAAGTCGTTTCATTGATTTCCCCTAGCAGAAATACGTAGGTACCAAACTATTCTGGAAAATTTACGGCGATCAGGGCTGATTCTGTAAAAAATTTCGACACAAAAAAATGCCATTAATTTGGTCGAAAGAAATTATTTGGATACAGCATCATCGCGAAACAAAAAATTTCTGATCATCCGTTTGTATAGTAAAAATTTTTGTGCTATACCCGAAGCTGCCCCCAGCAAAATATCTCTTTTTCACTGGCCAATCAGGCAGCGAACCAGAGGCCCTGACAGCCTGCCCCACCAGGAGTGACACACCATGGAATCCAATTTCAAATACGAAACTTTCGTCACTCGCAATTCAGGCTATGTCGACGCCAACAGCCAGGCCAAAATGCGCGAACTGAAAATACTGTTTGCCGGTTGTGGTCTGGGCGCCTCAACGGCGATCTGCGCCACGCGCATGGGTTTCTCTCATTTCACGCTGGTCGACGGCGATGTGGTAGATCTGCACAATCTGAACCGGCAGTTTTTTGATGTCGACGATGTCGGTCAACCCAAAGTATCTGCT
>Ga0075019_10002429_pt1 | contig 10603 bp, 11 predicted proteins | sample ColStrG_CSR_2013_FD_71473 | JGI IMG/M metagenome (GOLD analysis project Ga0075019, IMG submission 71473) | Freshwater sediment microbial communities in response to fracking from Pennsylvania, USA - Cold Stream Run_MetaG_CSR_2013 | ecosystem: Environmental > Aquatic > Freshwater > Creek >...
GTGCCTCCCGATGGAGTCATCGACGACCTTCTCGGATGCGCGACACTTCGCCGGGCGAAGGTCAGTAAGTACCCAGCGGGAGAGGTCGAGCGCCTGCGGGCGGCGATGAAAGCCGGTAGCGCCGCGCCTGCCGTTCCCGGGCTGCCCCCCCGCCATCACGGGCATCCGGCACAGGCATCCGGCACAGGCATTTCAGCGTTTCCGCGGCAGACTGACGCCCGAGCGGTGGTGGTATCGAGACGGCCAAGGGTTCGGCGGAGATCGACGGCTAGAGCGCATGGGTGGTCTGCCGCGGCCCTGGTCACTGGTGGGGCGATGCCCTGTTCATATATTGATCACGACTGTGGCAGAAGGTGGATGCGGCGGGAACCTGCTCCAGGCTACGCACTTCGGGGGTGCCCGGAACGGTAGGCGTCTACCCTTTGGCGGAACCGGGCAGTCGCGGTGGCGATAATCCGTGGAACGAGTCTGTCGCCGCTGTTGTCCGGGTTCAGACTCAGCGACAGCACCTCACCGCCGATACGGGAGTCCAGCAGGTCGAGAAGCTCACTCCCGTCCGTTGTCGCAAGTTGGTGCTTCACTTGGACTGGCTGGCCTTTCGCATAGACGACCGACCCGATGTGAGTCCAGGTGTAGGCGTGCCGGTCGCCGTAGATCGTGGCCACGAACCGTTTGCAGTGCTTGAGTTCACTGACGTACTGATCCATGACATTGCGTTCGGCGATCACGACCGAGGTATATGAGGCGACCTTCTCGTCCACGTTCACATGTGGTCCGGTCAGGTACTCCGCCATCCCGGTGGCGGGGGGCATGGGGTTGTCATCGACCAACTGCCGACAACTCGGGTCGCCGCTGACGAAGGTCAACGTCACGGCCAGTCCGTCCTCGTTGCCCCAGTCGCCCTGCCAGGCGGCGTAGTCGGTCTTGGTCGTTCCCGGCGACGCGCTGGCGGGGACCAACAAGGCAAGCAAATCGCCGGTGGGCATGTATGACGGCGGCACGACGGGCGGGGCTGGCGCGCCGGAGGCGGCTGCCCCCGACGCGCTGGCCGAAGGTCCGGTCGTTCCTTTGGGCACCGTCGGGTTCGTGCCCGTCGCGCCGCCGCAGCCCGCGAGCAAGCAGCACCCAGTCAGCAGCAGGGAGGCGGTTGCCGCGAAGGTCTTTCGCAGCCGACTGTCCCCCTCAGCCCAAGACTTCCTGGGCCAAACTGTCAGCACGCGCTGGACCGACCCGCTGACGGGTGTCAAGTCAACACCGATACGGGCACCGAGCTGTTGCTGGTGGTGCCGTCGCCGAGAGGACCAGCGCCCCAGCAGCGGATAGTGGTGTCGGTGAGCACGGCGCACGTGTTGTTCTCACCGGCGGTGATGCCCTGGACGCCGGTCAGGCTCGGCACCCCGACCGGCGTGAGGCTGTCGGTCGTGTTGCCATCACCGAGCTGGCCGAAGGAGTTCAGTCCCCAGCAGGCGACTGTCTTAGCGGCGGTACGCGCGCAGGTGTGCCCCGAGCCGGTGGCAAGTCCGGTCGCGCCGGTCATGGGCGAAAGGGCGGGAAGGTACCCGCCGGGCGACCCCCAACACCAGACCGTGCCGTCCGCGCGGCGGACGCAGGAACGAGAATTGCCGAGCTGAACCTGGGTGACCGGTCCGGGCAGGCCCTTGACCGCGACTGGGCTCCGGCGGTCGGTTGTGGTCCCGTCGCCCAGCTGACCGAAGTGGTTGCTCCCCCAGCAGCGGACCGATCCGCTCGACAGCCGTGCGCAGGCGGACAGCGCTCCAGCGCTGACCTGAACCGCCGTCGCGATGCCCTTTGCCTGTACCGGGGTCAGCCGGTTGAAGCGCGTGCTGCCATCGCCCAACTGTCCATGTGCGTTATAGCCCCAACACCACGCAGACCCATCGGACCGGACGGCGCACGCGAACTCGGTTCCAACAGCCACCTGAGTAGCACCGGACAAGTTCTTCACGCGGACCGGCGTGGCCCGGGACACCTTCGTCCCGTCACCCAACTGACCCCAGGTGTTAGAACCCCAGCACCACACCGTGCCATCGGAACGTACGGCACAGGTGGAGTCCCAGCCAACGGAGACCTGGACGGCCCCGGACAGCCCCGCCACCGCGCTGGCAGTCAGCTGGGCATAGTCCCAGCACCAGACAGTGCCGTCGACACGCACCGCGCAGGTGGACCAGTTGCCGCCGTCGGCCTGCTTCACACCCGACAGCGGCCCGGCCGCGCCGCTCACGCCCGCAACACCCATCAGCAGGCCACAGACCGCAGCTACCACTCCCAGCCTTCGAACCAGTATCCGCATGGCCACACCGCTTCCCTCTGCCGGTCGGGCTCCCCTCCGGTGGTGACTGACGTGCCCGCCAGCACCGCCCTGGACTGCCCGCTTTGCTAGTGCTTGAGCCTGATCAGCACCGTAGTACTGAGATGGCGCACCCAGCCAGAGTTGCGTACCGCGCCAGACGACCTGGCGGACGTTCCATGGCGGCGGTTCGCGTAGAGCGCGCATGAGAACTCGCTCCTCTGACGGTCAGCTTCGCCGGTCGGCGTGGACTGGAGTTTCACCGACCCTGCGCACCAGTGCTGTCAGGTAGCTGACAACACGTCAGAACGTCTGAATCCCGACAGGGCGACGGGTACGCCCGCAGTTCCTGCTTCAAACGTTCCGTGAGCGGCCCGCTTACCTTCTCCCGCCCTTTGCACCGCTCAAGGTCGAGGCAGAGGTGCTGGACGGCCTGACAGGCGTTGGTCACGAACAGGGTCCCGGCCCGGTACACGCTCGCGATGTATGCCTCGTCATACACATCGCACAGCTCCTTCGTGAGCTTGCAGACGACGCCGCAAATGACGCCCGATAGCGCACCGAGGTGCCGTGGTGTGCGGTTCTCAGGCATGGCATGCGGCGGTCGGTGCGAACCATGCGATCACCTCGGGCCTCATGGCGGCAGCGATCGCAAGCCGATAGGTGAACGTGGACCGGCCGACCGCGAGTCTTGAGTATGTCGATTCAGATGCAGCCCCGCTGGACGTCCGCAAGGCGATCTGGGGCACGGCCGCCTTCCTCGGCGGCACGTCCGCATACCTGCTTCTGGGGTCAACCATTGACTTGGTGTTAGCGGTGGTTGGGAAGGGGGTCACAGGACGGGAGGGGTGCCGGTTGCTGGACCAGTGTGTCGCGGCCGGCCCAGTCCGCGTCAGTCGACGGAGGTGAGGGTCTGGCTGAATGCGCACTGCCAGACGATTGCGCGGTCTGTGCCGCCGATGGGTCCGCCCCAGCCGACGGCCGTTCCGTCGTCGTCGATCTGCTTAGCGTTGGACTCCGAGTGGGAATAGGACGATCCGGGCACTTGTAGTGCCAGCATCGGACCGCGGCCTGGCCAGACGAAGGCGTGGTATCCGGAGCTGGTCTGTGTTTGCTGGGTGTAGTCCCAGCCGAGGCTGACTCCGGAGGCGTAGCCTCGGTTGGACAGGCCGAAGACCGTGGACTGGTTGTCCCCGGGTAGGTAGCCGAGCAGGTGTGCCACACCCGATGGGAACCACACGGTGGCCTCGTCCGCGGCGGGACCGTTGGTGCCGTTGAGGTAGGACTCGCCGGCGCTTTGGCCGCGGTCGTTGATCTGGAACAGGTCCGCGGGCTGCCCGGGGCCGAATCCGCTGTCCAGGCCGTGCACGTGGCCGGTGGGGTCCCACAAGTTGGCCTGGGGCGCTCCGGAGGGGGCTGAGCTGGATCCGGCGCTGGTACCGAGGTCGTTCAGCCCGGGTGCGTAGCCGTACTGGTTGCCTGGGGGCGGGGCGAGCAGCCTGGGCGTGGTGTAGGGCGTGTCCCATATGGCGGCTGAGTTCCAGTTGTCGGCGGTGCCGGAGATCTGGCCGCGGTCGTTAATGCGGCGGGCGTAGGTGCCCTGGGTGTCGCCGTCGCTGTCTTTGAGGACGATGAAGTGTCCGGATGCGGTGAGCACCCAGGACCAAGTGTCTGTGGTGCCGACGATGTCGCCGTGGCTGTTGATGTCGACGGCTTGGCCGCTGTCCATGGCGGGTTCGGTGATGGTCTGCAGGTGCCCGTTGCGCCAGACGGCGGGCTGGTCGTTGCCGAGGGAGTCCACGACGTACCCGACCACGTTCGAGCCGTGGAACGAGATCGCCCCGGAGCCGTGGCCGAGGTCTGGTAGGAAGGTGGCGGTGCCGCAGCTGGCGGCCTGCGCCGCGCCTGGCGTGAGCAGGGCGAATCCCAGCGTGAGCGTCGTCGCGGCTGCGAGTGTGCGTGTTCTCATGGCGCGGTCCTTCCAGTCGGGTCGGCCGATGTCCCGGACACGTTGACCACACCAGCGGTTCGCGGGAAGTTGTCTGGCAGGGAGGGCAACTTTTTGGCTTGGAGCGGTGTCGACATCTGCGTAAGGCCTGTCAGGGGACGGCTGACGTGTGCATGGTGAAGGGTGCTGCGACTGCGGTGAAACCCTGCGGACGGGAGAGGATGCAGGTGAGCGGTGACGACCGGTTGACGGGAGGCCAGGTGCGCTCCCTCGACGAAAGGGGCGGCTACGACGACTTCGCGGCAGCCTCGGTCGGGCGGCTGCTTCGGATGGCCTACCTGCTGACCGGATCGACCCACGACGCAGCGGATCTGACTCAGGACACGTTGGAGCGTCTGTTCGTGTCCTGGTGGCGGATCAAAGCCGACCCGATGGCTTACGCGTTCAAGACGATGGTCAACCTCGCGCATAATCGCCGGCGCTGGCGGCGACGACACGTCGAGACCGCCCTCGACCTGGTCGCCGAGCCAGCCGACGATGACCGCTCCGACCAGATCCTGTCCCGGGCCGAGATCGTTAGCGCGTTGCAACAGCTGCCCCCACGCCAGCGCGCAGTGATCGTGCTGCGGTACCTGGAAGACCTACCTGAGGCGCACACGGCCGCCGCCCTGAACATCTCCCCTGGCACGGTCAAGAGCCAGTCGGCCAAAGCGTTGACCCGGTTGAGGCAGATCCTGGTCGCGGTGGATGCTGCAACGGATTTCGCGGGCGACGGAGGTGTGGCATGACTGAACTGGACGAGCAGCTCCTGCGCGAGCACCTGCAGCACGCCACCGACAGCGTCAACGTCCCCGGCTACCTCCTGCACGATGCCCGCCAGGCGGGGCTACGCCGGCGCCACAGGGTCCGATCGCTGCAGATCGGTGTTGCGGTCGCAACGCTAGCGGCCGTCGGACTGGCCGTCGGCCCCCAGCTTCCGAGCCGCGGACAGCAGCCGATCACCCCTGTCCCGAACCCGACCACCACCAGCGCACCGTCACCGTCTCCAAGCGACTCGACACTGCACGTGAGCGGTGTCCCAGTCCCTGCCCAGCTACAGGGGGTTTGGAGCAGCCAGCCCATCACTATGGGCACCGTCAGGACGACCGAGCAGCTCACTTTGGGTGCCGACTTCTACGACATGTGCGTCAACGGAAACGGTTGCATTTACGGCAAGGTCTTGCTTCAGCGGAACCTGCTTGTGTTCTACGACGAAACCAAGTGCGATGCGGCCTCCGTCAACAAATACCAATGGACGGTCCACGGCAAGATTCTGGACCTCACACTGACCGACCCGCCGGACATCTGCTACCGAGCACCGGACCTAGACCAGTTCACCTGGACCCGATCCGGCTAAACGACATAATCGCGATCTGGGATCGTGCCGGTCCGCCGCAGCAACTGAACCGTCCCCGGTTCAGTGACGGGCGAGTTCTCCCGGCTGCGGCTGCGGCCGGGGGTTGATCTGACGGTAGTTGGCGTCCTCGAACTCAACCGGTGGCATGTGTCCCAGGGCGCTGTGCAGTCGGTGCTGGTTGAACCAGTGGACCCAGTTCAAGGTGCCGAGCTCGAGATCGTCGACGCCGCGCCATGGGCCTTCGTGGCGGACGCATTCGAGCTTGTAGAGCCCGATCAGGCTCTCGGCCTGGGCGTTGTCGTAACTGTCCCCGACGGTGCCGATGGACGCGACCGCTCCGGCTTGGGAGAGCCGGTCGCAGTAGCGGATGGAGACGTATTGACCGCCCGCGTCGCTGTGATGCACGAGCCCGTCCAAGCGTCCGTCCTGGGTGTGACCTTGAGTTGCCGGGTCCACAGGGCCATCTCCAGGGCGTCTAACGGCAGCGAGGTCGGCATGGAGCTGGCGGTGCGCCAGCCGACGATCCTGCGGCTGAACACGTCGGAGACGAACGCGGTGAACGCCATCCCTGACCAGGTCGGCACGTAGGTGAAGTCGACGACCCATAGCCGGTTCGGTGCCGGCGCGGTGAACTCGCGGCGGACCAGGTCCGGCGGCCGCGGCACCGAGGTGTCCGCCCGGGTGGTCTTGAACACCTTGCCGCGTCGGGCTCCTTGCAGCCCAGCGGTTCGCATGAGCCGCTCGAGGTGTCGGCGCGACACCGGCTGGTCGTCGACACCGCCGTCACGCACGAGCTGGGCGTGCACCTTGCGCACGCCGTAGAGGCCACGCCCGAGCTTGGGATCGGTGTGCACTCGCACGATCTCGGCCTGCACCCGCTCATCGCGTTGAGCACGCGCTGACGGCTGCCGGCCCTGGTGGGCGTAGAAGCTGTTCGGGGCGATCTTGATCCCGTGCTCGCTGAGCACGCGACAGATCGGCTCGACCCCGAACCTCTCGCGGTGGTCGTCCACGAAGGCGACTACCACGGCAAACGCGGGTCGAGCTCCCGCGCGAAGAACGAGCTGGCCGCCAGCAAGATCTCATTGGCCCGCTTGAGTTCACGATTCTCCCGCTCAAGCTCCTTGATCCGCTGCGCGTCCGACGTCCTGGTCCCGGGACGGCGGCCGGCGTCGATGTCGGCCTGCTTGCACCACCCACGCAGGGTGTCCGGGTTCACCCCGGTGCGCTGCCCGATCCGGACCACCGCCGCATTCAATCTCAATTCACGATCTTGCTCGCGGGCCTCTTGAACCAGCCGCATAGCCCGCTCACGCAGCTCGTTGGGGTACTTCCTCGGTGCTGGCACAAAGACCACCCTCTCGTGGCTTCATGCCCATCACGAGACCGGGGACGGTTCAGATCATGGTCAAGGCCGACAAGCTAGTGCCAGTATCCCACCCAGAGGTTGTCGCTGGGTTGGGGTTTGGCGTGGTCCACGGGTCGTAATTCCAGGCTCGTCCAAGTCGCTCATGCCAGCAGCCGGACGGTCATCGCGTAAAAGCGGCGGAAGTCGCCGCCGCCAGGTTGCGGCGCGACCAGCGCCAGGTGGACAACGCCCAGCACAATGTGGTGCCCCCAGACGCCACGAGACGCCAACCTCGGACCCCTCCCACCGCCGCAAGTATGAACAAGCCGCCCCGCAGAACCAGGTTTAGAAGATCGAGCCACGCGGTCCGCCTCAAGGACGCCGGGCTCGGATCGCGCCTGGGTGCCCGAGGTGGGGGCCGCCACGGATCTTGATCCGAGCTACGGCTATCGTCTTGCACACGGTCAGTGTGAGGCCCAGGTCACAACTTGGCGAGCACCCGTTAGGCCAACCAGTGCGAGCTCGCTTCCTGCGTGGACGAACGTCGCGAGTGCTTCCCGCCATACTGCGCGGGTGACCCCGGACGAGTGCCTCGCGGCAACCACCAACTGCCAGCCCTCACCGGCACCAGCCCCGCTGAGATTCGCCTTGCGCTGGCTCTCCAGCTTCGGCGGCTGGTCTGGCCGGTTACGGTAGTGGCTGCCACGTTGGATCGTATCCAGTTGTGATCAAGGTTCTGTGTGTCCCATTCAGGTCGGCTCGCCAGATCTTCCCGATGCCAGTCGCGTAGTTGGCGAACAGCAGGTACTGATCGTTGGGGGCGAAGACCGGCTGCGTGTCGGATGGGTGCGGCGGGTAGGAGACGGCACCTTGGCTGGGGAAGGTGGTCAGTTGGACCGCTGGTGGCCCGAGTGGGTTGGTGGGGTTGGTCTGCCAGACGTAGTCGTAGGCGAGCAGTTTGGAGTCGCTGGAGAAGGCCGGGTTCTCGTAGTAGCCGTAGCCGCAGCACGCTCCGCCCACCTCAGCGAGGTCCACCACGTTCCCGGTGGCCAGGTCGAGGGAGACGAAGTAGTAGCTGGGGCTGTCGCAACCCTCGTAGGTGGGAAAGACGATGTATTGCCCGTTCGGTGACCAGGCGAGATGCCCCAGCGGGTCCAAGGGGACCGGGCCGCTGCTGCAGTAGGTGCCGAGGATTGGGTGCACGTCGTACGGCGCTACCGTGCGGACCTCTTGCAGCGGGCTGCCGAAGGCGAGCCACTGACCATCTGGTGACCACGCGAGCCCGTTCACTGTCCCGGTCGTGGTGATGCGCTTCTTGGCGGTTCCGTCAGACTTCATGATCCACAGATCTTGCTTGCCATTGACTTTGTGGATGTAGGCGATCTGCGTGCCGTCGCGGGAGTACGCGGGAGCGAAGTTCCTGTCGCCCGAGGTCAACGCCTTCACCCCGGTGCCGGTGGAGTTCGCTGTGTAGATCTGGTTGGAGCGTACGAACGCGATCTTGCCGTTCGCAGGCAACGTGACCCCGGTCCCATTTGGGTGGGTTGCCGAGGCTGCTGCCGCCGAACTCATTGTGTTCAACGCAGCTGACGCGACTAGGAGCGCCAGTGCCAGAACCGCACCAGTCGCATGTCTGGGATGTGCCATCACGCCCCCAGCGTCCGGACTTCGTCAGAGTGTTGCCTTCACCGTTGTGCAAGTTACCCAGAAGGCTGCCCAGATGCCTGCGCGACGGCTTACCAAATATGCGCGACGTTGGTGTAGTTGAGAGGGGCTGGTAGCCCACCGAAGGTATTGAAGGTAACCGTGCTGGTGGCCAACGCGGACCCCTTCGTCATGGCGTCCGGAGACGGCAGGACCAGCAAGCTCACCTTGTGCGCAGTGCTGTCGCAGATATTTAGCCAACCTGAGTCGGCGGTCCCGGAGGTGATCGTTCCGTGACGAACGGACTGGCGGAGGGCCATAGTCACGTCCACCGCTGTCGATGGTTGCCCGGTCCAGTCGGTGTATGGGTCGCAGGTGACGGTCACTGTGACAGCGACGCCAGCACCGCGTGCGACCAATTTGGCGCTATTCACCTGATACGCACTAGCGGCGAGAGCGGGTGTGGCCACCGCTGCTCCAACCACGATGCACGTGGTCAGCGACGTAAGAACGGTCCGCCTGAGCATCTTCATCGCATCCCCCTGACTACCAGCCGGTCAGCACGATGCGCAGATCGTTCTCTCCAAAGATCCTCCTGTCAAGGGAATCTGAGCCACCGCGAGTTGCCTACCCCGTTGCCACGACGCCGGGTCGAACGATGCTGACGTACTGCGGTGAAGTCTCTTCTTCGCCGGGAACAGACCCAGCAGCCTGGCTCGCCGGTCCATAATTCTCAGCACGGTCTCGATGGCCCGCAGGTCACCCTGTTCCACCTTGGCCCAGGCAGCCACCTAAAGGGCATCCAGGCGGTCACACTCCAGCTCACGAAGTTCATCGACTCCGGCCACCACCCGGTCTCCGAGGGCCTTCTGCACCGTTCGCCAAGCATTTCCCCGGTTGGACAACCCAACCCCGCGGGCGATGTAGTCGTAAGACCAACCGTCTAAGGACAGTTCCACAGCCTTCTGCGACCGATCCCGCCCCTGGCAGCGCGGCAGCAACGAGAACAGCAACGGGCTGCTGCGACAGAACTTTCCCAAAGGCAAGTCGATGGCCGGCTTCACCCAGGCCGACCTCGACGAGGTCGCCGCGAGACTCAACGGTAGACCTCGACAAACCCTGAACTGGATGACACCGTCACAGAAACTCGCCCGAGCGTTGCAATGACCGGTTGAGACCACCGCACTTAGCTCGCACGGCGAGCGGCACGCTATCGGACCATCACCGACGTCCTTGGCAGCCCCTTGGAGTGCCGCCAGCGGTCCCAGATGATCGCCGGTGAACCGCGTGCCAAGAGCGGATGGCCCCGCTACGGTCTGTTCGATAGCCAGGCCCTGAGGGGTTTGGTCACGTCTGGGCTCGTGAGGGGGTGTCGGTGGCGGCTTGTTCCAACTGCGCGGCCGACCTACCGGACGGTGCGAAGTTCTGCCCTGAGTGCGGCCGCCCAGCCGCTCCACGGGCGTGCCCGTCGTGTGGCACGCCCGCCGAAACAGGCAAGTTCTGCGCGGAATGCGGTGCCGCCCTCGATGGTGCATCGCCAGGTGCGACGCCTTCGCCAGCCCCCGCCGCTCCGGTGGCTGAGCGTCGGGTGACTTCGGTGTTGTTCGGGGATTTGGTGGGGTTCACGCCGTTGTCGGAGTCCAAGGACTCCGAGGAGGTGCGGGAGCTGCTCTCGGCGTACTTCCAGCAGTGCCGAGTGATCGTCGCCCGCTACGGCGGGACGGTGGAGAAGTTCATCGGGGATGCGGTGATGGCGGTGTGGGGGGTGCCGGTCGCACACGAGGACGACGCCGAACGCGCCGTCCGCGCCGGGCTGGAGCTGGTCGCGATGGTGACCGCTTTGGGTGGCGAGATGGGTGCGCCGGGGTTGGCGCAGCGGGTGGGGATCGTGACCGGGGAGGTCGCGGTCACCGTCGGTGCGACGGCGGAAGGCATGGTCGCTGGGGATGCGGTCAACAC
>Ga0075019_10002430_pt1 | contig 10603 bp, 10 predicted proteins | sample ColStrG_CSR_2013_FD_71473 | JGI IMG/M metagenome (GOLD analysis project Ga0075019, IMG submission 71473) | Freshwater sediment microbial communities in response to fracking from Pennsylvania, USA - Cold Stream Run_MetaG_CSR_2013 | ecosystem: Environmental > Aquatic > Freshwater > Creek >...
GGAATGAGATTGTCTGCTCCGGCGCTACCGCAAAACCGTTGCGCCGCAGTAGCGCCACGAAGGCGACGAAGGCGCGCGCGGCGCAACGGTTTTGCGGTAGCGCCGGAGCAGACAATCTCATTCCTCTCGGCTATCGATCTTCTGGGCCCGCGTGGGGTCGAAGACGTTAGGCAGGCGGGACTGGCGACGCTGGCGCCGCCACCCGAGCGCCGCGCGACTTATGACGCGCTGTTCCGCATCCATTTCCTCGGCGAAGAGGCGCCGCCGCGGATCGAAGGCGAAGACGAAGAGACGTTGCGACTGCAAGAGGAAGGGCCAGGTTTCGACGAGCCGCCGCTGGCTGACGAGGCCAATGAATCCGGCCAGTCCGCCGTGCGCACGGAGCTGACCGTCGAGCGTCGCTTCGCCCCCGGCGGAACCCACGACGCACTGCGTCGCCTGACCCGCGAGGCGCCCCGGCGCCTGCCGCGCCGACGCGGCCACCGGCGACAACGCGCCCGCCGGGGTCCCTGGGCGGACTTGCGCCGCACCTTGCGCGACAGCGCCCGCAACGACGGCGAAGTGCTGCGTCTGCTGCGTCTGCGCAGGCGGCGAAGACTGCGCAAGCTTTTGGTGCTGATCGACGTCTCCGGCTCTATGAAAGACCGCACCGACGAAAACCTCAAGCTCGCCCATGCGCTTGCGCAGGTCGCCCCGCAACTGGAGGCGTTCACCTTCGGCACCCGCCTGACCCGCGTGACGCGGCCGGTGAAACTCAAGCGGCGGGAGCAAGCGCTGGCGGCCGCCGCGCATCTGGTCAGCGACTGGGACGGCGGAACGCGGATCGGCGACGCGCTACAGGCGTTTCTCGACGTGCCGCGCTTCGCCGGCTATGCGCGCGGCGCCGCCGTGCTGATTATCTCCGACGGTCTGGAGCGTGGCGATTTCACCGCGATGCGAGACGCCGTTGCGCGCTTCTCGCGGCGCGCGTGGCGGCTGAGTTGGCTGACGCCGCTCGCCACAAGCCGCGCTTTCACCCCGCAAACGGAGGCGCTGGTTGCGATCCGCCGCTATGTCGACGACATGGTCGGCGCGGGATCGACGCAGGCCATCGTCGCGCTTGTGTTGTCGCTCAACGACCGGAGAGCGGCATGACGGCCATCGTCGATAGCCATCATCACATCTGGCGTCAGGCCGATCTGCCATGGTTGGTTGGTCCGATGCAACCGCGCATCTTTGGCTCCTATGAACCGATCCGGCGCGACTATCCAATCACGGAATATATCGACGACATCGCCGGATGCGGCGTCGCCAAATCGGTCTACGTGCAGGCTAATTGGGCGAAGGAGAGGTTCGACGACGAAGCCGCCTGGGTTCAGCGCACGCATGAGGAGACCGGCTGGCCACACGCCATCGTCGCCTATGCCGATCTCAGCGTCGAAGACGCGCGCCCGCAATTCGACCGGCTGGCGCGGCACGCCCTCGTGCGCGGCGTGCGCATGCAACTCCACTGGCACGACAATGCGTCGTACTGTTTCGCCGCGCGTCCCGACCTCTGCGACGATCCCGCCATCCGCCGCAATGTCGAGGCGCTCGCGGATTATGGCTGGAGCTTCGATCTTCAGGTATTCGCCCCTCAGATGGCGAGCGCCGCGCGGCTGGCTGAAGCTTGTCCCCATATCACCTTCATCCTGCAACACGCAGGCATGCTCGAAGATCTTTCCTCGCAAGGACGCGCCTTGTGGCGCGTGGGCATGGAGCGCCTCGCCGCGCGCCCAAATGTCTCGTCAAAACTATCCGGCCTCGGCACGTTCCTGCATCGCAACGACGCCGCGCATATTTCCGACATGGTCAGACAGACAGTTGCGATGTTCGGCGCCGAGCGTTGCCTGTTCGGCTCGAACTTTCCCATCGAGAAGCTGTGGACGCGCTATCGCGATTTGATTGACGCCTATCAGGAGGCGACGCTGGAATTCACCCCGGCCCAGCGCGAGCACATATTCTGCGGCGCGGCGACGCGCGTTTACCGGCTGGACAGGTAGTCCCGGCGAATACGACCAAGGCGAGAGGAAACCCATGGCGCTTGAAATCAAGATCCTCGACTTCGGCGACATCGAACTGGAATCGAGCTTCCTCGTGCTGGGCCGCGATTGTGGACGCACGCGGCGGGTGCTGACATTGGGTTTCCTGATCCTGGGCGGTCCCTATCCCGTCGTCGTCGATACCGGCTACCGCTCCAATCAAATCATGGAGACGCTCGGCATGCGCGGGCTCCAGTATCACGATAACATGATCGAGAACCAGTTGTTGCGCCACGGCGTGCGCATGGGCGACGTGCGCTACGTGCTGCACACGCATCTGCACATTGATCACGCTGGCAAGGACGACCTCTTCTCCATGAACACCACCGTTGCCGTGAACCGGCGCGAACTCGAATATTCCGTCTCCGGCCTCATGCACCCGCAATATCCGGCCCCCGACATCAAGCACCTGATCGATCGTCTGCACACCAAGAGCGCGCTGCGCTTTTTCGATCTCGAACTCACCGGCCCCGTGGAATTGTTCCCCGGCGTCTATTGCGAGGCCGCCAACGCCCATACCGAAGGCTCGATGAACATTCATGTCCACACTGCGGATGGAATCGCGACCATTTGCGGCGACGTGATCTACGATTTCAACGACCAGATCGTCACGCCCTTCAACGAGATCAACGATGGCGAGCCACGCGCGACCGGCAATCACGGCACGTCGAAGCGCGCCGAAAAGGCGGCGATCAAGAAACTACTAAGTTCGTCTCGCTATCTGCTGCCGGTGCACGACCGTCCAGCCAAGATAGAAGGCGGGCAGGTGATCGGTCGGCTGCACGACGTCGTACCGGGACCGGTCACGCAATCCGTTCCCCGGCGCCAATGGTTTCCCGCATAATCGGAGCCCGCGACATGACCCACATTGTTGTGCGCCGTGAATTCGAGGATCTCGTCGATCCGTTTGCGCCGATTGGCCAGATCGGCACGGGCTTCACCTTCACCGAGGGGCCCATCTGGCACCCGCTCGATCATTATCTGCTGTTCTCCGACATGCCCGCCGACGTCCGTCGTCGCTGGGACGCCCGCAATGGCGTAGCCGAGATGAAACGCCCGTCGAACAAATGCAATGGCATGACCTATGACGCCGATCTCAACCTGATCGTCTGCGAACACGCGACCTCGTCGCTGATCCGCGAGCGGACCGACGGACGCCGTGAGATTCTCGCCTCGCACTTCGGCGCCCAGGAGTTGAATAGCCCCAATGACGTTTGTGTGCATTCCAGCGGCGCGATTTATTTTTCCGATCCCTGGTATGGCCGCATGCCGGTCTATGGCGTCGAGCGTCCGCGCCCGCTCGGCTTTCAGGGCGTCTATAGCGTCGGCCCCGCCGGGGAGCCGCCGCGATTGCTTGTTGATCGATATCTGTTCGAGCAACCCAACGGCCTGTGTTTCTCGCCCGACGAGCGGCGTCTTTATGTCAACGACACCGAGCAGGCTCTGATCCGGGTGTTCGATGTCGAAAAAAACGGCGGTCTCACAAACGGAAGGCTTTTCGCCTCGGGTCTGCGCTCCGAGTTCGAGGCCGGCCGGCCCGACGGCATGAAATGCGATCAGCGCGGCAATGTCTGGTGCACCGGCCCCGGCGGCGTCTGGGTCTATTCGCCCCAGGCGGAGCTGATCGGCAAGTTGCGGCTGCCCGAGATGGTCGCCAATCTCTCCTGGGGCGGCGCCGATTTCCGTACTTTGTACCTGACCGCGACGCATTCGGTCTACGCCATTCCAACTAAAGTCGGACCGCGCCACGAGCCCTATATGGGCGCCGTGCGGGCGAGGTCTTCGCCTTCGCCTTCGGGCGCCGTCGCGACCGAGCAGACCAGGCTGACGAGTTCCGATCTCAGGCTCGATCCCAGCCGCTGCGCGCTGCTGATCCAGGACCTGCAGAACGACGTCATCATGGACGGCGGCGCCTTCGCCGATTCGGGCGCGCCCGCGCACGCCCGGCAGCAGAACGTTGTTGAGAACGTGCGCCGGTTGGCGGAGGCCGCGCGGGCGCGCGGCGTCGTCGTCATCCACGTCTGGTTCATCGTCGAGGCGGGCGCGCCGGGCGTGACCCTCAACGCGCCCTTGTTTGAAGGTTTGGTTGATGCCAAGGCCATGGTGCGCGGGGGCTGGGGCGCCGCGCCAGTGGCGGGGCTCGAACCCCGCGCCAGCGATTTCATCGTCGAGAAAATGCGAATGAGCGCCTGGGAGGGCACGCGCCTGGAGACTATCCTCAAGGCGACCGGGCGCGACATGATCATCAACACCGGCGCCTGGACCAATATGTCGGTCGAGCACACCGCCCGCACCGGGGCGGACAAGGGCTATTTCGTCATCACGCCGGAGGATTGCTGTTCGACGATGAATGCGCAATGGCATAGCGCTTCGATCAACTACGCCATGCAGAACGTCGCCGTCGTCACCAATACGGACGCGGTCATCCGCGCGTTGGGTTGAGGATAAGGCGACCCATGCCCAAATTGATGCATATCGCCTGCTCTCCACGAGGGGATTCGACGTCGGGCGCAGGCGCTCGCGCGTTCCTCGAAATCTTCCGGGCGGCCCGGCCTAACTGGGATATCGACGATCTCGACCTTTGGCGCGAGGGACTTCCGGAGGTCAATCAGGCGATGCTCGATGCGAAGGAGGCGGTCATGACGGGCCGCGACCTAACCGATGGGCAGCGCGACGCCTGGGCCGTCGTCGAGCGAATGGCGGTGCGCTTTGCGCTGGCCGAGCGCGTGTTGATCTCGACGCCGATGTGGAACTTCAGTCTGCCTTACAAACTCAAGCATTATATCGACCTCATCAACCAACCGCGGCTCACGTTTCGCTATGAACCCGCGCGGGGTTATGTCCCGCTGCTGAAGGACCGGCCGACTGTCGTGATCCTTGCGAGCAGCGGCGACTTTGTGACCGGCATGAACCGGGGCCGCTCCGATATGGCGACGCCCTATCTGCGCGAGGCGCTGAGATTCATGGGCGTCACCCAAGTTGAGTTTGTGCCTATCGCGCCTACGGCAGGGCCGCAGGATCAAGTCCACTCAGGCCGCGAACGGGCTCTGCTTCGCCTGCGGCGGATGGCGACGAGGTTTTAGGGCGTCTTGAGAATGATGAGGGTGAAAATGAAAACCTATTGCTCGTTCCGAAGCCTCGGCCGCGCCCCAACAGGGCCGCAATATTCTGCAAGCGTCGATGGCTTGATCGTCCTGGCCTTATCCGCTTAGACTCGGTTTGAAAGTTGCGGGACGACGGAACTCTCAAGCCTTTCCGCGCAAACCTTCGCGATCTATTCCGGCGCCGGGGAGCGTCGGCCTCCTGGCCGACGTTCTTGTCCAGGACCTGGCGCCTGAGGGTGAAAACGTCGGCGCCCCGACGTTCGCGGTTTTTGCGCCCCCGGTATGGGCGTTGCGGGACGACGGGCTGTGGCGGCCAACGTATTGAATTCATATGCGCAACCGGTGTCGCGCGCGACACATTTTATGTCATCGCGACGGTTTTTGGCGACAAGAAGCGGTTAGATTAGCGTCCAAAACGGTTGTGGCGACGCAAAAACTGGACGCGGGCGTGGGCTTTGTGCTAACGCCCGGATCTCAACTGATAACAGCGCGCCGAAGCGCTCGTCGCACCGCTAGCGGTGCGACGTCACGGCAGGAGTTTGGTTATGAACATGATCGCGACGATTGAGGCCGAAGAGGCCCAGCGTCTGGCCGCCAAAGGCTCGAAGCTTCCCGATTTCCAGGCGGGCGACACCGTCATCGTTAACGTCAAGGTCAAAGAAGGCGAGCGCACTCGCGTGCAAGCCTATGAGGGCGTCTGCATCGCCCGCAACGGCGGCGGACTCAACGAGAGTTTTACCGTCCGCAAAATTTCCTATGGCGAAGGCGTCGAACGCGTGTTCCCGGTCTATTCGCCTTCCATCGACTCGGTGAAGGTCGTGCGGCGCGGCAAGGTGCGACGCGCCAAGCTCTATTACCTACGCGACCGTCGCGGCAAGTCGGCCCGCATCGTCGAGCGGTCCGACAACAAGGCGCCCGCCAAGTAAGGTTCCCGGCCGCGCCCTTCGCGCGGCCGTTTCGTTTTGGGGGAAAAAATGGTTGATCCGGTCATCGCGCAAAAGGCGCCCTACGCCGTAGAGGTCGAGGCGGGCAAAGCTTATTTCTGGTGCACCTGCGGCAAGTCGGCCAAGCAGCCGTTCTGCGACGGCTCGCATCAGGGCTCGACCTTCGCGCCCAAGCCGCACAAGGCCGAGGCGAGCGGGACCGTCTATTTTTGCGGTTGCAAGCACACGGCCAACGCGCCGCTGTGCGATGGGTCGCACAATAAGCTCTAACCTAACAATCCGCCGCTGCGGGTTGTCAGAGGGTTGTCGGCGAGCGCAGCGAGGTCGGGCGCATCGGGCGCTATCGCGCCGGTCAGCGCGTCCCACAGCCTTTGCGCGGGCGCGGCGATGCCCTCGCCGATCACCACCAGCGCCGTCTCCTGCGGGCCGTCGGGCCACGCCGGAAGCCGCTGCGGCGGGGCGAAAGCGTGTTGCGCGCCTTGAACGAGCCAGGGTTGTTCGGGCGCGTCGTCGGTAACAACGAGGCCCTTGACGCGTAGAAGACGCGGACCGGCCATCGCCGCCAGCAGGTCGAGGAAGCGCGTGAGCGCCGCCGCCTTAAGCGGGGTTGTTGCGCGGAACACATGCGCCTCAGCCGTCCCATGCGCGGCGCGCGCGGCGTAGGCGGTCGGCGGGCGCGAGACGTCTTGCACGAACGCGACGGCGTCGAAGTCGCGGCCGTCCGTGGCCGCGCCCAGCGCGGCTTGCAAAGGCGCGGGATCGGCGAGGTCGGTCTTAGTCAGAACGATGTGGTCGGCGAGCGCGACCTGACGGCGCGCTTCGCCATGCGCCGCCAGCGTCGCGAGGCCGTTGACCGCATCAACCAGCGTGACGACGTTTGTGAGCCTGATGCGCGAGGCGAGGGTCGGGTCGGCGAACAGAGCGTGCAGGATCGGGCCGGGATCGGCGAGGCCGGAGGTTTCCACGACGATACGCTGGAAGGCCAGTTCGCCCGTATCGCGGCGGGCGAGCAGCGCGCCAAGGCCCTCGACGAAATCGCCGCGCAAAGTGCAGCACAGGCAGCCCGAGGCGAGCAGCGAGATTTCGCCGTCGAGGCGCTCGTAGAGCCGATGGTCGAGCGCCGCCGCGCCGAACTCGTTGACCACCACCAGCGTCCCGGCCAGGAGGGGATCGCGCAGCAGGCGGTTGAGGAAAGTCGTCTTGCCGGCGCCGAGGAAACCCGTGACCAAATGCAGCGGGATCAAGGGCCGACCGGCACGAGCTTGCCGACGAACACCGGCGGCCCCGAAGGCTTGCCGTCCGGCGAGCCGCCCGGTTGTTCGACCGTGACGGCGTAAGTCGCCGCGCGAACCGCCGCAGGGTCATAGGCCAGTCGTCGCTCACCGGTGCGCGCCGCTGCGTCGATCACGCCGAGGGACTTAGGCGCAGAATCGGGGGCGATGATCCACAGCTCATAGGATTTGCCCGCAGGCGCCTCCGCCGCCACAGGGCGCACGGTGAATTCCAACCGGTCGACATCGACGGTCATCGCGAAGGCGGGCGCGTCGGCGCTCTTTTGCAGGATGGCGACGAACTGATGCGGCGGCGCGGGCCGGGCGATCAACAGGAACGCCAAAGCCGCCGCCAATGCGCCCGACAGCGCCCCGCCGCCGACCGCGAGCGCGCGCCAACGCGCGAGCCGCCGCGCCAGCAACGGCACGACGTTCGCGCCGCCCAGCCGCGCCTCGATCCGCGCGAACAGATCGGCGGGCGGCGCGGCTTCGGGCGCCGCTTCGGCCAGCGCGCCGAGCCGCCGCTCCCACGCCGACACCGCCGCGTCGAAATCGGGATCGCGCGCCCGCCGCGCCTCGACGGCGGCGCTTTCGTCCGCGTCGAGGGTGCCCAGCGCATATTCGGCGGCGAGGCCGTCGTCTTCGGGCGAGGTCGTCATGACATGCAGTCTTTGAGATCGGCGAGGCTTCGGCGCAGCCACGTCTTCACCGAGCCGACCGGCGCGGAATATTTCTTGGCGATCGCCTCGCGACTGGCGCCGCGATAATAGGCCAGCAGGATCATATCGCGCCGCTCCGGCGCAAGCCCCTCCAAACAGCGCATCAAAAGGGCGTAGCCTTCCGAGCGGTCGCGTGACGCGAGCGGGTGCTCCGTGTCGGCGACGACCTCAAAACCCTCGCCCATGTCCTCCAGCGAGACCGGCCGCGCCTTGCGCGCTACGTCGAGCGCCTTGTTGCGCGCAACCGTCGCCATCCAGGCGAGCGGCGAGCCCTTGGCGGAATCGAAATCGGCGGCGCGCTCCCAGATTTTCACATACGCCTCCTGGAGCGCCTCGCTCGCCTCGCCACTGGGGAGGATACGGGACACGAGACCGTAAAGTTTCGGCGACGTCGCGCGATAGAGCGCGGCGAAGGCGGCGCGGTCGCCCGTCGCCGAGCGGCGCAACAGATCGGCGAGATCGGCGCTCAACAATAGCGCTCGATATTGGCCCATTGCGCGTCGGTGTAGCGGTCGCCCGCCGCCCAGCCGACGGGCAGCACGCGGGCGACGGCTTCCGCCTCGGCGGGCGTCAGCGGCTTGTCGGCGGCGCGGGCGTCGTGGGCGAGATTTTCGGCGTAGCGCGTGCCGGGGATGGTCACGATATGCGGCCCCTGCGCCAGTATCCACGCCATCGCGAGTTCGCCGGGGTCGCGGCCGAACGAACGGGCGACCTCCACATAGGCGTCGACGCGCGTGAGATTGCGGGTCCAATTGAGGCCGGTGAAGCGCGGGTTGCTCTTGCGGAAATCGCTCGAAGGCAGCGAGGCGGGATCGCGCAGGCGCCCGCCGAGCGCCCCGCGTCCGACCGGCGAGAACGCGACAAAGGCGACGCCCAACTCGGCGCAGGCTTGCAGCATCCCCAGTTCCGGCCCGCGCGTCCACAGCGAATATTCCGACTGCATGGCGGCGATGGGGTGGACCGAATGGGCGCGGCGCAAGGTGTCGGGCGCGGTCTCGGAGAGGCCGATAGCGCGGATTTTGCCTTTCTCGATCTGGCGGGTGAGTGCGCCCACCGTCTCCTCGATGGGGAAGCGCGGGTCGAGCCTGTGAACGTAATAGAGATCGACGTGATCGACGCCGAGGCGCTTCAGCGAGCCGTCGAGCGCCTTGTTCATATGTTCGGGGCTGTTGTCGATGAAGCGCTTGCCCTCCGCGTCGCGGCTGATCGCAAACTTAGTCGCCAGCGTCACGCGCTCGCGTCGCGCGCGGTCTTCGGCAAAGAACTTGCCGAGCCGGGTCTCGCTCAAGCCCTCGCCATAGACATTGGCGGTGTCCCAGAAATTGACGCCGAGATCGAGAGCGGCGGCGAGCAGGCGCATCGCTTCCGTCTCGTTGGTCTCTCCGTAGAAGCCCGAGAGGCTCATGCAGCCGAGCCCGACGGGATGGACGGAGACGCCGGTGCGGCCGAGCGGACGGGGGATCATGCGAACCTCACGTTAGGGCGTGCTTGCCGCTAACGCCTTCCCCGATCCGCCGCAAGGCCTCAGCGAACGACCGCGGCGCCAAGGCGCACGGGCGCGAGGCGATGACGCTCGGCGTAAGAGACGCGCTTCTGCGCCTCGCTGGCGCTCTTGGGCGCGAAACGCACGCCTTCGATGAGCCGCTGCGTCAGCAGCCGCACCAGGATTTCGCGGCCCTCGGGCGTATGGAAGCCGCCGTAAAATTGCGACGTGGTCTTGAGAAACGCGATGAAGCCCTGCACCAGTTCCGGCGAAGGTTTGATCGGATCGCGCCAGAAGCGCGATAGCGGTCCTTCGTTGGTCAGGCCGGGAATGTTGTAGAACGCACGGCCGATGCAATAGACCGGCTTCTCCTCGATGATGGCGGCCAGACCCGCCGTCGAGTTGATCGTCACCACGGCGTGCGCGACCGTCATGATCTTGTCGATGGAGGTCTTGCGCAGGAAGAACACGCGGTCGGCCAGCTTGTGGCGCTCAATCAAAGCGGCGACGCGCGCGGGCGTGCGCTCCACGCCATAATCCAGCGGATGCTGCTTGACGACAAGGATCGCGTCCTGCGGCGCGTCGGCGGCGAAGGAGCCGATCAACTCGTCGACAAAAGCCGCATTTCCGCCGTGGCGGGAATGAACGACCAACTGAGCGTCGCCGGGTTTTTGCAACAGCGCCAGGAACACTTTGCGGCCGGCTTCGGCATGCTCGAGCGCGCGCGCCAGCACCGGGCCCTCGTCGTGGGTCTTGCGCCACAGATATTCGCGCACGTAACCAAAACCCTGGCGATAGACGGAATCGCCGTAATAATTGGCGTCGAAGCCCAGAACCGGCTTGAAGGCGATGGCCGTCAGAAAGTGCATGATCGTGTGGACGACGTGCGGCTTCAGGCCCGCAGGGAAACGCTTGACCTCGGCCGGCTCGGCGGCGACGTGGCGCGCCTCCAGATAGACGCTGGGATCGCGCGGCAAGCGCGAGAAGCCGTTGACCCCGTCGCGCTCCAGCGTCACCCAATG
>Ga0075019_10002432_pt1 | contig 10602 bp, 10 predicted proteins | sample ColStrG_CSR_2013_FD_71473 | JGI IMG/M metagenome (GOLD analysis project Ga0075019, IMG submission 71473) | Freshwater sediment microbial communities in response to fracking from Pennsylvania, USA - Cold Stream Run_MetaG_CSR_2013 | ecosystem: Environmental > Aquatic > Freshwater > Creek >...
ATGCCGCATTTTCCAGCACGGGTTTTTACCGGACGAATCACAGCTACGCGTAGAACGAACTGCGCGACATGTGGGAGTACGAACTGGCATTGTCACCGGACGAAGTCGAGCAGATCACCGCGCATACTTGGGAGTTGTTGAGGACGCGCTATGCGTATTATTTTTTCAAACAGAATTGCGCGTATCGCATGTCCGAATTGCTGGGGCTGGTGATTGTGAACCATTGCTGTCGCCGTCTTTGCCTTGGTCCGTGCCGTCGTCGGTGTTCGATCATCTGATCAGGGTAAAACGCGATGGTAAGCCCCTGGTGCGCCAAGTCAAATGCATTCCTTCGTGCTTGAATCGTTAGCGCGAACAATATCACCGGCTCGATAAAGACCAGCAAAATATCGTGAGCGATTTCGTGGAGCGACATAGGGGGTTGGCGCAAACCGGCTATCCCTCATTGAATACGCCCGAGCAGACCGCGGTGGTCGATACCCTCAGGGATTATTACCAGTTCGCATTGTGGGTGCTAGCGATAACACTGACTACAAAACGCGCAAGCTTGACTTATTAATCGAACGTGTGCGCTTACCGGTTGTGAGCGAGGCAGAGGCGATGCAAGTGCCCGCTCAAAATGCGATGGTTTTACCTCCGCACGACGGTCCGCCATCCGGCCTGATTCGTATCGGCGGGCTGCAAAACAACAAACTCGGCACGGGCGAGACAGTGCAATTCCGTCCGGTTTATTTTGATAATCTGGAAACCGATGCCGGACGCATCGCCGATGCCAATCTAACCATGTTCGATGTGAGTGCCACGCATATCGCTGATCGTTGGCAGATACGCGATCTTGATCTGGTCAAGATCGCGCATTTGAACATCGCCGATACGCCTTTGCCCGGTGATGGCGGCTGGGCATGGCGCGTCAAATTCGGCGCGCAAAGTGAGAATATTGCCTGCATCAATTGTCTGATCGGAAAAGTCACGGGCGGCATAGGTAAGTCTGTAAAGTTAATCGACGATGCAGTGGTTTATGCGATGCTGGATGGCATCGCGCAAACTCGCTGTCTGGATTCTGGAACGCTGGGGGTGAGTCCCAGCCTGGGTTTGCTGGCTACGCCCGTCAAGGGTTGGAAGATCAGTCTGGTGTTGAATCGCCCACGTATTTGAATGGCAATCAAGCCAGCGCGCCGAAAATTGCCTGGGAGAACCGTTTCGGTTTCGCGCGTGATTGGGATGTGCGCATCAACTATTGCTACAGCGTTGCAAGCGAATGGCAAATGACGCTCTCGACGTATTGGTGATCAGCCACCCAAATACGCGCGCTGTACCGCGTTGCTTGCCAGCAGTTCATTCGATGTTCCGGCCAAGGCAATGGTACCGCTTTCCATCACATAACCACGGCTAGCGACTTGCAGGGCAAGTTTGGCATTTTGTTCCACCAGCAAAATGCTCATGCCTTGTTCGGAAATTTCCCGGATAGTCTGGAATATCTTTTTCACCATGAGCGGGGCAAGTCCCATACTGGGTTCATCCAGCATCAGCAAATGCGGGCGGCTCATCAGGGCGCGCGCCATCGCGACCATCTGTTGTTCGCCACCTGAGAGGGTTCCAGCCAGTTGTTCTTTGCGTTCGGCCAGACGCGGGAACAATTCAAACATATGCATCAAGTCGGCGGCGATCTCGATCTTATTGTGGCGGCTGTATGCGCCCATCTGCAGGTTTTCGGTGATGTTGAGGCGGGCAAATATACCGCGACCTTCCGGCACCAGTGCGATACCCTGAGCTACGCGCTGATGTGCGGCGATCTCGTTCAGATCCTTGCCGTCATAGTGAAGCTGGCCGCTGTTCGGCTTCAGCAAACCAGCTAAAGTCTTGAGCGTAGTGGTCTTGCCCGCGCCGTTGCTCCCGATGAGGGCTACCAATTCGCCGGGAGCGATTTCCAAATGGATGCCCTTGACCGCGCGTATACCGCCGTAAGAGACGTGCAAATCACGGACTTGCAGCAAAGGGTCAGTCATCGTCATCTCCCAGATAGGCGGCAATCACGGCGGGATGATTACGCACATTTTCCGGCACATCCTCGGCGATCTTTTTGCCGTAATCCAGCACCGCGACACGGTCGCACAGCCCCATGATGAGATTGACATCGTGCTCGATGAGCAGCACGGTGATACCTGTCGCGCGTATGGCTTGCAACAGCACCTTCAGGCCTTCGGTCTCGGTGCTATTCATACCCGCGGCGGGTTCGTCGAGTGCAAGCAGCAAAGGCTCGGTCGCCAACGCGCGGGCGATCTCCAGGCGGCGCTGTTCACCGTAAGCCAGATGTTTTGCGAGCGTCTGAGGAGGTTTGCTGATGCCCACATAGCGCAACAATTCCTGGGCGCGCTGCGTGATCGCCTGTTCTTCATCCCGGGTCTTGCGATTGCGCAGCAAGGCTCCGAACACACCGGCTTTGGTCCGAACATGTCGGCCTATCATCACGTTCTCCAGCGCGCTCAGATTGTCAAACAGGCGGATGTTCTGAAAGGTGCGAGCGATACCAGCTTGCGCCAGCACGTGCGGCTTGCAGGCTTGATAGCGATGCCCGTCGAACTCGAATTGTCCTGCGCTGGGCTGGTATAGCCCGGTGATGACATTGAACAGCGTGGTTTTACCCGCGCCATTAGGGCCGATCAAGCCGTAGATCTCACCTCGTTCGATGTGCAGGGACACATCGCTGAGCGCGCTGAGTCCGCCGAATTGTTTGCTGATGCGGGAAAGTTGCAGCAGGGTGGTCATACTGTTTCGGTTGTTTCATCGGATTGCAGTTCGCGTCTGCGCACGCGCGATGGCCATAGGCCTGCCGGGCGATATAGCATCACCGCGATCAGCGCGAAACCGAACAACAACATGCGCAAACTCTCGGGGTCTATCAGGATCTTCCCGAACAAACTTTGCTGCAATGGCACTACGCTGTGCCGCAAAATCTCCGGCAACAGCGCCAGCAATATTGCACCCAAAATCACGCCGGCGATGTTACCCATGCCCCCTAGCACCACCATGCACAACACCATGATGGACTCCATGAGGCTGAAACTCTCGGGACTGACGAAACCCTGAAAGCCTGCGAATAACGTCCCCGATATACCGCCGAACATTGCTCCCATGGCGAACGCCAGCAGCTTGAGGTTGCGCGTGTTGATACCCATCGCTGTCGCAGCGATCTCATCCTCGCGTATCGCCATCCAGGCGCGGCCGACACGGGACTTTTCCAGACGGTGCGAGATGCCGACGACCACCGCCGTGCATGCCAGAAACAAATAAAAATACAGATGTACCGATGGTAGTGCGATACCGAAAATATTCTGTGTGACATTCAACGATACGCCCGCCACGGCAATGGGATCGATGCGGCTGATACCTTGCGGGCCGTTGGTCAGATTGAGTGGCGCATTGAGGTTGTTCAAAAAGATGCGAATGATCTCGCCGAAACCCAGTGTGACGATGGCAAGGTAATCGCCGCGTAAACGCAGGGTAGGTGCGCCCAGCAATACTCCGAACCCCCCCGCCACCAAGGCAGCCAGCGGCAGGACAACAAAGAACGAAAGATGAACACCATCGGGAAAGAGTATCGGAAATGCCAGTGCCAGATGCGGTGAACCGGTCAGCGCATAGCAATACGCTCCCACTGCGAAGAACGCGATGTAACCCAGATCGAGCAGTCCCGCATAGCCGACCACGATGTTCAATCCCAGTGCCAGCATGATGTAGAGCATCGCGAAATCCACGATGCGCACCCAACCTCGACCGAGCAGTGCGTCAGTGACGAAGGGCAACAGCAACAGTGCAGCGAGCATCAACCAGAATAGCTTTCTGGAATTGCGTTTATCGAAAAAATTCATTGTGTAAAACCCTCGCAGAAGCGTTGCGAGCAGCTCGAAGCGCAAGGAGCCGCACAGTGAATGACGAAACATACCGTGTGGGTAGGTAAGGAGTGAGCGCGCACGCGACACAGCGATTTGGGCGCGCAGTAGCTTGTGCGAGGCATTTTAAGCACGTTCGGCAATGCGTTCTCCCAACAACCCGGAAGGTTTTAAGACAAGAACCGCAATCAGTGCGAAGAATGCGAACACATCCTGATAGTTGCTCCCCAGGAATCCGCCGGTCAGATCACCGATGTAGCCCGCGCCCAGACTTTCGATCAAACCCAGCAACAATCCACCTAACATTGCCCCGCGCAAGTTACCGATACCGCCCAGTACTGCAGCAGTAAAGGCTTTCAAACCGAGCAGGAAACCCATGTAATAGTGCGCCAGCCCGTAGTTGGCACTGACCATCAGCCCGGCGATGGCGGCGAGTGCCGAACCCAGCATGAAGGTGATGGAGATCACACGGTTGATATCCACCCCCATCAGTTGCGCTGCGTGTTGATTCTCCGCGACGGCGCGCATGGAGCGACCCAGACGGGTGTGGTGAACGACCATCATCAATCCCGCCATGATAAGGAGTGCTAGCACGACAATCGCGATCTGAACGTCGTTGATGATCGCACCTCCGAAGGTGTGGGTTGCATTGGCAAACAGGACGGGGAAGGGGTGATAGCCGCGCCCCCAGATTATCATCGCCAGATTTTGCAACAGGATGGAAATACCTATCGCGGTGATGAGGGGAGCGAGGCGCGGGGCATGACGCAAGGGTCGGTAAGCGAGGCGTTCTATGCCGTAGCCCAGCGCCATACAACCGGCGATCGCCAGTACGACGCTGATGGGCAGTGCCAGCAATGGCGAGACATCCCAACCCAACAATAGCCCCAGCGCGGAGAGACTCAGCATCGCGCCTACCATCACCACTTCACCATGTGCGAAATTGATCAGGCCGAGGATGCCGTAGACCATGGTATAGCCAAGCGCGACCAAGGCATAGACACTGCCTTGCACCAGCCCATTGACTATTTGTTGCAAGAATATATTCATGGTCGGCAAATAAAAACGACACGGGTTGCGTGTCGTTTGAGATTACATCTGTATCGGATCAATGGGCCGCGCCCAGCGTTTCCAATGCTTGCCATTTGCCTTGTTGAACCTGGTACATGGTGATGGCACCGCCCAGCAGATCGCCTTTCTCATCGAATTGTATCCTGGCGGTGATGCCATCCAGACTGATCTTCGCTAGTTCCGGCAAGTACTTCGCTGGTTCTACCGAATCCGCTTTCTGCATTGCAGCAATCATCACGTTCACCGCGTCATAGCAATAGGGTGCATACAGCTGTATGGGTTGATATTTGGCGACGAAGCGCGTCTCGAATTCTTTGCCACCGGGCATCTTGTTCAACGGCACGCCGGGCAGAGAAGCATAGCTGCCTTCCGCCGCATCTCCTGCGAGCTTGATATATTCGGGCGTGTAGCCACCGTCGCCCATCATGAATTTGACGTTGAGTGCGAGCGCTTTGATCTGCTTGGACATCGGCCCGGCCTGGGGATCCATGCCGCCGTAGAACAACAAATCGGGTTGCTTGCCTTTAACCGAAGTCAGGACGGCGGTGAAATCCACCGCCTTGTCGTTGGTATATTCGTGAGCCACGATCTCTGCCCCGGAGGCTTGCGCGGCTTTGATGAATTCGTCGGCTAATCCCTGACCGTAGGCCGTGCGGTCATCGATCACGGCGATCTTCTTCGCGCTCAGATTCTTGGCAGCGTATTCACCCAGCACCTTGCCCTGTTGCGCATCATTGGCCATCACGCGGAACGCGGTCTTGAATCCTTGTGCGGTGTAATTGACGGCGGTCGCCGAAGGCGAGATTTGTGCGATACCGTTGTCGTTATAGATTTTCGATGCGGGTATGGTGGTACCGGAATTTAGATGGCCGATCACGCCGTTGACTTTATCGTCGACCAGTTTTTGCGCCACGATGGTTGCGGTCTTGGGGTCGGCCTGGTCGTCCTCGCTTATGAGTTCGAAACGGATTTTGTGACCGCCGATAACGATGCCTTTGGTGTTGGCGTCGTCGATGGCCATGCGTGTGCCGCTTTCGTTGTCTTTGCCTATATGAGCCTGATTGCCGGTGAGCGGGGCGGCAGAACCGATGCGTACGACTTGTTCGCCCGAAGCGTTGGAGTCTGAATTATTTGCTTTGTTGCAACCTGCGAGTGCGAGCCCGGCGGTGAACAACAACAGCGTCGAAACGGAACGTAGTGACATGGTTGATCCTCATAGAAACCTCAGGGGATTATGCGGATGCGCTGCCTGACTTGTCAATTTATTGCGAATTAACCAGAACATCACTTACGGCGAAATTCTTTTGAGCTCAGTCCAGAATCGGGGGCAACCATAAAATAAAGGCGGCCCAGCAGGCCGCCTTTAACATCGACTAACACCGAAAGTGTTTAGATCTTACCTGCTTTAACAGCAGCAAAAAGTGCAGCTGCCGCCTCATCTTCGTGGCCCTTGATAAGGGTGTTATATTGACTTGTCATAACGGCTGCTTGTTTTTTCCATTTCTCGTTCGACCCGGCTACTTTACGATCTTCCACTTTGAAGCCAGACTTAAAAACTCCTGCCAGGGTTTTTTCATCGCCATATTTCTCTGCAACTGTTTTCCAATCAGGCCCTACAACATCTTTACCAACTGCATGGCAAGCCTTGCATGCCCCAGTTGAGAAGTTACCAGCCATTGCGCTACCTGCAACCATCAATCCTGCTGCAACCATCATGCTTACGATAATAGATTTCATGCTTTCCCCATTTGTGATTATTGAAAATAAAAAAGAAGGATATTGGCCTTCGAAGCGGATTGTAAACAACCCAGTCGATTTTAAGCAACCGATAAAACGTTACATACCGGCTTAATCGGACAAACCTTTGGATAACCCAAGGACAAATTCTACCAGGCTCTTGATGTCTTCCTGTTTACGGCCACCAGGGTCATTGGCAGGCATAGGCATATCTCCCCATATTCCGGAGCCTCCTTTGGATACTTTTTGGATCAGGCGAATCTCTGCTCCTGCATCGTCTCGATATTTTTTGGAAACATCCATCCAGGCGGGGCCGATGATTTTTTTGTCGATCGCATGGCAATCAGTGCAACGATTTTTTCTTGCCAGGTCCGGCATGGTTGCAGCTTTGCCGCTGGTTGCCAGGCAAAGTGACGCAACCATTGCCAGAACAATCGCTCTCATTTCATTTTCCTGTGCTGATTTTTGATGTCGAAAGGCCGCAAAAAATACATGGGAAATATACCTTAATGGCCATTCTAATGACAAGGTTTTATTTTTGAATCTCACGTGGCACGTCGAAACGATGGATACAAAAAACCCCGCCTAAGCGGGGTTTTGACTAAAAAACTTAGCAGATCTTTACATCATGCCTTCCATGCCACCCATACCGCCGCCCATACCACCACCGGCAGATGGTTTGTCTTCCGGCAACTCAGCAACCATGCAAGCCGTGGTCAACATCAGCCCCGCGATAGAAGCAGCGTTTTGCAAGGCGACGCGCGTTACCTTGGTTGGATCGACCACACCCATCGCCAACATATCGCCATATTCGCTACTGGCGGCGTTGTAGCCAAAGTTATTGCTCTTGCCTTCCAGTACCTTGTTAACGACCACTGACGGTTCGTCACCGGCATTTTGTACGATAGCGCGCAACGGAGATTCCATGGCACGCAATACGATCGTGATTCCCGCATCCTGGTCATGGTTGTCGCCTTTGATTTTTGCTACCGCAACCTTGGCGCGCAGCAATGCCACGCCGCCTCCAGGGACGATGCCTTCTTCAACTGCCGCGCGCGTGGCGTGCAATGCATCCTCAACGCGTGCTTTCTTTTCTTTCATCTCGACTTCGGTTGCAGCACCGACTTTGATGACTGCCACACCGCCAGCCAGCTTGGCTTTGCGTTCTTGCAATTTTTCTTTGTCGTAATCGCTGGTCGATTCCTCAGCTTGCTTGTTGATCTGGCTGATACGACTTTTGATGGCGTCTTCCTTGCCGGCACCGTCGATGATGATGGAATTATCTTTACCCACTTCGATGCGTTTTGCTTGGCCCAGTTCAGCGAGCGTTACTTTTTCCAAGGTCAGACCGACTTCTTCAGCGATCACCGTACCGCCAGTCAAAATCGCAATGTCTTCGAGCATGGCTTTGCGACGGTCGCCAAAGCCAGGAGCCTTGACAGCAACAGTCTTCAAAATGCCGCGTATGTTATTCACGACCAGTGTGGCTAACGCTTCACCATCGACATCCTCGGCGATGATCAGCAATGGGCGGCCGGATTTTGCGACTTGTTCCAGGGCTGGTAGCAGATCCCGAATGTTGGAGATCTTCTTGTCGTGCAACAGGATGTAGGGGTTTTCCATCGCAACCAATTGACGATCCTGGTTGTTGATGAAGTAGGGTGAAAGATAGCCGCGGTCAAACTGCATACCTTCAACGATATCCAGCTCGTCTTCCAGGCCGGTACCGTCTTCAATGGTAATGACGCCTTCTTTGCCAACTTTTTCCATCGCGGCAGCAATCTTTTCGCCTATTACTGTGTCCGAATTGGCCGAGATGCTGCCCACTTGCGCAATTTCCTTGCTGGTGGTGCATGGTTTGGATAGATTTTTCAGTTCCTCAATCGCAGCGATTACAGCCTTGTCGATGCCACGCTTCAGGTCCATCGGGTTCATGCCCGCAGTCACGAACTTCATACCTTCCATCACGATGGCTTGTGCCAACACGGTTGCGGTGGTGGTACCGTCACCCGCAACATCAGAGGTCTTGGAAGCGACTTCCTTGACCATTTGCGCGCCCATGTTCTCGAACTTGTCTTTTAGTTCGATCTCCTTGGCAACGGATACGCCGTCTTTGGTGATTGTCGGTGACCCGTAGGAACGATCCAAAATTACGTTGCGTCCTTTAGGACCCAGAGTGACTTTGACTGCGTCGGCCAGAATGTTTACACCAACTACCATTTTTGCACGAGCTGAGTCGTGGAACTTTACGTCTTTAGCTGCCATGTTTATTTCTCCTGAATTTTTTGTGTTGATTAAGCTTCGACCACGCCGATGATGTCATCTTCGCGCATGGTCATATATTCTTCGCCGTCTATCTTGAAGGTTTGTCCGGCGTATTTGCCGAAAAGTATGGTGTCGCCGACCTTGACGTTCAAGGCATGCAACTTGCCATCATCGCTTATCTTGCCGTTGCCCACAGCAACGATCTTGCCTTGATCCGGTTTTTCAGTAGCGGCATCAGGGATAACGATGCCAGAGGCGGTCTTGCGTTCTTCTTCCATACGTTTAACGATCACGCGGTCGTGCAAAGGACGAATTTTCATACTGAGTCTCCTAATGATGAGGGGTTAAATGGTGGAGGCGGAGTTTAGCACTCTCTACCTGCGAGTGCCAAATTGGGACGGATTATCTGATTTCAAGTGCCGGTCGAAAAAACAGCACATGTGATTAAGCATGCGGGTATAGCGAATAAAGCGTTGTGTTAAACCTTTTCAGGTAGCGCTATTTTGTTATCGGTGCTGAACTGATAGTCGTGAAATACATGTTCGGCGCTCAAGCTTTGATACGTTCCATCCGCATTACGATGCGAGGTGTCTTTGAGACGATATGTGTAATGGCCGCAAGTCCAGCAATCATAATTGCGCATGTGCGTGCACAAACAGGTTTTTTCCTTGACCGAGATTTTCTTTTCATCGGGATGCAGTGCTACTTCGGCGTTATACGCGTCGATATAAGCACAATGCCCATTGGCATCCAGCAAATAGCCGTAAGCTTCGCAATTCGGTCGTATTCCCGCGCCGATAGACGGACTAGTGCTGATCATGCGCATCGGATAACCGGTAGGTGAAGTGTTGTTCACTTCCATTTGTTCTTCCGTGGCTTTGAAATATTCCTGCCTAACCTTTTCCGGTATCCCGCATTCCTTGGTAACGGTAAAGCGCGTGGCAACCTGTACACCGGCGCAGCCGGCTTCCAAAAATCCCACCGCATCTGTGCCCGTAAAAATACCACCCGCCGCAATCACCGGTATGTCCAGGTGTTCGGCCTTCAAGTGCGCCAGAATTTCCGTGACGATGGTGAGTAAGTCATATTCCGCCCAGTCCATGCCGAAACCCAAATGGCCGCCGGCCAAGGGACCTTCGACTACGATGTAATCGGGCAGGCGATTGAGTCTTGAGGTTTTGCGCAAGAACAATTGCAGAGCGCGTAATGAGGAGACGATGATGCCCAGTTTTGCATCGCGAAAGCGGGGATTGTCTTTCATCAAATCAAACGAACCCAAATGCAGCCCGGCACTCAGGGTGATGCCATCGATACCGGCATCCAGCGCACCATTCAGCCTCACGCGCAAGGTTTCGCGCGGTGAGTTCATGGTCAGCTTTTCCATGCAGTTGACAAAGATCATGCCGTCACCGCGCTTGGCTTCCATGGTTTTGCCAACATGCAAACGGGTGGACTCGGCAACCTGCACCAGGTCGAACTGCACGATAGATTTGTCCGCGATCTCGATATTCAACTTGTATTGTTTTTGTTTTTCGCTGACGAATTTGGTCTTGTAACGACGGTCAGCCACGGTAGGCAACATGGCATCGGAAATATGCCCGATCCCGCCCAGACGCGCCACTTCCAAAGCCAGTTGGGC
>Ga0075019_10002434_pt1 | contig 10599 bp, 7 predicted proteins | sample ColStrG_CSR_2013_FD_71473 | JGI IMG/M metagenome (GOLD analysis project Ga0075019, IMG submission 71473) | Freshwater sediment microbial communities in response to fracking from Pennsylvania, USA - Cold Stream Run_MetaG_CSR_2013 | ecosystem: Environmental > Aquatic > Freshwater > Creek >...
ATACCAGGCAAGCCAGCGGACCGGGTGAGGAAATGGGATTTCACTGCATGCGTTTGCAGAATATCCGGGTGCAGTCGCTTGATAGCGTCTCCCAAAAGGCGGGGAACTTCTTTGTCAAAGGGGCCGCGCTCCGGTATGGTTTCCAATGGCAGTCCGAGATCGCGAACAGTTCGGACAAACTGATTGTCGCTGTTGCCCCGAGTGAAGGTCGCGATGGAGGTCAAGACATTCGACTCTTTGGCGAGACGTGCGAAGTCCAGCAGATTCTTAGCCGGTCCGGTAATGGAGTAGGCCTCTATTATGGCCAGCAGGCGAAGTGGAGCCATGATCAGGAGATTGAGGTCGTCAGGGCGACAGGCTGACGTTGGGGAAAACGTTTTTCCACCAAGTCACGCAGTCGTAAGGCGGGTCTTTCCACAAGAACATAGGAAAGCCAGCCACAAATGATAGAGAACAGGAGATTCATAGGGAACTGCCCCCACCAGGTATCTCCAAAACGAAATTGCGTGCAGAACAACTGCTGCCAAAGATAAATTGAGTAACTTAAAACTCCGATGCGCCGAATGAATCGAAGTTCAAGAAACCTTCCGGCCATGGTTTCGGGCATCCGTACAACCCAATCGATCAACAGAGCGATGAGGATATTTTCGAGCGGAATACCAACGACGAGATGAATGCGCGGCCACTGAAACAAGCTATTGCAAAATAGAATGCCAACCGGAAGCGTATACGGTAAGGCGGAGTGCAGATAATCCTGGTAAAGTTTCTGACTGCCAAGCCAGCCCCGTATTCCCGCCAATAAGCACCCCACGGCAAGACCATCGCAGCACGCCTCAAAGGGCTTGGTAATGATCTGTCCTGCTGGATAAATGTGGAGCACCAGATAAGTAAAGCGGATCCAGGGCACAATGCAGATGACTGCAAAAGCAAAATACATAGACCGCTTGGGGCCGGAAAAGGCCATGACAGCCGGCCAAATGAAATAAAACTGCTCTTCCACCGCCAGTGACCAGAGATGGCCCATTTGCCAGCCATGCTCCCTGGAGTAATTCATGGTGTAAGTGACGGCGTACAGGAACTCTTTGGCTTCCAAGGCAAGTCCCCCGAAGAACACGATTAGCCCGATGACGGCAATGTAGAAGTAGCAAGGGGGGAGTATTCGAAAACAACGGCGCGTATAAAAATGCCCGAGTGATATCGAGCCATATTTTTTACCTTCACGCAATAATAAAGTAGTAATCAGAAAGCCGGAGATGACGAAGAAGACACGCACTCCTAGATCTCCAAGATCACAGTATTCCAACCAGTGAATCATTGACTTACTGAGGAAGTGTTTCGAATAGCTCATATGAACAGACAACACAAGCAAAAGCGAAACTGCGCGCAATCCATCCAGACCTGGAATTCGACCTGACTGATCAGTGAGCATCTTAAGAAATAGTGACTACTCAGGGTAACACTCACCAGTTGAGGGGGCAGCTACGGCGCGGTCTGTCGTGAACCACGGCTCGGGGTGACTTGAATGAGACAATCAACGGGTGGGACAACGGTAAGGAGCCGGGCACTTCATACCTTAGGTATTCAACCATCTCCAACCAGTTGCATTTTTAAAATGAGGCTTTCGTGACGACTGAAATAGTGCCGCTTTGCGTCGATCTCGACGGCACCCTCCTTCAAACTGACCTCCTTTGGGAATCAGCCTTCCAGTTCTTGCGGAACAACCCAGCTCGGTTTTTTGATTTGGTTCGCTGGACATTGCAAGGCCGTGCCCAACTGAAACGGCAACTCGCGCTCAACTCTGGCCTTGACGTGGCGTTGCTGCCCTTGAACGAACCTCTCGTCGAGTGGCTCAGATTACAAAAGAGTGCGGGCCGCCCCCTCATTCTCTGTACGGCAGCAGACCAACAGTTGGCTTTACAGATCGCAGACCGTGTGGATCTGTTTGAGGAGGTCCTCGCCAGCGATGGTCATCTCAACCTGAAGGGCAGCAAGAAGGCTGCCCTCCTTTACCAGCGTTTTGGCAATCTGTTTGACTACGCAGGGAACTCACTCTCAGATCAAAAGATCTGGAATATATGTCGAAACATTATCGCGGTGAGAGCCCCCTGGTGGCTTATCCCGAGCCTCCGCAAGACTGGCCGACTCGAAGCCACCTTTTCCAACAAGTTATCCTGGGCATTTATCCTCCGCCGCACGTTGCGCATGCATCAGTGGAGTAAGAATGTTCTCATCTTCACGCCTCTTCTAGCGTCGCACCGTCTCTACGAACCGGGGCGTCTGCGCCCCGTTTTATTGAGCGCCATCGCCTTTTCACTGATTGCTTCGGCAACGTACATGGCGAATGATCTTCTGGACCTTACTTCAGATAGAAGACATTCCCGGAAGCGATTCCGGCCTCTCGCTGGTGGAGACTTTCCATTGTCTTTAGCGGTTCCATTCCTACTGCTCCTCGCGGGTGCGGGGATCGGGCTATCCATACTCACGGCCAACCGCTGGGTGCCGCTCTTAGTTGCAGGCTATGCTCTAACTTCCCTCACTTATTCAGCATTCTGGAAGAGAAAGGTCCTTGTGGATGTATTCGCACTCTCTGGTTTTTATACCTTGCGTGTCATCCTCGGCGGTGTTGCCGCCGGGGTCGCGCCTTCGGGCTGGTTCCTGTCGTTTTCGGTATTTCTCTTTCTCAGCTTGGGTCTCGCCAAGAGAGCGACAGAGCTCTATCCGCTCCTAGCACGGACCGAGCAAGATATACCCATTGCGGGGCGTGGTTATAGGGCGGCGGACTTTCTGGCTGTTTTCTCCTTCGGGGTCGCCGCTACCTTTTCCTCGATACTGGTGCTGGCTCTTTACTTACGAAGCCCCGAAGTACGAATTCTGTACAAGCGACCAGAAATCCTCATGGGGTTGTTTCCTCTCGTACTCTTTTGGCTCATGCGGGTTTGGATGAAGGCTGGTCGGGGTGAACTTCATGACGACCCGATCATCTTCGCGCTGAAGGACCGGTTGACATGGCTCTTGGGTGCGGTTGGACTTCTTATCCTCTGGTCTTCCGCCGTCTTATAGTTTCTGTACCGCAGGACGGTTCAGGGCGTGCCTTCGGCTGGCTGAAGCTGCAACTGCTGCCGCATATAGTTCAGCAATAACGCAATAACCAAAGGAATCAACGCATCGAATTGTCGGACCTCGTTCGCTTGGCCCACGGCGAATGTGACAGCCAAGAAGACCGCCAGTCCTGTATACCAAGCCCGCTGGAGAGCCTGCTCGGCGTAGAAGCTCGCAATCACTGTACACAGGAAAAGGACCGGCAATACCAGGATGGCGTCCAGCATCCTGTCGTCGCGGGCGTGCGTCAGGATCTGTGCGTTTAGCAAGATATTCATCTGCGCGATTCTCTTCGTGGGATATAGCCAGTTAAGAAGCAACCGAGCCGCGGCATGTGCCACGAGAGCGACCGAGGCGGTGGTGATGACCACACGACGATTTGACGATTGCCACATAGCCACGGCAGACACCGGCACCAGCAGCAGGATGTTCTCGTGATTCAAAGTGCCGATGAACACGACAGCCACCAAAAGGACGTAATACCTGCGCCAGATTGCCCAAAGTCCGAGTGACCAGAAGAAGACCATGGCAATGTCATAGAAAGTGAAATACGTGAATGTTGGTGCCAGCAGCAGTACCAGCAATACTGGCCCGAGCCAGGAGAGGCGCTTTCCTATGAATAAGGCCGACCAAGTCCGAGTCATGAATACAGCCGCGATCAAGGCAATGCCTTGGGTTGCCAAAAACAGCCTGTGTACTGGCATTGAATGGATGGCCCGAAGCAGCCAAGCAAGCCAAACCATTAACAACCTGGTTCCAAATACAGGTAGCTGACCTGGCTTGTTCACTATGGTGTCCAGGGGGTACCACGAACCTTCAAAGCCTGCTTTGGTCAATAACAGAAAGAGAGTCAGGGCACAAGCCGTCGTGATGCTGAACGAGAGAACATCATGCGCTCTTTCCCTAAACCGTTGCCGGTTAGACCATATCGCCAAAAGCAAAGTTAGACCCGCAGCTGTTATCGCCGCCAGGAGCCAGACTGACTGACTTGCCTGTTGAATCTCCTGGGCAGAAGACGGCACGATGTCTCTTCGGTACTCCGATGCAAAGATCAACTCTTGCAGGGGGAGCCTTAGATGGGCCGCCGCGAGGATCCCAAACACTATCGAAGCTGCCAAAAACACAACTGTGAAGAATCGGTACGCGTGTTTCATCAGTTTCTAGGGGCGAACTTGTGAGTATCGCAAATCATCACCTCAATGCAACGGCAAAGCGAAATCGCTAAGCGCCAATCCACAACTTGTACAGTAGCTTGCTGGTCGAGCGGCTTTAAATTCACTGATGGTCGGGTATGAGGTGTATACTGAATGGCTCAAAGTTCACTATGACCCGCCATCGTGTAGCTGAATACAGCATTACATCATCCCGGCCTTCTTCCGACTACATACCTACTCTAGATGGATGGCGTTGTATCGCAATCTCACTTGTTCTCTTTGCGCACAGCTGTGCGTGGCTGGGATTCGGTACCGCCAAATTAGCTCGCTGGTTACACTATCCGGCGATTACGCTCCACATTGGAAGAGCTGGACTAACGGGCGTAATTGTTTTTTTTTGTATTAGTGGCTTTCTCATTACCAGACGTCTGATTGATCAAGGCATATCCTTAAGAGACTTTTACATACGCCGTGCATTCCGGATCTTGCCGCCTGCCTTAGTCTATCTGACCGTTATTGCCCTCTTAGGTCTTTTCAAACTCATTACTGTAGACCCCAGACAGATTGTCGCGGCGTTGTTTTTCTGGCGTAATTATCTAGACGACAGCAACGCCTTCTATACGGGACACTTCTGGTCGTTGTCGATTGAAGAGCAGTTTTACATGATTTGGCCTCTCTTATTGAGATGGACTGGTGTGACAAGCGCTCGCGTGTTTGCAAGTTTAGGCATTGTGGGCGTAGTAACCTGGCGGCACCTGCATTTCCCTTTATCGCCTTTCGCCTATTTCTACACAGAAATGCGGCTGGATGCCATCCTGTGTGGATCCCTCATGGCGCTCTCTTGGCAGACCATCAAGCCAGTGGCGCAAAAGGCTTCAGCTGTTGTGATGCTTGCGGTCTTGGTCGGCTTTTGGGCTGCAGATTTGTGGAGCGTTGAATTGCAGGGGACCGCTGAGTTGATACAGGCGGTCCTCATCTGCTCGCTAATAGCGATGACAGTCGCAAATCCAGTCTGGAGTGTATCGAGGATACTCGAAACACGAGCAATCACATGGGTGGGAAGATTGTCCTACAGCATCTACTTGTGGCAGCAACTATTTTTCATGCCAGCTCAAACTGCACGGTGGCAATTACCATTCCGGTTTGTGGGTATTATTGGCCTCGCTTGGTTAAGTTACACCTTCGTTGAGCGTCCCTTAATTGCAGTGGGTCGTCGCTTGATAGATTCCACGCGCTCGGGTGACAAAAGCTCTCCCAGTCATTCGGTCTAACCGGGTCCTCGATGTGCGGTATCTGCGCCAATACAAAGTAGGCGAGCTACGCCGAGCGATCCCGCATACCAGTGAGCCAACGCGCACGAAGCGCCAGAAACGGGTATTCAATCAAGCTGAAGGTAAAGGCCGCGAAGGCGAGGCAGCAGAATAAGGACATCCCGTAACAGAACCACAGCGTAAGCCCCCCCTGTTCTGGATGAAATCTGCCCAGAACCACCTCGAGCCGGGGTAGCAAGCCAAAGTGATTGAGATAGAGTCCATAAGACAGACGGCTGACGATATAGAATCCCCGCCATGCGAGGAACCTCGGCGTACGGGAGATGTCCGAGCCGAGCAGAGTTGCACCGCCAAAAATCAGAGCAAGGGCGGTGAAGTTGAACAGCAGTCGGTTCACCGCGTATAGAAGAACTCCCGTGACGGCCATCGCCAATGCGCATCCCAACGCGCTTCGAAGGGACGCCAATACTCGTGGACGGAACACTGTCAGCCAGGCCAGAAATAGTCCGGAAAACAGCCCGTCGCAGTGTGTGTGAATCGGAAAGTATAAGACTTGTTGGAGGGCTCTGAGGGGTAATGGGGAATGACTGACGACCCATATCCGGCATGCAATGGTGATCGTCAGTCCCGCCGCCGGCACCATCCACAGCCAACCAGCGTCGACCTTTCGAGCCAGGAAATATAGGCACACGGGCGTGATGATATAAAACTGTTCCTCGGTAGAGAGTGACCAGCCTCCACCGATCTGACAGTGGAAATAATTCGACAGGAAGGTCACATCCGCAAGTAGGCCGCTCACGGGGCGCCCGAAGAAGATCACCTCAAGCAACAACAATGCAGCCAAACTGAAATACAGGGGCCATATACGGAACCCGCGGCGTAAAAGGAACTCACCGACCCGGATGGTCCCGGTACGCTTCAATTCTTTCCAAAGCTGTAGGCCGATCAGAAATCCGCTCAGGACAAAAAACAAGTCCACCCCGGTCCACGAGTAGTAAACCGGAGCTCCCCCCATACCGGGAGGTAAGTGAAACTCCGCCGCGAAATGCCCGCTGAACACCAATAGGATGGCTAAACTTCGCAATACATCCAGAGCAGGAAGATTACCGACTGGAGGAACGAACAGCGCGCGAAGGCCATCTTTCAAAAGATTGACCGGGCGGAGGCTATTCTCCGTGGATCCATTCACGCCGTCTCCTCCAGGCTAGGGCTGCCCCCACGACGGAGCCTCTGCAAGAACTGCCAATACGGGATAATCTTTCCACGGAAAAATACGATCATCACAAGCCCGTACACCGATGCACCAATCAGAATCTCAGCGAACAGGGTTGTGTAGAGGGACAGATGGAGTAAGTGGAGCCCTCTTCTAACAGCAATGAGGCTGGCCGCCATACCCGCACAACTGAATAGAATGGGAAACAGACCCTTCAAATAATCGCCCCAACTGAGCCCGATCTGACGGAAAAGAATAAATGCGGCAGGTAGCGCCGTAAGCGGAGCGGAAATCACCCAAGCTGCTGCAACTCCAGTTACCCCATTCAGGCGGGCACCGATGAAAAACGCGATGGGCATGACAAGCAGATTCAAGAACGAGAGGCGCATAGTGTACTTCGTGAGTCGCTGTGAGATCAAGATCTGCGTAATCAGGCTATTCATCGTGGAAATGATCATATACACGGCGAGCCAGGAAAGAGGACCTACGGCTGCGCTCCACTTGTCACCTAAAATCACCTTCACGGCCTCCGGGCCGAGCACAACAATGCCGGTCATGGCGGGCACGATGAATAAGTTCAATATGTCCGCCAGCATCATGAAATAGCGTCTTACCAGAGGAAGGTCGGACTGGACATTCGCAAATAGAGGGCCGGCCGTGCGCATGACAAGCATGGCAAGCTTTTCGGCCGGAGCACTGGCAAGACTCCATGCCATCCGATAGGTTCCGAGAGCGGAATCCCCGAGCATTCGGCCAGTTGCCAGAATATCGGAGTGACCCAGGGCCGTAGTAGCAAGGTTACCGAAAGCAGACTGCCGGGAGAACTCCAGCGGTTGGCCAATTTGTTTCCACTTCGGCCATGCGAAGCCGATGGGTTTCCAAGCAAAGATTATGATCGCGTTGCTAGCCTTTCCCAGCAGCACACCCAGCACCAATGCCCAATAACCCCATCCGGCTAGCGCGGCCAGAACAGTCACTATCGCTTGCACAAGATACAACGCGCCCTCAGCGAGGGAAAGGCGCCTATAGTCCATGTCTCGCTGCAACAACCCCGTTGGCACGGCTGAGAGGCCAGTCAAGAAAAACGTCAGATTCGTAACAACAATCACAGGGACCAGATCTGGCCGATGAAAGAATCTTGCAATCAGGGGCGAACAGACTACGGTAAAAGCATAAATGCCCGAGCAGAGAATAAACGAAAACCCATGCAACTGGTGGATGACATCTTCGCTCATTTCATTAATGTGCAGCACGGCACCGCCGACACCGAACTCAGCCATTGTGTTGGTGATTGCAAAGAAGAGGCCAGCCATTTCACCAATCCCGTAGTCCTCCCGTTTCAGGAGCCTGGCGGTGACCAGAAGAGAGGCCCAGGTGAATACCTGAGTGATCCATTTCGCGCCCGCGGTCCAAGCTACGCCCTTGGCAATTCGAGAGTCGAGACTTTGCACCTTAAGCGGTTCTTCCGGACTTTGATCCACGGTCACGGGGCTTCACCAACCATTCGGGTGAATGCTGCCACGTAAGCGGCATCTGTGAATGACTGTGCTATTTCCAGACTCTTCCGTCCCATGCGGTTCCGAAGGGCCGGATCAGACAACAGCTGTTTCAGTCTTTGCGCGAGTAGCGCGGTATTACCATTCGGCACGACAAAACCGTTCTCTCCTTCGTGAATCACGAAGGGAATCCCGGCCACATCCGAACCAACCAGCGGAAGACCCACAGCCAAGCCTTCCAGTAGGATTCTTGGTAGACCCTCATTTCGACTTGGCAGTAGCATCAGAGCAGCCCCTCTGTTTAATGCCATCAGTTTGTCATGAGGGACCGCATTGAGAATCTCAATCTGCGGTGTGTCGGCGGCCAGCCGTTGCGGGATGCCATCAGGGAAAAAGCCAACGATCTTCAGCCTGGAAGAAGGAAAGTCAGAGGCAATACTCTTGAATGCTTCTATGGCGATGTCGACCCCTTTCCGGTACCAAGGGTGGCCAGCCAAGATGATGTAAAGCTCCTCACTTTCCGAATGCTCGCCGACACTACCGACAGGGGTAAAGTCATGAAACACCGAACAAGGCTTGTTCCTTAAGAGCGGATACGAAGCGAGTTGAGTGGGATACAACAAGTGCACCCTGGTGCTGCACAACACTGTCAGGTGCAGGCATAGATCCGAATAGAGATGCTTTAGTCTGTCTGCAATACCGACATGATTCACTTCTGCGATGTAGGCTTTATCCGGAGCAACCATCACTTCCGGGATGACCGATTTGGTCCCGCTCAGAAACTTGACCAACACAGCGCAAAGCGCCGTCGTCATATGGGAATACGCGACGATGCATGCGGGACGCCGCTCTTTGCAGATGCGAAGACCAGTACGCAGGTAGAAAGTGAAAATTGCCAGACGTTGCCGGATCCCTTGGTAACGATAAGCGAGAAACCAGTGATAACGGAAGCGGCCGACCTGGTAAACAGGATAAGATCCTGGTCCAAAGATCTCTTCAATTTCCTCGGGCTGGCGGAACCAGACAGGCTGCAGGATGTCTCCCTCCATTCCCTCTGATAGCAGCAGGAAACGGTCCTTCGAGGGTTCCACGGGTGGAGGCACCACGGTGGCTTGCAGGTACAGAATATTCACTAGGCGCGCTGCAGCGGTCGGAACGCCGCCCTCCCAGTGAACGCGGGAACCGGCTGCGGGGTGGCCGTTTGCGCGGATAGCGTAGCGTTATCCATATAACGGTTCGCCTCCCGATACAGCGCAATGCCTAAGCCAATGAGGGCAGATAAGTAAAATCTATACGCGTTGGCGAGGAATATGATCGAAACTAGAAATCCCAACATCGACAACATGTAACAAAACGACAGATTTACAATGTCCAGATGTCCTTCGCGCTTCGCCCTCGCGTGAGTTTTACTAACGGCGGCGAAAACACTGATAATCCCTCCTAGGAATAACAGCAAAGCTGGGACTCCGCACTCACTGGAAACCTCAGTGTAAGCGCAATGCGTGGCGTGAAAGTCGCCATGATCGCCAATGATCTTGGAATGGAATCCTTCGTAGAGTCCAAATTGATCTGGCCCCACTCCAAAAATCGGAAATTGGAAAGTGTAGGCCACGCTTTTTTGAAATAGATATGCTCTGGAATCTTTCGACTCCTTTGCTTCTTCGTGGTCGGCTGCCCCGAACAAAGAGGCCATCCGGGCGAAAGTATTACCGGGCAGGATCACAGGAAGTATTACGGCCATGCTCGTCACCGCGATTAGTGCAACAGCCTTTTGCCTGACAGTTGCCCGGAAGAGGGTGAAGAGAAACATACAACCGACTGCGATCAGCGCGCCTCTGGAGCCGCAGGCAAAAATGACATAGCAACCATAAGCGAGCACGAACACCATCATGGTACGGATCAAGGCATTCGTACGTTTGTCCATCAGTACGAACAGTGCAATTGGAAGGAGAAGAATAAAATGCGAGGCCAGATCGTTGGAGTTGCCGATTTGGCCGCTCGATTCGAGTTGCAGGCGGCCATCGTCGTCGGAACGTCCAAACAGGCGTACTGTTATGCAGTTCAATACGAGGGCTAGCGCCATCGTATACATTACCGCTCGGATTTCCTTCCAGGTTGAGATCAAACCGGCCATGACAAAGAGCATGGGAAAGCAAAACCGCCCGTAATCCAACAAGAGTGCAGTGGAGCCGCCAGGCCAGTTACTGAACGGTGTGGCGACGATCATCCAAAGAAAGAATCCCACCCAGAGCCAAGCGGAACGATGGCTCATTGTGCGGCCAATCCCTCCGGTCAGCAGGACCCCCAGAAAGGCGGGGGGGGCGACAAGATAAAGAATGTAAGTATTTGTGTGCGTGAGATAAAAC
>Ga0075019_10002437_pt1 | contig 10589 bp, 7 predicted proteins | sample ColStrG_CSR_2013_FD_71473 | JGI IMG/M metagenome (GOLD analysis project Ga0075019, IMG submission 71473) | Freshwater sediment microbial communities in response to fracking from Pennsylvania, USA - Cold Stream Run_MetaG_CSR_2013 | ecosystem: Environmental > Aquatic > Freshwater > Creek >...
CGGCGGCGGCCACCACGCCGACCGCGGCGGTCGTGCTGGCGGTCACCCGTGTGCGTCGACGCATGCTCTACCTCCGCCCGTGACTCCCCCGGTCACTCGGGCCGTCGGCAGGACCTGCCCGGTCCCCAAGGAGTGCGCGAGGTGGTTCACCCGATCGGGCGCACACCGCGTCCCGGGGCCAGCGGGCCGGCGATGTCAGCGCGGTGCCGGCAGGTTGGCCCGGCGCCGGTCCAGCAGGTCCCGCTCCAGGGGGTTGGCGGTCAGAGCGAGCGCCGTGTCGTACGCCGCGCGGGCCTCCCCTGCGCGCCCCAACCGCTCCAGCAGGTCGGCGCAGGTGGCGTGCAGCAGGTGGTAGCCGTCCTGGTCCAGCCCGTCGACCAGGCGCAGCGCCTCGCCGGGGCCGGCTACCTCCGCCACCGCGATGGCCCGGTTCAGGCGCACCACGTCCGTGGGCGCGAACACGAGCAGCTGGTCGTACAGGGCCACCACCTGGCCCCAGTCGGTCGCCGCCGCGCCGGGGGCGTCGGTGTGCACCGCGGCGATCGCTGCCTGGACCTGGTAGGGCCCGGGCGCGCCCCGGCGCAGACACCAGCGGACCAGGTCCAGCCCCTCGGTCGCCAGGGCGACGTCCCACGCGGCACGGTCCTGGTCCGCCAGGCGCACCCAGGTGCCATCCGCGGAGCGCCGCGCGGGACGCCGGGCCTCGCCGAGCAGCAGGAGCGCGAGCAGGCCGCGGGCCTCTGCCTCGTCGGGCATCAGCTCGACCAGCAGCCGGGCCAGGCGCACCGCCTCGCCCGCCAGCGCCACGGCGTCGGCGTCGGTGGTGTCCCCGCTGGGCAGGTAGCCCTCGTTGTAGACCAGGTAGACCACGGCGAGCACCGCCGCCAGCCGCGCCGGCAGCTCTGCCTCGGTGGGGACCCGGTAGGGGATGTGCGCGTCGCGGATCTTCCGCTTCGCCCGGACCAGGCGCTGAGCCATCCTCGGCTCGGGCACGAGGAAGGCGCGGGCGATCGCCGGGGTCTGCAGGCCCGCGACCAGCCGCAGCGTCAGGGCGACCTGTGCCGGGCGGGCCAGGGCGGGGTGACAGCAGGTGAACACCAGCCTGAGCCGGTCGTCGGCGACCACGGGCACCTCCCGTGCCTCGTCGGCCGCGTGCAGCAGCGCGGCCTCCCGCTGGCGCGCCGACCGGCTGCCCTCGCGGCGCAGCCGGTCGATCGCACGGTGGCGCGCGGTGGTGAGCACCCAGCCGGTGGGGCTGGCCGGCACCCCGGCGTCCGGCCAGGTGGCCAGGGCGACGGCCAGCGCGTCCGGGACGGCGTCCTCGGCCAGGCCGAGGTCTCCGAACTGGCGGGTGAGGGTGGCGACCGCGCGGGCGTAGTCCGCGCGGAACACCGCCTCCACCTGCTGCGCGGTGGGGCCCACCGCCGGGCTAGTCGCGGGGCACCGGCTGGAAGGCGCGGACCTCGACGTCGCCCTCGCAGGCCTGCGCCGCCCGTCGTGCCCACGCCGCGGCCTGGTCGGCGTCGGGCACCAGGATGATCCAGAAGCCGCCGATGACCTCCTTGCCCTCCAGGTAGGGGCCGTCGGTGACCACCAGGCCGTCGTCGCGGCGGCGCACCACCTGCGCGGTGTCCGCCGGCTGCAGGCCTCCGGCGAAGACCCACACCCCGGCGTGGTGCATCTCGTCGTTGAGCGCGCTCACCTGGGCGTACATCCGCTCCATGAACTCCGGCGCTGGCGGCTCGGCGCCGACCGTGTTGTGGACCGACAGCAGGTACTCGGGCATCAGGACTCCTCCGGCGGGTGGCGGCGCCGGACGGTCCGGCTCCTGGCCTATGGACGATCGGTACGCGTGCGGATCGACAGTCTGGCGCGGCGGGCCGCGACGCCGACCGCGACCCTGTCAGCGGCCTACGGCGCGGCGGCGGCCTCCTCGACGACTGGTTCGCCGCTGGGCTGGCGGTCCGGCAGGCGGGCGGTGAGCAGCAGGGAGACCGCGGCGATGAGGGCGAGGACGCCGAGCGCGGTGTCCATCCCCTTGACCCGGGCGTCGCGGTTGGCGGAGACCACGGCGGCGCTGTCCGCGGCGGGGACGCCGTCAGCGGCCAGCGCGGCGGCCAGCGCGGTGTCGGAGACGAACGGCACGCCGGGGGCGAGCTGGGTGGTGGCCTGTGCCTTCAGGTCCGCGGACACCGCGGGGCTGGCCGCCACCCCGGACAGGAACGTCACGGTCAGCACCGAGATCAGGATCGAGCCGGCCAGCGCTGTGCCCAGCGAGGCGCCGAGGTTGGTCGCGGTGTTCTGCAGCCCGCCCACCTCGCCGCTGCGCTCGGTGGGCACCGACGACACCGTCACCGCGCCCAGCTGTGAGGCCAGGCAGCCGATACCCAGGCCGAGCAGCAGCTCGGGGATCACGACCACGCCGGGACCGGAGTTGATGTCGATGCCGCTGGCCAGCAGGAGTATCCCGACGAGCATGAGCAGGACGCCGACGCGGGCGACCCGCCGCGGCGAGGCTGCGGGCCACAGCTTCGGCACCCCGGCGGCGGCCACCAGCAGGGCCAGCGACAGCGGGAGGATGCGCACCCCGGTGGCGATCGCGGACAGCTCCAGCACCACCGACAGGTACAGCGGGATGATGAAGAACACCCCGGCCTGCAGGAGGAACTGGAAGAAGAACATGGCCAGGCCGCCGCTGAGCCGGCGGTTGCGCAGCATCGCCGGGTCGACCAGCGGGTCACCCCCGCGTGCGGCCAGCCGGCTCTCCCACAGCAGGAACAGCCACACCACGACGAGCCCGGCCACGACCAGCCAGAACGTGTAGGACAGCCCGACCAGCGAGGACGCACCCGGCTTGGGGGTGACCCACCCCCACTGGCTGGAGCGCAGCACGCCGAACACCGCCATGCCCAGCCCCAGGACCGACAGCACGGTCCCGACCAGGTCCAGCCGCCCGGCTGACTCCGGCGGGGTGTCCGCCACCCGACGGGACAGGACGAGGATGACCGCCACAACCACCACCTCGCCGACGAACACCCACCGCCACGACGCGTACGTGGTGGCCAGGCCGCCGATGAGCGGGCCCGCCGCGACCGCGATGGCGCCGGCGGCGGCGATCAGCCCGTAGGCGCGCGGGCGCGCCGGCGGGGCGAAGTTGCCCGCCACCAGTGCCACCACCGCGGGCATGATCAGCGCGGCGCCGACACCCTCCAGGCCGGACCAGCCGATGAGCAGGACCGCGAGGTTCGGTGCCAGTGCGGTCACCGCCGAGCCCGCGCCGTAGACGACGCAGCCGATGGCGAACGCCCGGCGCCGGCCCACCAACGAGCCCACCTTGCCGCCGGTGATCATCAGCGTGGCCATGACGAGGGTGTAGAGGGTGATGGCTGTCTGGATACCGGTGATCGTGGTGCCGAGGTCCGCGGCGACGGTGGCCATCGACACGTTCATGACCGAACTGTCCAGCGTCATCAGGAACTGGGCGGAGGCGAGGGTCAGCAGCACGCCGCCCGCGGCGGCCGTGGCGGCTGCGGACGAGGTCGGCGGTGCGCTCACTGCTGTCCCCTCGATGGACCGGCGGCCGCTAGCCGCGGCCACCCCGGAGACTAGGGCGACGGGCAGGGCGCGCGTACCCGACCGGGGCGCCCGCCGATGTGGGCGGGGCGACGCCCGCTCACCCGTCGCGCAGCCAGGCCACCGCCTCGGCTGCCGTCCACCCGTGCGGGCAGCGCTGCAGCATCGCCCGCGCGCCGTCCAGGTCCGAGCCCAGGGTGACCAGCGGCGCCTCGGTGTAGCCGTCGGCGCGGGTCTGGCCCAGCCCGACGTTGGCGGTCAGCGCGTTGCACAGGCACTGGCGCGCGACCGTGTCGGCCTCCTCGCCGCCCTTGCGTAGATAGGTGTGCACGGGTTCAGCGGGGCAGCGGTAGCCCAGCGAGCCGTCCTCGTGGGCGAACGGCACCCGCAGGTAGCCCAGGTCGCACAGCCGCGGCCGGGCCGCGTAGACGTCGGTGGTGGCCAGTGTGCCGGTGAGCTCCGCCACCTTGAACGGGAACCCGGTCGGCGAGGCCGCCGGGTCGGTGCGCACCGTCAGGGTCCGCTCCGCCAGCTGGGTGAGCAGGCCGTCCCGCAGCGCGGGGACGAGCCCGGAGTCGGTGCTGAGCGCGAACACAGTGCCGACCTGCACCCCGGCCGCCCCGGCTGCCAGCGCGGCGCGCACCCGCTGTGGGCTGCCGAACGCCCCCGCCAGCCAGAAGGGCAGGCCGAGCGCGGCCACCTTCGCCAGGTCCACCTCGTCGCGCGGCCCGTAGACCGGCTCACCCTGCTCGTCGAGCGTCATCCGGCCGCGCGGCGGCGCATTGTGCCCCCCGGCACTGGCGCCCTCGATGACGTAGCCGTCCGGGCAGGTGGCGGCGTCACGAGCCAGGTAGGCGGCCAGCACGTGCGCGGACACGATGGCGAGAAGGACGGGGCGGCGCAGCGCCGGACGTCCGGAGGCCCCGAGCACCGCCGGGTCGAAGTGCAGCAGGGCCGGCTCGTCGGCGCCGTCCACGTGGATGTGCGCGTCGACCGGGCGGTGGGCGGCCAGCGCGTCGAGCAGGGCCGGGACGTCCCCGGGGATGCCGGCACCGACCAGGACGACGTCCACCCCGGCGAGCATCGCCCCGTACGCGGCGAGCGGGGTGGCCATCTGGATCTTCTCCAGGTAGTTGACCCCCACCGGACCCGAGTGGCCCTGTTTGGCCAGCCAGACCTCGACGAAGTTGCCCGCCACGGTGAGCTCCTGCGCGGCCAGGCTGGGCCGCACCGACGGGCGCGGCACGGGGGTGTAGGGGCGCCCCGCCCGCTCACCGGGCGGGCGGGCGTAGCGGGCCACCAACCGGGCCGTCACCTGGGGGAACGGGAAGGCCTCCAGCGCACGGCGTACGTCGGCGTCCCCGTCCTGCAGACGCCGCGCCAGCACCAGGTCCAAAGCCGTCCCGGACACCACGCCCACGCCCCCGGCGCGGGCGACCTGTCCGGCCAGGCGCCACGACGACACCGCGACACCCATGCCCCCCTGGATAACCACGGGCAGCGCGCGGGCGCGCTGCGCCGGGCTCGGCGCGTCCACGCCGTCGGCCGGCGTGTGGTCCATGGCGGCTCCCTGTCTGGGTTACGCCACCGTAACCTACGGTCGCGTAACCCAGAGAGGACCTTGGTCCCGAGGCCCGGACCAGCCGGCGCGGAGAGCCGTTAGGCCTCCGGACCGGCGTACTTGCCTGCCGTCTTGGGGAAGAGCCCCTTGACGATCTTGAAGTTGGTCACGTCCACCGTCCCGTCGGAGTGCAGGCAGACGGCGGCGTCCCGGAACAGCTTCTCGATGCCGACCTCCATCATCGCCCCGTAGCCGCCGTGCAGTTCCAACGCCTCGGTGACGACCTTGAGGATCTCCTCCGACGCGAAGACCTTGACCATGTTGCACAGCACCGCGGCGTCCGGGGCTGCCTCATCGACCGCGAGCGCGGCGTGGCGGAGCAGGGACTCCACCGCCTCCAGCGACGTGGCCATCCGGGCCAGCCGGCTGGCCACCGCCTGGTGCTTGATGAGCACCCGGCCGCCCTGCTCACGCTCGTGCACCCAGCGCACCGTCTGCTCGTAGGCGGCCACCCCGATGCCGAGGTTCTTCGCCGCCACGAAGATCTTGCCCGGCTGGAAGTACAGGCCGGCGGCGCCGATGGCGTTGTTGTGGGCCAGCATGTGGTCCGCGGGCACCCGGCAGTCCTCGAAGGTGATCTCCCCGTTGTTCATGTACCGCCCGCCGAAGGTCTCGTTGCAGCGCGTGGCCTCCATCCCCGGGGTGCCCCGGGGCACGAGGAAGCTCGACGTCCCCTGCTGGACCCCCGCGGTGGGATCGGTGTTGGCGTACACGACGTACAGGTCGGCGTCGAAACCGTTGCTGATGAACTGCTTGCGGCCGTTGATCACCCACTCGTCGCCGTCACGCACCGCACGGGTCGCCATCGCGGCCTCGGGCACGTTGTAGGGCAGCCAGCGGTCCGAGGCGCCCCGCGGCTCGGTCAACGCGTGCGCCATCAAGAAGCTGGGGTTGGCCAGGTACTCCGCGAACCACCGCTCCTTCAGCCGCTGGGGTGCCAGGGCGCCGATCAGGACAGAGATCTTCCAGTTCTGGACCAGCTTGTCCGCCAGGCCGCTGTCCCCGCGGGCCAGCTCCGTGGCGATCACCGCGAAGGTCTGCGTCTGCGTGGCCGCCTCCAGCGCCACCCCGCCGAACTCCTCCGGCACGCCGAGCGAGCGGATCCCGATCTCGTCCGCCTTGGCCAGCACCTCGGGCATCAGACGCTGCGCCGGGTCCTCCCGCCACTCCCGCCAGCGGTCCTCCTCGATCCACGGGGTCACCACGTCGTCGACGAACTCCCGGCAGGTGTCGCGCATCAGGCGCTGCTCGTCGGACAGGTAGAGGTCAGCGAAGAGCATGGGCGGGTCTCCATCCGTGCGGCGGTCCGGAGGCAATCGATTGCATCGATGCTCAGCGGGGCGGCGAAGGACGTCAAGCGTCGGAGGACCCTTGCGCGGGGCACGCGGTCAGTGGTGGGGCCCTACCCAGGCGGACACGGCCGGCTCGGCCGACACCCCGGGCGGGCACGGCGTCGACATGCCACGGTGGGCGCCGCGGGTGCGGCGCCCACCGTGGCACGGTCCAGCCGAGCGACTAGTACTTCGACAGAACCGAGATGAACTGCGAGCCCACCGACCCGATGCCGGTCATCGAGTCGTAGCCCGGCGCGGTGGTGAGGGTGACCGGACGCGTCGCGCAGTTGTTGGTCGCGTCGCAGTAGGTTTCCGGGCCTTGGTAATCCAGCGCCCGCACGCTGACGAAGTAGCCGTTCTGCGGGTTGATGAGGTTCTGGAAGTCCACGCGTACCGTGGCCGCCGCGTTCGGATTGGGCGGCGCGGTGATGTCGGTGAACGCACCGGGGTGGGCGAGGTCCGCCTTGTACAGCACCGGGTTGAGGAACCCGAGCGGGACACCCGCGGCCTGGTCAGCGTCCGCAATCACTCCGGCCAGCAGTGGGGAGGCGAGGCTGGTGCCCCCCTCCTTGAACTGGTCGTAGTAGGCGCCGGTCGGGAAGGTCTGCGTGAGCCCGATCAGCATCCCGGTCTGCGCGTCGGCGTCCATCGAGATGTCCGGGACGACGCGCAGGGGCACCGGGCCGTACAGAGCGGCGTTCTTCTCCGCCAGCGCGGTCGGCACCACCGGCGCCTGGTAGTACGGCTGGTTGTAGTAGTAGCTCGTGCCGCCGCCACTACCGGAGTTGAAGGCCAGCGCCCCGGTCGGCACGGTCTGGCTGCCGCAGTTGGTGACCGTCGGCTCGCACATGATCTGCTTGCCGGCCGACCAGCCGTACTCAGCGGCCCGCTGACCCGCTGCGTTGACCTCCAGCGAGGTGCCCCCGACCGCGGTGACGAAGGGGCTGGACGGCGGGTAGTCCGGAGCGGTCAGCCCGAAGCTGGCGAAGTTGTCACCGCTGTCACCGCTGGAGAACAGCACGCTCACCCCGGTGGTACCGGCGAGCATGAACGTGTTGTCGTAGGCGGTCTTGGTGGCCGCGTCGTCCAGCAGGTCGCCCACGGTGTCGCCCCAGGAGTCGGTGACGATCGAGGCACCCGACGTGACGGCGCTCTGCAGGGCGGTGAGCAGCCCGTTGATGCAGTCCGAGGCGCCGAAGTACGCGATGGTCGCGCCCGGAGCCATGGCATGCACCGCCTCGACGTCCAGCGACTGCTCGGCGTACCAGCCGCTGGCGCTGCACAAAGCGTCGTTGGCGAACGTGGGCGAGGAGAGGTTGACGAACTGCGAGGAGCGCAGCGGGTGCGTCGGGTCGTTGGTCGCGTAGTACCGCTGGGCGTCGGCCAGCAGGGTCGGTGAGTCGTAGGCGTCTACGATCGCGACCGCCACGCCGGCGCCGTTGTTGCCCTTGGCCACGCTGGCCGTCAGGCCGTAGGCGCCCCGCAACTGGCTGGGGGTGTAGCCGCAGATGTCGTAGGGCAGCGGCTTGGTGTACGGGGCGTACAGCTTGGCGGAGTCCACGGTGTCGACCTTCTGGCCCCAGTACGAGGAGCACAGCGGCGGGTTGCGGAAGCCGGCCGGCGGCGGGTCCGCCGACGCCGCCGGGGTGGCGATGTGCTGGTTCAGGCCCACCACGCCGGCCACGGTGCCGGCCAGCGAGCTGGGGATGGACGGCGCCGCGTTGGTCAGCTGGGTGGTCTTCCCGTTCACGGTGTAGTAGCCCAGGCTCACCCCGAAGGCCTTCTCCACCTGAGCGGCCGTGCCGCTGGCGGGGACGAACAGCCGGTCCTTGGGCACCGCGCCCACGGTGAAGCCGGAGGCGCGCAACCACGTCTGCGCCGCGGTGACCTCTGCCTGGGTGGGGGCGTACTCCGCGATCCAGGCGGCGTCGCTGAGGTAGTGGTGGTAGGAGGCGGAGGTGGGGTCGGAGACCGCTTTGAACTCCGCCGCCGCGCCCGCCGCGTTCGCCAGCGCGAGCGTCAGGTCGAAGCTGACGCTCGCTGTCGCGGCCACGCTCGCGGACATGTGGGCGTGCTGAGCGACCGCGGGGGCGGCGGAGTCGACCAGCACGGTGCGTCCGGTGGTGGCCGGCGCGGCGCCGGCGACCTGACCGGTCCCGACCACCGCCACAGCAAGCACTGCGACGCCCATCGTCGCCATGGTTGTCCTCGACCTGACCGACCTCATACCTGTCCTTCCCGACGCAGGCGGACGTCCGTAGCCCCGTCGGCGGACGGCGGGGCTCGGCGCGCGTCGCGCGAGGTCCGCGCGGCGCGGCCACTGTTCCCGTGTCGTCACTCCGGGTCAAGAGGGAACCGCATATCGTTGCGTTGCCGCAGCCTTCTGCCGTACGAACGGGTGAGCGGGCTGTCCCAGAGTGATGTTCCGTGCGCGTTGTGGCGCCGTCACCGGACGCACTGTTCGTCAGGCGGAGCTGCTACTCCCCCCGCAGCACGGTCCCTTCCAGTATCGCCGCGAGGTCCTCGAGGTAGCGGGTGACGACGCCGCGGTCCCGCGCCGACAGGGACTGGTCCAGGTCGGTGAGCCGGGACAGCAACGGGACCAGCTCGGCCAGGACCGCCGCCCGCCCCTGGGCGGTCGGCTCGACCGAGACCCGGCGGCGGTCACCGGGATCGGGGGTGCGCACCACGTGGCCCATGCGCTCGAGCCGGTCCACCAGCACGGTGGTCGCGGCCGGTGAGATGTGGAGTCGCCGAGCCAGCTCGCCCGGACCCACCTCGTCGACCATCAGGTGCTCCATCGCCCACACCTCGCTCTCGTTCAGCCCCAGCCGTCGTGCGATGGCCGGTCGACTCTGCCCAGCAAGGGCGAGCACCCGCTGCACGGCCGCGCCGAGCTCGGTCGGTCGCCAACCGCCGAAATCGTCGTCCGTCGAGTCGCCGGCGGCCGTGCCGCCGGCCTGCGAACGCTGGGGTGGATGCGGGTCCACTGGCCGATTCCTTCAGGAGATGATTAGATTATCTAGTTACATTGTCTAGATGTACCCTAGTGCAGCGAGAGGTCCCCGTCGATGCGTGCCGTGACGGCCCTGGTGGGCCGGCGAACCTCCCCCGTGGTGCTCGTGGCCACCCTGGCGCTGGCCGCCCTTGCCTTCTTGCTCCCCGCCCCGACACCTACGACGCCCCTGGTGGCGTCGGGCCTGCCCCAGCGCTACCAGTCGACCGTTGCCGCGCTGCGCCAGGCCGAGCTGCCGACAGCCAACGTCAGCCCGGCGCTCGCCGTGGTCACCCGCCGCGACGGGGGCCGACTGTCTGCGGCCGACATCACCGAGGTTGAGACCCGGGCTGCGAGGCTTGCCGCTGTTGCTGTCGACCGCCGGCCGGCCGCCGTGAGCGTGTCACCGGACGGCCACGCAGCCGTACTGCTCGTCCCGCTGGCCACGCCGCCCGGCCAAGACAGCCAGGTCGCGGCGGAGGTGACCCGGCTGCGCACCGAGCTGCGGACCGGCCTGCCCGACCGCCTGCTCGCCCAGGTGACCGGTGGTCCGGCGTACACCGCCGACCTGACCAACGTGTTCTCCGGCGCGGACACGCGGCTGCTGCTCGTCACCGTGCTCGTCGTGGCCGTGCTACTGATCATCACCTACCGAAGCCCGTGGCTGTGGCTGGTCCCGATCGTCGTGGTCGGGACCGCGGACCAGGTCGCCGGCCGCGTCGTGGCCTTGCTCGCCCCCCACCTGGGACTGGTCATCGACGGCGCCGCCTCAGGCATCACCAGCGTGCTGGTGTTCGGCGCGGGGACGGACTACGCCCTGCTGCTGATCGCCCGCTACCGCGAGGAGCTGCGCGGCCACGAGGACCGCTTCGAGGCGATGCGCCGCGCGGTGCACCGCACGGCGGAACCGGTCCTCGCCTCCGCCGCCACGGTCACCGCATCCTTGCTGACCCTGCTGTTCGCGACGTCCGCGTCCACTCGTGGCCTGGGGTTCTCCGGGGCGGTCGGGATCATTACCGCGATGCTGGCCGGCCTCGTGGTCCTGCCCGCCGCGATGGCGCTGGTG
>Ga0075019_10002438_pt1 | contig 10588 bp, 7 predicted proteins | sample ColStrG_CSR_2013_FD_71473 | JGI IMG/M metagenome (GOLD analysis project Ga0075019, IMG submission 71473) | Freshwater sediment microbial communities in response to fracking from Pennsylvania, USA - Cold Stream Run_MetaG_CSR_2013 | ecosystem: Environmental > Aquatic > Freshwater > Creek >...
GGTTCACCCCGTGGGCAGCATACCTCACGACCAGGCAGCATTGATCGAGCCGCTTTCCGTTGGCCATCACGCCTACATGCGCAGCGGCGCCAAGGCAGGCGACGTCGCCCTCGTCGGAGGGGCCGGGCCCATCGGCCTGCTGCTCGCCGCCGTGCTCAAGGCCGAGGGCCTGACGGTCATCGTCTCCGAGCTCAGCGAGGCACGAAAGTCAAAGGCGCTCTCGACCGGGGTCGCCGACCATGTGCTCGACCCCACCCAGGACGATGTCGCCGCCCGTGTGCTGGAGATCACCCACGGCCTCGGCGCCGACGTCTGCTTCGAATGCTCCAGCGTCAATGCTGTCCTCGACCTGCTCCTCGTCGCTGTGAAGCCCGGTGGTGTCGTCGTCAACGTGTCGATCTGGAGCACACTCGCAACGATCGACATGCAGGCAATCGTGCTCAAGGAGATCGACCTCCGCGGCACCATTGCCTACGTCAACGATCACCCCGCCACCATCAAGCTCGTCCAACAAGGCAGGGTGGCCCTCGAACCGTTCATCACGGCGAAGATCCCCCTTGACCGCCTCGTCGAGGACGGCTTCGACGCGCTCATCCACCACAACGACACGGCCGTCAAGATTCTCGTCCACCCCTGAACTGGGAGGAAATCGACCATGTACACCTGGGTAGTCGACCATCCCACCCCGATCGACCAGGGACCCATGCGGCGCGTCGAACGTGACGTTCCCGAACCCGAACCCGGACCTGGTCAGGTCCGGGTTCGGGTCAGCTGGTTCGGCGTCTGCCGAACGGACCTGCACCTATCCGAAGAGGATCTGGTTCCTGGTCGGCCGTCTTCGGGCCGAAGTGGCCGAATGACGCCATGTCCGCGGTTTGCCATCGTCGGGGGTTGCGGCGACTAACGGTGATGGGCGACTTTGGCCCTATGCATAAGGTCGGGGTAGTGGCCGTTAGCCGTTACAGCGGCCCCGCGCGTCCATGCCGATGTGCGTCCGGGTCAGACCCTTGATGCTCGTGGCTGACGCGCACTGAGAGCCCATGCCGCACGAACCCCTTGCGGCCATCTTGCTGGCGCAACGGACCTCGCGGAGGGGCCGAAAGCAGCTCGAGTGCCACATCCGCGAGCGTTGATGCGAATTCTGACATCGCGGCCCGCTCACGATCCGCCACCGGGCCTGGGCGGTCTGTATGGGCTTGAAAGCCATCGCGAGACTGGCGGCTCGGCACCGATGCCTTGCGTGACGGGCGGGCGCAGCGACGGTCCCGGAGGTCGACTCGATGAGGCTGGTGGTTCGTAGCTGCACCCAGGTGCTGGGCGCGGTAGTGGTAGAACTCGAGCAGAACCGCGGCGTTGGCCTGCGCGACCGCATGGGGCCTCGTAACCAGTAGCCAGCCTCGAATGCCCTGACGGCCTCGTCGGCGCTTGCGGTTTGCGGCGGTGTTGATCTGGCCGGAGCCCTCGGCGCCCACGCAGAGTACGGCAGCTCGGGACCCGCGCACACAGCGGCCGATAGGACCCTCGCGACCTTCGTGAAGGTCCACCAGTTCCGGACCGATGAGCCCCTAGCTATGTCAACGTCGCGCCACCCGCAGTTCAGGAAGTCGCCCCTGCGGAGGCCGGTGGTGGCAGGTTCTGCAGACAAAACCGCCCTTGCCGGTTGATGCGCTCCATTTGTTGTTGAGGCCGTTTCGAGATGAGGACGACCGAGCCAAGCACGAAGGCGGAGCGTTCAACCCGCTGCGCCATACCCCATCACCTCGAAGGTGGCCGGGCCAAGGTTAGACTCGCGATAGACAGCAACGTAGGCCTCGCCTGGAGATCCCGTCTAAGACGCTGGAGTGGATCAGCGTGACAGATCCGAAAGAAATCGCGAAGCGGCTGGTTGGTCGGGATCCTGCGCTTCGTCCAATGCTGAGCACAAAGATCCACCCTCCGCGCCGTCGTGACGATCTCCTTCAACGCCCGCGACTGCTGACCGCCCTCGCGACGCAGCCGGGTCCGTTCGTTCTCGTGACCGGACCTGCGGGGTCGGGGAAGACCGTTCTGGTGCGGCAGTGGCTGGACCAACTCGACGAGCACGTGGGCTGGCTTACGGTTGATCCGCTGGACAATGACCCGGCTCGGTTTTGGACGTACTTTGCCGCAGCCGTATCGGCAGGCTCCGCGTCGCATTCAGTGGCCCCTGGTCAGTCGAAGTCACCTGAGGCCTTGGCCACTCAGCTGGCTACCATGGCGCCATTTCTTGTGGTGGTGGACGACCTCCACTTCCTCGTTGAAGGCGAAGTCCTCGCACAGCTCAGTCAGCTCATTGACTTCTGGCCCAAGAATGTCCGCCTGGTTCTGATCTCTCGTGCCGCCCCGCCCCTCAGGCTTGCCAGGCGACTTGCCTGTGGCGAACTGGTTGAGGTTCGCGGTTCCGATCTACTGTTTACCGAAGAAGAGACCGAGAAAGTTCTCCGTCGCCCAGCCAGGGATCCGCTTGCGGCGGCAGTCCAACTGAGCACCGGCGGCTGGCCGGTGGCCGTCGGATTCGCGGCACTACTGCCCGATGCTGACCGCCACTCGACGCCGACCGTGCGTACACGTCAGCGGATCGCCGACTATCTCACTCAGGAGGTTCTGCGGACTCAACCGTCTGCAGTTCAGGACTTTCTGCTGGACACGAGCATTCTCGACGAGATCACCGTGGGCGATGCCAACGACATATGTGGGACTCGAGACGCCGCTCTTCAGCTGGAGCATCTAGATCGGCACGACATCTTTCTTACCCGGCTGGACGGCACCGGGGTGGACACGTGGCGCCACCACTCGCTCGTCCGCGACCATCTGCGGCGAACCCTCGAACGCGCTCAACCAGATCGCTGGACTCACCTTCACATCCAGGCTGCCAGACATTTTGCGACCCGGGAGATCCCACGTGCGATCGGCCACGCATTGGCTGCGCCGGACCCGGACCTTGCCGCAGAGCTGATCGAGCAAGTCATTGAGAACTTCGACGGACCGCGGAGCGGCGACAAAGTCGTCACGGCGCAACCGCTGCGCTGGCTGGAAGCGCTCCCCGACCGCCTCTTCGCTGATCACGAGGCCCTCCGACTGTTCGGGCTCAGCCTGGCCGCCGCATGGGCAAGGTCTGACCTAGTCGACCGGTGGCTCGCTGCCCGTCCTGCCGGAGGCGCAGTGACGCTCGAGGACTTGTTCATCAAGGTTTGGCGCGCCGACCTCGAGGGCGACATGCCCAGTTGCCGCGATCATGCTCTGCGCGCACTCACGATGAGCAAGCCGCAGTCCCCATGGTGGCACTACATGTACTCGATGCTTGCGCCAGCGCAGCATATGTTGGGCGATTGGGAGGGGGAGGTCCGATCGCTGCACGAGTTGCAGGCGCCACTCGGGGATCGGATTACACGTGGCGAGGGGTCAGTTCAGGAATTCTACCGAGCGCTCCTCGTGGTCATCTGGTCACGACAACACGCACCGATCCAAGTGGCATCGTCACGCCAGCTGTTGCGAGACTGGCTGATCGAGGCCGCGAGTCTGGGCTACCGCTCCGAGGGATGGGTCGACTGGTGTGATGCCATGGTCGCGTACTACTCAGGCGACATCAGCACAGCGAGCCGATGGGAAGACCTTCCAGATCACTCGCTATTTCCCGACAGTCCACTGGATCCGATCATGCTTCGGTTAGACCAGGCCAGGATTCGCCGAGCATCGGGAGATCGAGCGCGGGCCATCGTCCTTCTTGCTGAAGTGCGCACACGGCTCTCCGCGTACGCAGATCCTGGGCGCTACCCACAATGGGTCGCACTGGAAGAGGCGGCCCTCGGAATCGTCCCGCTCCAACGGGCCCCGGCCGCATCGATACCCCCGACGCTTGGAACATCCACCGGTGGGCCTCTTTCCCCGCGTGAACAGGAAGTCCTGCAGCTGCTGGGGAGCGAGTTCTCCCTACCGGAGATCGCGGCACACCTGTTTGTGTCTTACAACACGGCCAAGACGCACACACGCACGATCTACCGCAAGCTCGGTGTCCGATCCCGTAGCGCCGCGGTGGCCCGCGGCCGCATTCTCGGATACTTCTCCTAGTGTCGCGTGGCGCAGGTGTCGACCAACACCCATCAGGCCGGGCTCCAGTTCGCCGGCCTTCGGGCTGTTAGGGCTGATGCCCACCTCCGCGGTTCCGCGTGGATCGGGAGGTCGATGATGATGGTACTCCGCGGCCCGCCTTCGATTGCGGTAGGTCCTTCACTGCCCGACTCGGCACTGCCCGAGCCGCTGTCGCGCTGGCATCGGCTCTCTGTTGGGTGGTAGGCCAAGACGCTACCGTCGGCGCGTGACGGCCTTGGTGCATCCGACTCAAAGCGACGAGAGCTTGCGGGCCAGGCCCGGGTCTGCCTCGCACACGACCGCGTCCAGGTCGAGAAGTCCCCGTGCCTTCAGGTTCAACGCGATCTCGTTCCAGCGATCGAGGGTGGGTCGGTCAGTCGATGCCCACAGGCCGACAAGGCTGCGCGTGCCATCGTCAGCTACACCCACGACAGCATGAACCGGTCGCCAGGTCGCGCCGTGGCGAGTGGACGTCACGCCAATTCGGCTGAAGATGAGCTCGGCGTACCGCAGGGGCAGCGGCCGCCGATGCCATGGCAGCATCCGCTCACGGATCGACTCGGAGATGGCATTCACTAACGCAGCGGTCCCCAAGTCGCGATACGCCCCGGTCAGGAGCCGCACGATCTCCTCACGCTGGGAGCCGGTCGCGGCCAATGGCAGCACCAGCTCATCGATCCCCCTGCTGTGCCTCTGCCACTTGCCCACAGTCACGGGGCGAAAGGTCCCCCAGCGGTCCCTTGGCACATCGACCTCGACGGGCCCAAACCAGGTGAGCACGGTCTTGGGTCGAGCGCCGTTACGAGAGTTGCTGCCCGGCCGTCGGCCGCGCGGGTCATGCTTGGCATAGCCAAGGTGATGGGTCAGCTCCGCCTCAAGCGCGGCCCCGAGTACTAACCGGGCGACGGCACTGACACCGTCGATCCCTCCGGTCCGCCACGGCCTCACGTCGGCAACAGTGCTTGGCACCGTGGCTGGGCGAGCCTCGAGTGCAGGGTGCGACCCCCGAGGTGGTGGGGATCGGCCGTCAGCTGCGGACGCCGACGTGACGGGCTGGGTTACCACTACGTGAGCCCGCAGTGACAGTGGAGGCGTGCCGACCATAACCCGGGGACCGAGGATCGCGACCGGGAACGTGGAGGGGTGGGCCGCGCCGTGTTCAGCTTTCTCCCGGTCATGCACGACAGCGTCGACGACGACGGGGTGAGTGCGCGTCACCCCAATCGGGTGAAGCTCAGGGGCCACCGTTCTCGCCGGCTGCACACATTTCTAGAACAGAAATGTGTTTCGATTTCCACCATTTCTCCAGCGTGTGGGTAGGACAGTCACCTAAGGTCGGGCGACTTCGATCGTGGTCAATCAACACGCCTTCGAGGGAGCGTGATGCTTGAGCCCGTCGGCACGGATGTCCCACCGACGCGAGACAGGAAGGCCCTGCTGGCCAGCAGCGTGGAGTCGCGGGCAGCCCATCCGCTGCAGTTGATCGCAGCCATCCCCGGCGGACTGTTGGTCAACTTTCTGAGGGATTGTGCCGATGGCATCCCTGGGTCGCTTGACCCTGCTTATCCGACTGTCTTCCGGAGGGTTCATCATGGCGACAGAGGCGGCCGCACGACAGCGCCGGCGCGGTCGTGCGCTGCGCGCAGCGGCCCCGGTCGCCGGCTTGCTGGCAGCCGGCCTGCTCGTGTGGCAGGGCAGCTACGCGGCGTTCTCGGCGACCACGCAGAGCAACAGCAACGCGTGGGTGACTGGCTCGCTCTCCCTGACCAACGACGGCGGCACCGGCGTGTTCGCCGGGACCACCACCGCAACGTTCAACGAGCTCGGCCTCAAGCCGGGCAGCACCGCGACCAAGTGCATCACGGTCAAGAGCGTCGGCACCGCCGTGGGCTCGCTCAAGATGTACGAGAGCGCGCTGGTCGACTCGGCGCCGTCCTTGGGCGCCCAGATCCAGCTCAGCATCCTGGCGGCCCCGGTCCTAGCTGACGTTCCTGCGAGCTGCGCCGGCTTCCCGGCGGTCGGGACCACGACTGTGGCGGTCAGCACGCCACTGACGACGTTCCCGGTCAGCTACGCGACCGCGGTCGGACCGGTGGCGGTGGCCACTGGCACCATCTTCGTGGCGTACAAGATCAGCTACACATTCGTCAGCGCCGGCAGCATTGCACTCGACAACGCCCTACAGGGCAAGACCGTCACCGCCGGCTTCACCTGGGAGATCCAGTAGACCCAGGGGTACCCCTCATCGGTGATGCACAATGACAGCCCTCCGGCGCCTGAGGGGTCGGGGCCTGCGGGCTCGTGGTTGAGGAGCACTGATCACTTCTGCCCCAACGGCGGACGCACCCGCGACCCCAGAGTTTGGGGAGCATTTGTCGGCACACGGAATCGGACACATGCCTCAGCACACTCACGACGCCGGCGGAGATGAGAAGTGTCCGCCGACCGTACGTATCACCCCACCCGCCTTGACCCGTTCGCCTGCGGGCGGTCCGCTCAGTGCATTCGACCTCGGATCCAGTAGAACGCGAAGGTGGCGGCTACGACGCTGAGGGCGAGGAGGATGCCTGCTTCGCGCAGTTGCAAGGGCCAGAAGTGGGCGGCGGGTTGGAACGTGTAGACGGTCGGGAACCTTGATCCTGGGCGCGGTACCCGCTCTTCGAGCAGCCAGGAGCCTTTGAGCAGTACGTCGAGGTTCTCTGGGGGTTTGCCGGTGAACGACAAGGTGACCGGGCTCAGGAGCCGGGGGCGTACCACGGTCTCGAGGACGGTACGGACGAGGAAGAAGACGCCGAGGGTCGCCGCGATCGAGGGGACCACGCGACGGGTCAGTACGCTGAAGGTGACGCCGAGACTGAACGCGAGAATCGCGTACGCGAAGGGGATCACGCCTTGGACGTCGTACCCGTTGACTTCGACGCGGCCGTCGACCTGGTCCAGGGGCCAGCGCCAGTACGTCAGGGCCGCAGTGATGATGGCGACGCCCACTATGACGACGAGCAGGGCTACGAGTGATCGCGTGGTGAGCCACCGTCCGCGCGTTACGGCTTGGGTCCAGGCAAGGCGCAGGGTCCCGGTCTCGATCTCGCGCGCGACGAGCGGCCCACCGATGAATGCTCCGATGAGGCCGGGTACGAGTGACAGGACGCCGACGACGGGCTGCCCGCCGGTCAATGTTCGGGTCAGCTGGTAGAAGTTGTAAGCGACCTCGGAGCAGTCCTGCCGGATGTGGCCTCCTGCGAGACAGGCTTGAAGTCCGGTGCTGGCGAACGAGCTCCGGAGCTGGCTGCCGGTCCACAGGAGATAGACGACGGAGACGGCGGCAAAAATGGCGGTGGCGATCGCGGTCGAGCGGCTCAAGCGCCAGGCGGTCCAGGTCATCGGGTACCTCCGGCGCTGCGCAGGGGGTGGTAACGGGAGCCTGCCTCCGGGTCGCGCAGATAGGCGAGGGTGAGCTCCTCGAGGCTCAGTGGGCTGGTCGTCCAACGTGGGTCGGCAACGGGCTCGGCGAGCTCGACAATGAGAGTGGCCTCGCGATCGGTGACGGTCTCGGACAGGACCTGCCTGACATGTGGGCGGGGGATGCCTGACGGGCCGACCAGGAGGCGGTGCCGTTCCAGCAGTGTGTCGATCTCCCCGTCGACCTGTACGTGCCCGGCGGTGAGGACGACCAGGTGGTCGCAGACCCGTTCGAGCTCAGACACGACGTGCGAGGACAAAATCACTGTGGTTCCACGGTCGGCGGCGTCGGTGAGGACAGTGGTCATGAAGTCGCGCCGTGCGACTGGGTCGAGGCTGGCGACGGGCTCGTCGAGGACCAGGAGCGCGGGGCGGGTCGCTAAGGCCAGCGTGAGGGCGACCTGTGCCTGCTGGCCGCCAGAGAGTGCTCCGGCACGCCGACGCGGCGGGATGTCCAACGATGCGAGGTGAGCGCGTGCAAACTCGTCGTCCCACGCCGGGTTCATGTCCTTGCCCATCCGCAGGTGGTCGGCGACCGACACGCCCCTGTACAGCGGATGGTCCTGGGCGAGGTAGCCGACCTGCCCGAGCGCCTTGGAGGACGATCCGGGGGTGAACCCGAAGACCTTGATACTGCCTTCGCTGGGGCGGAGGAGGCCGACGGCGAGTTGCAGCAGAGTGGATTTCCCCGCGCCGTTGGGGCCGACGAGGGCAGTCACGCTGCCGCTTCGGAGCTGCAGTGAGGAGTTTCTAAGTGCCCACGTCGCGCCGAACGAGCGACCGACGCCGGTGGCTTCCAGCGCCACGCTCATGCGATGCCTCGCTGCTCGGAGGTGTGCAGCGCGTCGGCGAACAGCGCGCGCAGCTCGGCGTCCTCGAGGCCCAGCTCGCGCGCCGCATCCACCCAGGCGGCAATTCGTCGACGCAGCGCCGGGTACGCGGGCGCCGACGTCCCTACGGGAACGTCGCGCACGAAGGTGCCGACCCCCGGCCGGCCCTCGGTGAGGCCCATCGCGTCCAGCTGGCCGTACGCCTTGAGAACTGTGTTCGGGTTGATCGAAAGGGTACTGACGACTTCCCGGACCAGCGGCAGCTGGTCGCCTTCGTGCACCCGGCCGGATCGCACAGCGTGCTCCACCTGCTGAACGATCTGCAGATACGGCGGCACACCCGACGTCGGATCCAGCCTGAACGTGATCAAGATGCGGACCCCCTTTACCTAGGTAACTAGGTAAAGCCTGGGACAGCGGGCTCTGGGTGTCAAGGGTGGGGGGAGTACTGATCCTTCGGTGGCAAGAGCCGGTTCGACGCGAAAGGCCCAGCCGCCTCGGAGTGCCGAGGCGCCGTGTTCTGCGGCACGTTCGGCGGTTTGGGGAGCGCGATTCGAGTGGGTAGCCTGCTCGGCCTGTCGCAGCGTCTCGACGGGTCCGCTTCGTGTCCTGCCGGCCAAGACCTGGTGTCCGACAGGCGTCCCTCGAGCCCGCTGCACCGAGTCCCCGCTGGTGGCCAACCAACAGTCCGGTTTTGGTCAGGGTGTCGGCGGGACAGCCGGAGTTCTTGACGCGTCACAGTTTCGTAAGGCCGCACGACCAGTTGGACGACGGGTCACCGCCCTAGCATCAAACAAATGGTGCCCCTGGCTGGTCGGACCGGCGTCGTGGTCCGGGCCGCGGTGCCTGAACCCGTGGCGGCGGCGCCGGAGGTCACACCACCGCGTGGTCGTCTGGCGGTCCGCCGGGCGGGGACCTGGCCCGCTGCGGTCCCGGTTGCCGTCGTCTGCATCCCGGTCGTGAGCTATGTGTGGGTGGCGCTGCACCGCCTCGGCTACCCGTACGAGCTGGAGTGGATGGAGGGTGGCTCCGTCGAGCTTGCCCGCCGCGTCGCCGCCGGTCAGCCGCTGTACACGAGCCCGACACTGCACTTCACCCCGTGGCCGTACCCCCCGCTGTACTACTGGCTGTCCGCGGCTGTCGGCTCGGTCACTGGGCAGGGGTTCCTGCCTCTGCGCCTCGTCTCGCTCGTGGCATCGCTGGCTGCTTTGGTCCTGCTCGCGTTGCTCGTCCGCTCACTTGGTGGCAGCTGGACCGGTGGTGTCGTCGCGGCCGGGATGTACGCGGCGACCTACCGTCTGGCTGGGTCATGGGCCGACCTTGCCCGGGTCGACTCCCTCTTGGTCGCGCTGACTCTCGGCGCTCTGCTGTTCACAGTTCGCGCCCGGCGGCCGGTGGCCGGCCTAGCCGCCGGGCTGGTCTTCGTGCTCGCGGTGCTCACCAAGCAGACGGCACTGATCGTTGCCGTCCCTGCGGTTGGCTGGCTGCTCGTGACCCGCCGGCGGGTCGGCGTCTGCGCCGTGCTGACGCTCATCGCCGGGCTGCTGGGAACTACGTTCCTGCTCGAGCGGGCGAGCGACGGCTGGTACCTGCAGTACGTGTGGGCTGAGCTGCTGGGGCAGGGCGTCGTCCGGAGTTGGATTGCCGGCTTCTGGCTCGCTGACTTGGCCCTGCCGTTCGCAGTCCTGGCCGTTGCCGCCCTCGGCGCGAGCTGGGGCTCCCGTCGGCGGCAACCAGGTGCAGGTCGGCCGCGGAGCGAGGTGGCGGGCCTAGCCGCTGTGGTGGTCGCAAGTCTGCTCGCAGCAGGGTGGGCCGGGCGGTTGCACAGCGGCGGTTACTCCGACGTAGTCATGCCGGCCTATGCCGCCGTGGCCGTCCTTGCCGGGCTGGGGTTCGCCCGCTTCCTCGGTGCGCCGGCGTCAGGCGCGTCGAAGGGTGGCCGTTCGCTGACCGCGGCCGGTGTCCTTATCTCACAGCTGGTCCTGCTCACTGTGGTGGCCGGGTCGGTGGTCCGCTCCGTGCCGACACCCGCCGACCGGGCGGCCGGGGCGCGCTTGGTCGCCGACATCGCCACGGTGCCTGGGCGGGTCATCGTCGCCGATCACCCGCTCTACCTCACCCAGGCCGGGAAGGACACGTCCGCGGACCTGGAGGCGATCCGCGATGTACTTCGCGGTGGGTCGGTGCGGGCG